>ERZ840057.1945-NODE-1945-length-15463-cov-4.657256_pt1 | contig 15463 bp, 14 predicted proteins | sample MGYA00519907_ERZ840057 | MGnify/ENA primary metagenome ERZ840057 (study PRJEB31850, sample SAMEA3708862) | human gut metagenome | biome: human gut; feature: human-associated habitat; material: faeces | place: China | collected 2014 ...
ACAAATTTCCCCGTCGGTCTTTCGGCTGGACGCATAACAAAAAAAGAGATGTACCTTGCGGTACATCTCTTTCCCTTTTCTCACCCGTTCCAAGCGCGCACCTGCTCGCGCAGCCAATTACACCAAGCGTCCACGCCCTCGCCGGTTTTGGCGGAGAGGGGGAATATCTTGAGCTTCGGGTTGCGCATGTGCGCGTATTCGACGACCTTTTCCATGTCGAAGTCGAAATACGGCAGCACGTCGATCTTGTTGATGATGAGCGCGTCGCACACAGTGAAGATGAGCGGGTACTTGAGCGGCTTGTCGTGCCCCTCCGGCACGGAGAGGATCATCGCGTTTTTGACCGCGCCCGTGTCGAACTCCGCGGGGCAGACGAGGTTGCCGACGTTTTCGAGCACGACGAGGTCCAAGTCCTTCGTGCCGATCTCCTTGAGGCCCTGCTCCGTCATGCTTGCATCGAGGTGGCACATGCCGCCCGTGTGGAGCTGGATGGACTTGACGCCCGCGTCCGCGATAGTCTTCGCGTCCACGTCGGAGTCGATGTCTGCCTCCATCACGCCGATGTGCAGCTCATCCTTGAGCGCTTCAAGCGTGCGCAGCAGCGTCGTCGTCTTGCCGCTGCCCGGCGAGGACATCAGGTTCAGCAGAAACGTTCTGTCCTGCTTGAGCTGCGTGCGAAGGCGTGCGGCCTCGCGGTCGTTGTCGGCGAAGACGCTCTCTTTCACCTCGATGATCTTATAGGGTTCTGTCATATCGCCTCGATCTCCTTTAAGTTGATCTCGCTGCCCTGCTTGAGCCACGTTTTTTCGCTGCCGCAGTGCGGGCAGGTGCGGCCAAACTGCACCGTGGGATAGTCGCGCCCGCAGCCCTCGCAGTACGTAACGGCGGGGATGGTCTCGATCTTGAGCGCGGCCTCCGGTAAAAGCTCGGTCTTCTTGACTGCCCAGTTCCAGCAGCTTTCGAGTTCGTGCGGGATCGCACCGGACACCTCGCCGAGCTCGAGCGTCACGGACGCGACGTTCGTCAGGCCGTTTTCCTCTCCGATCTTTTCCACGCTCTTGATGACGTGGAAGACAATGCCCAGCTCGTGCATTACTTGCTCTTTCTCGCCGCACGCTTGATCTTGAACTCACGCTTGATCATGTACGGCAGGATGGCCTTCATCTTGTCCTCACAGGCGTACATCTTGCTGCACTCCGGTCTCTCGCGGTGCAGGTGGATGGCGTCGAACGCGCACTTCGTCGTGCAGACGCCGCAGCCGATGCACTTGTTCGGGTCGACGATGCTCGCGCCGCAGCTAAGGCAGCGCGCGGTCTCCTTTTTGATCTGCTCTTCGGTGAACGCGACGCGCTCGTCGCTAAACGTCCTGCGCAGCGCCTCGTTATAGCCGATGCGCTGGCGCGGCGTTGTGTCGTAATTGACGGGGATCAGAGCGTTCTCCTTGTCGAGCTCAATGAACTGGCGGCGGTTGCGGCCGACCGTCAACGTCGCGTGCTGGACAAAACGGTGCAGCGAGATCGCGCCCTCCTTGCCCGCGGCGATGGCGTCGATGGCAAATTTCTGACCCGTATAAGCGTCGCCGCCGACGAAGATATCCTTTTCCGCCGTCTGATACGTGACGGGGTCTGCCTTGACCGTGCCGTTGGGGTTGAACTCAACAGCGGTGCCGGTGAGCAGCTCACGCCAGTCGACCTTCTGGCCGATGCAGTAGAGAACCGTCGTGCACTCGGCCTGCTCGCTCACACTGTCGTCAAACTCAGGTGCGAAGCGGCCCTCGTCGTTCTTGACGCGCGTGCACTTGCGGAACCTGATGCCCGCGCACTTGCCGTCCTCCACCACGATCTCGGTCTGGCCCCAGCCGGCGTGGACGGTGATGCCGTCGCGCTCGCACTCGCTGCGGTCTTCCTCGCCCATCGGCATATCGTCGTAAGCCTCTAAGCAGTAGAGGTCAACGCTCTCCGCGCCGCAGCGCACCGCCGTGCGCGCAACGTCCGCGCCGATGTTGCCGCCGCCGATGACGACGACCTTACCGGAAAGCGTCTTCTTTTCATGCAGGTTGACCTGCCGCATAAAGTCGATACCCGCCATGACGCCGTCCGCGTCGCCGCCGGGGATGTTCAGCTTGCCGCCGGACTGGAGGCCGACGGCCACGTAGAAGCCCTGATAGCCCTGCTCGCGCAGCTGCGCGATGGTCACGTCTTTTCCGACCTCCACGCCGCAGCGGAACTCGACACCGAGTTCACGCAAGATGTCGATTTCGGCCTCCACCACGTCTTTTTCAAGGCGGAAGCTCGGAATGCCGTTCATCAGCATGCCGCCGGGACGTGCTTCCCTTTCAAACACCGTCGGGCGGTAGCCCTTTTCAGCGAGGTAGTATGCGCACGACAGGCCCGCGGGGCCGCCGCCGATGACGGCGATCTTCTCGGAAAATTCGCCGTCGACCTTCGGAATGACCTTTTCGGGCACAAAGCGCGTTTCCGCGTTTAAGTCCTGCTGGGCGATGAAGCGCTTGACCTCGTCGATGGCGACGGCCTGATCGACCGTACCGCGCGTGCAGGCATCCTCGCAGCGGCGGTTGCAGATGCGGCCGCAGACCGCGGGGAACGGATTTTCGCGCTTGATGAGCTGCAAGGCTTCGCGGTACTTGCCCTGCGCGGCAAACTTCAGATAGCCCTGCACCGCGATGTGCGCTGGGCAGGCTGTCTTGCACGGCGAGGTACCGGTATTGTAGCAGTTGATGCGGTTCCTGTCGCGGTAGTCGACGCTCCACTTTTCAGGCCCCCACTTGACATCGTCGGGTAATTCCTGACGGGGATATTCGATGTAGCCGTCCTTCGTGCAGAGCTTCTGTCCCAGCTTGACCGCGCCCGCGGGGCAGTTTTCGACGCAGCGGCCGCAGGCGACACAGCTCTCGCTCTCGACGCTCGCGACATAGGCGCTGCGCGACAGGTTCGGCGTGTTGAACAGCTGCGATGTGCGCAGCGCGTTGCAGACATTGACGTTGCAGTTGCAGATGCCGAAAATTTTCTGCTCACCGTCGATATTCGTGATCTGGTGGACAAAGCCGTTGTCCTCGGCCTTTTTGAAAATTTCGAGCGTTTCGTCCTTCGTGATGTATTCGCCGCGCTGTGTTTCGACGATGTAGTCGGCCATGTCGCCCACACCGATGCACCAGCTTTCGGCGTCGTCGCCGCAGCCCTCGCCGAGCTTGGCGCGGCTAGCGCGGCAGGAGCACATGCTCTTGGCGTACTTGCCCTCGTACTTGCTGAGCCAGTAGGAGATGTGCTCTAAGTCAACGGACTCGTTCTCCGTCTCGATGGCCTTTTCCACAGGGATAACGTGCATGCCGATGCCTGCGCCTCCCGGCGGCACCATGGGCGTGATCTTTTCGAGCGGGAGCATCGTCATGCGCTCAAAGAACGCCGCGACCTCGGGATGCTCGTCGATCTGGCTTTTGCGCATGTTCAGAAATTCCGCGCTGCCGGGGACGAACAGCGGCAGCACCCAGCGCTTTTCATGCTTGGGGTTCTTGCCGTCCAGGTTCTCCCAGTTGTACTCGATGATGCCTGTCCACGCCATCTCCGTCAGGAGCTTTTCGAGCGGCTCGCGCTCCATTTTGGTGAGCTTCATCAACTGCTCGGTCGTCTTGGGCTTGCGCACGCCCATTTTGAGCGCGACGTCGACCATCTCGTCGGTCATCACGCCGGCAAGGCCCCAGTACTCGGGGTCGTCCGCCGTGGCCTTGAGGCCGATGCGGTTCGTGATCATGCTGCCGAGCTTGAGGACGTTTTCGCGCGGAGCGTCCGTGCGGGGTATTTTGAAATCCAGTTTACTCTCGTCGAGAGGGAAATTCGTGGGCTTGCTGCCGTTGATATCGCTCATGTTCCTGCTCTCCCTTTTCGCGGCGTACCGCGTGCTTGCCGCCGCGCAGCAAAAATATCGCGCGGCGATCATCACCTATCTTATCCAAGCTCTATTTTACAGGAAAATGTTGGATTTTTCCATTGACTGATTCCATAAACCGCAGTCATATCGCTCAATTCCCCGCATTTTTGCGCAGATCGGCAGAATTGCCCAAATTTACAGATCAAGGAACCGCCGCGCAAGCGCGGGCACATTGGTGTTTTTGAGACACACGACGTTCAGCTCGTGCACGCCCGTGAGCGGCGGGCAGGAAAAATGCCCGAACTGCGCATCATTCTTGACGACGGCCTCGTAGAGGAAGCTCACGCCGCAGCCCTCGCTCACCAGATGCCGGATGAGCTTGAAGCTGCTGATGCAGACATTCGCGCGAAACGCCTCGACCGTGTAGCCGCACTGCATGAGCTCTCGCTCTAAAATCTTTCGCGTACCGGAGCCGGGCTCGCGCAGGATGAGCCGCTCGGAAAAGAGCTCATCCATCGGCACCTCACAGCCCGAAAACGGGTGATCTTTCGCGCAGATGCCGATGTAGGGCTCGTTGCGCAGCAGAAAGCTCTCGTACCGGCTCTTGTCGAAAATGCCCTCGAGCACGACGAAGTCAAGCTCACCTCCCTCGAGCTGGGCGAGCAGGTGTGCCGTATTGTCGACGGTAAAAAAGAGCTCGTTGTCCGGTTCTTTCAAAAAGCGGATGATCTGCGGCAGCAGGATATAGTCGCCGATGGACTTCGTCGCGCCGATGCGAAGGCTCGTCTTCTCCTGCCGTTTGAGCGCACGGCGCAGCTCCTCGTCCTGATAGCGCTGGCTGATGGCGTAGATCTCAAGCGTTTCGCCCTGCGGCGTTTTTCTGAGCTTTCGGCTGTCGTAGGTAAAAAGGCGCACGCCGTACAGCGCTTCAAGCGCCTGAATTTGTTTCGTCACGGCGGGCTGCGTCAAATGCAGCTGCTCCGCCGCCTTGCGGTAGTTCATCGTGGCGCACACGGTCAAAAAGGTCTCAAGCCGCTGGTCCATGTTCTCTCTCCTTTGTCGATAACAAACAGGAATCGACATATTCTTATTTATAATTTTATTATATCATAGGTCAGTGATATAATACAGCGGCAATAAGCAATAGAGGAGAGAAATATCACATGAAATTCATCGAAACCGTAAAAAAAATGCTGCCCGGCTGCGCCATCGCGCTCGTCATCGCCGTGGTGGCCAAGTTTTTAGAGCAGCTGGAGGAATCCGTGGGGCTGCACCTGATCGGCGCGTCGGTCATCGCGATGTTCATCGGCATGATCGTGAACCGCTTTTACGCGCCGAATGACAAGACGAAGCCCGGCATCAAATTCACCTCGAAGAAAATTCTGAAATTCGCCATCATCCTGCTCGGCGCCAGCCTGAACATCACGACCGTGCTGACGGTCGGTAAGTTCTCGCTCACCGTCATGCTCTTCACACTGGCGACGTGCTTCGGCCTCGGCTATGTGATCGGCAAGGCGCTGGGGCTTGACTGGAAGACGAGCAGCCTCATCAACGCGGGCACGGGCATCTGCGGCGGCAGCGCCATCGCCGCCATCGCGCCGGTCATCGAGGCAACGGACATGGACATCGCCTACGGCATGTCGGCAACGTTCCTCTTTGACACGATCATGGTCGTCGTGTTCCCGCTGCTCGGCCGCGCGATGAGCCTTTCCGACGCGGCGTTCGGCCTGTGGGCCGGCACGGCGGTCAACGACACCTCGAGCGTCGTCGCCACGGGCTACGCCTTCAGCGAGGCCGCAGGCGACTTTGCCACGATGGTCAAGCTGACGCGCACGCTCGCCATCATCCCGACGGTGCTGGTCTTCGCCGCCATCAGCGTGCACCTGAAGAAAAAGGCCGCCGCGCAGAGCGGCGACCATGGCGTCAAGGTCAATATGAAGTCGGTGTTCCCGTGGTTCATCCTCGGCTTCCTGGCGATGTCCATCCTGTGCAGCATCGGCGTCATTCCGGCTTCTCTTGCTGCCGTGCTCAAGAGCATCAGCAAGTTCCTGATGGTCGCGGCGCTCGCCGCCATCGGCCTCAACACGAACTTTGCAGCCCTGTGCAAGTCCGGCGCAAAGCCGATGCTCCACGGCTTCATCATCTCGCTGCTCGTGGTGCTCGTCGCCATCGCGGTCGAATATGTGCTCGGCATCGCGCCGAGCGGCACGCTCATTTAATCGTCCGCCGAAAGGATGAGATCGCAGCGGTTCCGCACATCGAGCGCGTCGAAATAGCGCTGCTCGAGCGGGATCCAGCGGTCGAAAAACTGCTTTGCATGCGCGGGCGCATTCCGTTTGAGGATGCGCTCGCGCTGCTTTTCTGCCGAAACAGCAAGGAACACCGACAGGTCGTAGTACGGCGCAAGGTCGGGGTGCATGGAGTACGCGCCCTCGACAATGTTGAGTGTTCCCGCCTTAATCCGCTGCGGCGGGGCGATGGTAAACGTCGCGCAGTCGAAGCGGCGGTAGTCGACGGGTCTTCCCTCGCGCAGAGGGATCAGCACCTCTTCCAAAAAGCGCTCGCGGTCGACGTTGCCGCCGGGCTGCGTGAAGCGCGCCTCCGTGCGCTGCTCGGGCCGGAGGAAAAAGTCGTCCATGTGGAAGACAGGGCAGCCGTAAACATTTTGCAGCAGCTCGCCCAGCGTCGTCTTGCCGCTGGCGCTGCCGCCCTCGATGGCGACGAGCACGCGGCTTCTTTCCGCCGTCAGGCGGTCGATGCGCGCAAACAGCGGCAGCGCGCGGGCGAAGTCGCGCCGCAGGACGCGGTACGCGGGCGCGTAATTCTGCCGAAATATCTCGGAGTGGTGCAGCGGCGGAAAGCCGTCCTTGCGCCACCTCTCAACAGCTTCCGCCGTCTCCTGCGCAGAAAACGGCAGCTCGCCCGCGTCGGCCATTGTCTGCAAGGCGGTGAGCATCGCTTCGAGCTTTTCGCGCCCGCACTCCTCGTGCCGCGCAGAGAGGGCGAAGAGCCGCGCAAACGTCTCCGCGCTCAAGCCGTCCTGCAAAATGCCGAGGTGCACACGGCAGTAGTCGCCGCCGAGCAGCTCGACGAGCTCGGAGATACGGTCACCGCTTCGCGCCGCTTCGGCGCGGATGTAGTCTGCGGCGGCGGACGGGCCGGCGATCAGATGCTCGCAGCCAAAGGCGCTCTGATAGAGCGCCTTGAAGACGTCCTGAAGCGCCAGCTCTGGATAGCGCGCGCAGTGGGCGCGCAGAAAGTCGCGAATATCGGTAAAATTCGTCATAGCGGCGGGGTTCCTTTACCAAAAAGTTTCGTTTATCATAGCGCTTTTTCGCCCCTTTCGCAAGGGGCAAGGGATTGACAGCCCTGCGCTTTTTTGATAAAATTCCCGCGTCGGCACAAGCCGGCAGCGTTGGCACAAGCTGACTTTTCTTCCGCGCGTTCCCTGAAAGCAAACGAGGTATCACCAAGGTATCAATCTCCCTGCAAGGGGAATATTGATGCCTTTTCTTTGTCTTTTCAAGGGTTTTCGCGCAGAAAACAAGACGCAAGAGAGGATGAGAACACCGTGACGATCCTTGTCATCGACGGCCAGGGCGGGAAGCTCGGCAAAACTTTGGTCGAGAACATCAAAAAGTCCTTCCCGCACCTCGAGATCATGGCGGTCGGTACGAACAGCGCCGCTTCCGACGTGATGCGCCGCGCGGGCGCTGACCGCGTGGCCACGGGCGAAAACCCCGTCATCGTGGCCTGCCGCAGCGCGCAGATCATCGTCGGCCCCATCGGCATCGCGATTGCCGATGCGCTGATGGGCGAGATCTCCCCCGCCATGGCAAACGCCGTCGCATCAAGCAATGCCTACCGTGTGCTCATCCCGATGAATCTATGCAGCACGTATGTCGCGGGCGTGGACAAAAAGTCCTCCGCCATTCTGGACGACGCTATGGCGCACATCCGTTTGCTGCTCGAAGGAATGGAGAACAAACCATGAACAACGCTGCCACTGCAACTGCCCGTACCGCTTCCCCGGTGAGAAAGCTCACCTATTCTGCGCTCTTCCTCGCCTTGGCGATGGTCCTGCCGTTTTTGACCGGCCAGATCCCCGAGATCGGCTCCATGCTCTGCCCCATGCACCTGCCCGCGCTGCTGTGCGGCTTCATGTGCGGCTGGCCGTGGGGACTCGCGGTCGGCTTTATCTCCCCGCTGCTGCGCTCGATGTCCGGCATGCCGCCGATCTGGATTGCTATTCCCATGGCGTTTGAAATGGCGACCTACGGCGCCATCGCCGGTCTTCTGTACCGCAAGCTGCCGAAAACAGGCTGGCGCATCTATGCCTCGCTCATCTCCGCGATGGTCGCGGGCCGCCTTGTGTGGGGCCTTGTGAAGTTCCTGCTCGCGGGCCTTCAGGGCACGGAGTTCAGCCTCGCCCTCTTCCTCTCCGGCGCGGTGACGACGGCCATCCCCGGCATCATCTTGCAGCTCATCCTCATTCCCATCCTTGTGGTGGTAATGGAGCGCACGAGCATGACGCTCGATACCTGAGCGCTGACTTTGCATCATAAAAGGACTTGGACGGTTTCGTCCAAGTCCTTTTCTTTATTCCTCCGCTTTACTCAGCAGCTTCGGCGCGCTCGTGTCCATCAAAAACGCCCCGAGCGGCGCGGTGATGACGATGCCGAGCACCGCGACTGACAGCACGATGCTGCCGCAGGGCAGCCCCGCCGCAAGCGGCACCGAGCCGATGGCCGCCTGCACCGTCGCCTTGGGAAGATAGGCAAACACGCAGTAAAGCCTCTCTTTCGCCGTGAGCGGCGTTCTGACAAGGCAAAGGCACACACCCACGGCGCGGAAAATGAGCGTCGAGAAGATCACGCCGACCGCCGCAAGGCCCACGCCCGCCATATAGCGGATATCGACCGCCGCTCCGACGAGGACGAACAAAATGACCTCCGCCGCCAGCCAGAGCTTGCCGAATTTTTCAGAGAGCCGCTTGGCAACGAACGGCGTGCACTTCATCTTAAGTAAGCACGCCATGCTGACGACCGCGAGCAGGCCCGACACCGGCACGATGCCCTCGAGCCAGCCCTCCGCCGCGACGAGCAGCAGCGAGACCCCCAGCACGATGATGACCTTCATGCTGTTGCGGATACAGTGCGATTGGGCATAGGCAGTCTCGAAAAAGTGGCTGAGCAACCACCCGACAAGCGCACCCAGCGCAACGCCGAGCACGATCGACGCAGGGATGCTCAAAAAGTCCGCGGCGTTGGCGCTGCCGCCCTGCGCCGTGTGCAGAAACGTTGTAAACAGCACAATGACGAAGATATCGTCGCACGATGCGCCGGCCAGGATCATCTGCGGGATGCTCTTGTCCGTTCCGCGGCCGCTTTCCATCAGCTGCACCATGCGCGGCACGACGACCGCGGGCGACACCGCCGCGAGCACCGCGCCCATGACAGCCGCCTCCGCGCGCGTGACGCCAAGGAAGCACGGCGCGAGCAGCACATAGCCGATGATCTCGCACGTTGCGGGCAGGCACGACATCAAGATTGCCGGACGGCCGACCTTTTTGAGGTCGCCCAAATCGAGCGACAGTCCCGCCTTGAGCAGGATAATAACGAGCGCGAGCTTGCGCAGGTCGGCTGAGATCGACAAAATCGAGCCGTCCAGCACGTTGAGCACGCACGGCCCCAGCAGGATGCCCGTCGCCAGCATGCCGATGATGCGCGGCAGCTTCAGCTTCTGACACAGCGCGGCCAGCGCAAGGCCAACCAAAAAGACGAGTGCGAGTGAAGTTAACATAAATTTCCTCCTCCGGACACAAAAAAAGCTGATGCCCCCTGTGACCGTTCAAAATCACAGAAGTCATCAGCTCAAAAAAGCGGTTTCGGCAGTGCCGTGGGAGAACCTCATTCCCGATTGCGCAGTATAGCAAAGCGCGGGCAAAAATGCAAGCCCTTTTTCAAAAATCAGCGCTCGAACGTCACCTGATAGGCTCCCAACACCTGCATGCAGGGGATGACGGCGGCATTTTCGACCGTGAAAGCCGCCTTTTCATAGTGCGTCGTCTCCTCTTCGGGGATGGCGGGCAGCGTTTTGCCAAGGCTGACACCGTGCGCGCCGCCTGCAAAGCGCCAGGCGAATTCACAGTCGCAGAATTCCTTGTTTGCTGTGATCTTCTCCGCGGGCACGAGCGTAAACGTACCGTCTTTCAAGTAATAGCAGCCTACGTTGTCCTTTTCCGCAGGGCAGCCGCCCTCGATGCCGACGCCGGTGAACGAGATCGTCAGCTCCGGCAGCGTGAAGGTCGTCTTTTTGCCGTCCTTCGTAAAGGGAACATCGTCCCAGCGGCCGATGTTGACCCAGCCGCGATTGTCGGCTTTTTCCGCGGCAGTGTTGAACTCGAGAGCCCCCGTTTTGCCGTCGCGCACCTCCGCGTTGATGCGCAGCACCGGCCGCAGCGAGGCAAAGCCCTCCGGCAGCAGGGCGCGCAGACGGTCCTGCTCCGCGCCGTAGGCCATGACAAACTGTTCAACGGTCATTGCGCTTCCTCTGTTTCCTTTTGTGCGCGCTCCGCGTCTTGCCTCAGCAGCCGCAGATAGGCGTCGAGATAGAGCTTGTGCGTCACGCTTAAAAGTGCCGAGCGCAGCAGTTCCTTTTCATCCGACTCGTCCTGTCCGACGCTTGCAAGATGGTCGCTCGCGCCGAAGACATAGCGGATGAGATTTTCAAATTCCTCGCAGAAGTAGTGATAAGCGGTCGGCAGATCGTAGGTCTCGTGCTGAATGCCGATCAGCGCGCGGATGTCGTCCATCGCGACGACGCTCTTGATGCACGAGACAAAGATGAGGTACGCAATGCTCTCCGCGCCGTAGGCCTTTTTCTCTGGCCCGGGGATGATCTTCTGCTTAACATAATTGCTGACCATCGAGGCCGTGATGGGACTGAGCCCGCATCCCGTGATGGATTGATTGACATAACGCGTCACCTGTTCGAGATACAGCCCCACGTCGGGGATCTCCCCGAGCCGCGGGATATGAAAGCTTCGGACAGACTCCGCCAGACGGCTGCGCATATTTTCGTCCATAGCTGCTCCTCCGTTCAAACTGCGTTTTCATCATCTTAAACTTTGGTGAAAAAAATGTCAATAAGTTTTCCAAAAACCGATTGACAGTTATTGAAAATCGTTGTATTGTAGTCAAAGATAATTTCACCTGACAACAGGTTTTTGAATAACCGATTATTTTTTTGGAGGCTTTCCCATGATGAAACTGATCGCCGACTCCTCTGCCAACCTCACGATGCTGGAGGGCGTAACCTATCAGAGCGTGCCCATGACCATCCGCGCCGGCGAGCGCGACTTCGTGGACGATGAAACGCTCGACACGCACGAGCTGCTCGACTATCTCGCGGCCCACAACGGCAAATCCGGCACGGCCTGCCCCAGCCTCGACGGCTGGCTCAAGGCGTTCGAGGGCGCGGATGAGATTTTCGTCATTACCATCACAAGCAGCCTGTCCGGCACCTGTGCCTCGGCCATGGCCGCGCGCGACGTGTATCTCCAGTCGCATCCCGAGGTCAAAATTCACATCTTTGACACGCTGAGCACGGGACCGGAGATGCAGTTGCTCGCAGAGAAGCTCGCAGAGCTGCACGCCAAGGGCCTCCCCTTCGATGTGATCTGCGAAAAGGCGCAGGAATATCTTGCCACCACGCACCTCTTCTTCAGTCTTAAGTCCCTGCACAATCTGGCGCAAAACGGCCGCGTCAGCAAAATCGCCGCGGGCGCCATCGGCATTCTCGGCATTCAGATCCTCGCCACCGCAAGTCTTGAGGGCACGATCCAGCCCGTTGAAAAATGCCGCGGCGAAAAAAAGACGTGCGCGGCGATGGTACAGAAGCTTCTGGAAGCTGGCTACCACGGCGGCAAGGTGCGCATCCACCACGCCGAAAATCCAGAGGCGGCTGGGGCGCTCGCCGCTTCGCTGCGCGGGCACTTTCCCGAAGCAGACATTGAGATCCGTCCCTGCCGTGGTCTTTGCAGCTACTATGCCGAGCGCGGCGGCGTGATCGTCGGTTTTGAGACGATGTAAAACCGAACAGACAGCAAAAAGCAGACGGCCTGCGCGAGCCGTCTGCTTTTCTTTATCTCTGCCATTAGGCAGTTGGAGTGGTATCGGAGGTACTGTCGCCCGCTGGGGCGTTGCCGTCAGCGGGGCTTCCCTGCCCACTGGGCGGTGTGGGGCGCTCGCCGCTGGGCATTTCGGGCACTTCCCCGTCGGGAAGCTCTGACTTCTCGCCGTTTGGCATCTGACCGTCAAAGCTCTCGGGCGGTTCACCGTCTGGCTTCTGTCCGCCGCCGGGGAAGCCGCCGCCCATGCCCATGCCGGTGGAAACCGTCCCGCTCTGCGCGGTCCCTTCGGTGGAGCTGTCGCCCGCCTTGAGGGTATACGCACTGTCCGCCACCACATCGGCAGATGAGAAGAGGATGAAGTTCGCACCGCATCTGGCTGTGCCGCTGTACACAGCATTGCCGTCGGCGTCTTCAATCGTGAAATCCGCGTCCGCGGCGATCAGGCTGCTCTGCGTACTGCCCGGCATGCCGCCAAAGCCCGTTGAGCCGTAAATGACGCAGGGCTGCGCGGCCTCCAGGTTCATGCCCATGCCGCTGCTGCCGCCCGCGGCGAGCACCGTGCCGCCTGAGGCGGTGATGGTGCCGTCGGCGTCCAGCGGCTCGTTGTCCACCGTGTTGGCCGTCCAGACGATCACTGTGCCGCCCGTGATGGTCAGGTCACCGTTGGAGTCGAAGCCGTCGCCCGCGGAGGAATAGGCGTCGATCGTGCCGCCGGAGATCGTCATCGTGAAGTCATAGTCCGTCAGGTCGGAATTTGCCGCATTCAGGCAGTCGTCCGAGGCGTTGATCGTAATATCACCGGAGCAAACGTTCAGCTCCGCGCCCTCAAGGCCCTCGCAGCAATTCGTGATGTCGATCGTGGGGCCGTCCGTGCCGTCCGCACCGATGTTCAGCACCAAGTCGCAGTGAATGGCGTCATCCGCGGCGTCGATGGTCAGCGTGCCGCTCTCAACGTTCAAAAGCTGCTCTGCGTTGATGGCGTCGTTGACGGGTGCATCGATATTCAGCGTCAAATCGCGGATGGTCAGCGACGCTTCGCCGTCCTCATCCGTCGTCGCGCCGGATTTGATGCCGTTTTTGCCGTTGGCCGTGATGGTCAACTCTCCATCGCCGCAGAGGGTGACAAGCGAGCCATCCTTACACTTAATGACGGCGTTTTCGGCATTTTCGTTTTCGGGGTAGTTGTCGTCATTGTTCTGCTCGGTATCGCTCAGGGAATTTTCCGTACCGTTGGAAACAAGGATGGTCACCTCGCTCGACTTGCCGCAGGTGATGGCGGCGGTGTTCTCACTCGTAAGTGTCAGGCCGTCCAGCACCAGCGTCACGCCGGTCGTACCCTTTTTCACCTTGATGGAGCCGTCCGCGCAGCTGCCGGAGACGGTGTAGGTACCACTCGACGTGATCGTGAGCGCCGTGCCGTCGATCTCGTAGCCCGTGTCCGTCTCGCCCGCAGCGGTCACGCCGCTGTCTGTAAAGGTAAAGGTCACATTGCTTGCCGTGTCCGCCGTACTATTATTTATCGTACCGGCGCAGGCCGTGAGCGACAGCGCCAGCGCCGACGCGCACAGGAAAGGCAGTAGTTTTTTCATCATAATATCTCCTCAATCAATGATCTCGCATGGTCCCCCGGGGCGGGCGCGAGCTTTTTTCACTCTCTGCACCCGCTCCTTTGAGCCTGACGACAGCATACCCGCTTTGCCTAAAGGTTACCTAAAGAAAATAAAGATTTTACCTTTAGGTTTCTTTTAGGTTGCGCGTTCATACTTGAGCGCACAAAGGAGGTTCGACACCATGGCGATTCAATGCTGTTTTGAACGATATGAAAAGAAATACTGCCTGACCCTTTCCCAGCAGCGTTTTTTATTGGAGCGGATGACACCCTACATGAAAAAGGACGCGTACGGCGAGTACACCATCTGCAACATTTATTATGATACCGACGACTACCGCCTAATTCGCGCGTCGCTCGAAAAGCCCGTCTATAAGGAAAAGCTGCGCGTGCGCAGCTACGGCGTGCCACAGGAGGACGGCAAGGTCTTCGTCGAGCTCAAGAAGAAGTTCGACGGCGTCGTCTATAAGCGCCGCATCACAACGGGCATCCAGAACATGGAGCCGTTTCTCTCCGGTGAGCTGCCGAGTGAAAACTTCGGCCAGATCGGACGCGAGATCGGCTATTTTCAGTCGTTTTATCACACCACGCCCAAGGTCTTCATCGGCTACGACCGGCTCGCCTTTGCGGGCATTGACGATCCGCAGCTCCGCATCACGTTCGACACGAACTTACGGTGGCGCGACACGGATGTCGACCTCCGCCTCGGCAACCACGGTGCACCCATCGCGCTGCCCTGCGGCGATGTGCTGATGGAGGTCAAGATTCCCGGCGCGTGCCCGCTGTGGCTCAGCCGTCTGCTCTCCGAGGCCGGAGCCTTCCCCACTTCATTTTCCAAATACGGCGCGTGCTACTCCGGCAGCATCCTGCGTGCCGGTCCCACTATCTTAAAGGAGGCCACCTGCTGTGCTTAACTCGATCATTGGAACGGAGCTGACCGTATCCTCATTTTTTATCTGTACCGCCGTCTCGCTGCTGCTGGGCGTGGGGACGGCCCTTGTCGCCATGTATCGCGCGCACACGACGCAGAGCTTCGCCGTCACGCTCGCCATTCTGCCCGCCGTGGTGCAGCTTGTCATCATGCTGGTGAACGGCAACCTCGGCGCGGGCGTCGCCGTGGCGGGTGCGTTTGGGCTCGTGCGCTTCCGCTCCGCGCCGGGCACAGCGAAGGAGATCGGCGCGCTGTTCCTCGCGATGGCCATCGGCCTTGCGACCGGCATGGGCTATGTATGGCTCGCGGCGCTCGCGTTCGTCGTACTCGGCGCAGTAATGCTGCTGCTCATGGCAGTAAATTTCGGCGCACCCAGGGCATCCGAGCGTGTGCTGAAGGTCACCATTCCCGAGGGGCTCGACTATGAAGGCCTTTTCGACGATCTTTTCGAGCAGTATACGTCGTCTCACACGCTCGAGCGCGTAAGGACCAGCAATATGGGCACGCTCTATGAGCTCACCTACCGCGTCACGCTGCCCGGCGAGACCGTTCCCAAGGCATTTCTGGACGACCTGCGCTGCCGCAACGGTAATCTGAACATCACCTGCGGGCGCGAAGCGGCAAAGGACACGCTCTGAGACATATTGATTTTTTCGCGGCTTTTCTTTATACTTTTCCTGATTGCAAACACAAACGGAGGAATATTTCATGCGGCTTTTGATCGCTGAGGATGAACTGGACCTCGCCGAGGCGCTGACGGTGTTTTTTGAGAAAAATCACTTCTCTGTCGATGCGGTGCACAACGGCTTCGACGCCTACGAATACGCCTCGACAGGCGAATACGACGCCGTCATTTTAGATGTAATGATGCCCAAGCTAGACGGCATTCAGGTGCTGGAGCGCC
>ERZ840057.1950-NODE-1950-length-15426-cov-2.147876_pt1 | contig 15426 bp, 10 predicted proteins | sample MGYA00519907_ERZ840057 | MGnify/ENA primary metagenome ERZ840057 (study PRJEB31850, sample SAMEA3708862) | human gut metagenome | biome: human gut; feature: human-associated habitat; material: faeces | place: China | collected 2014 ...
AAGAGTTTCATTCGTTTTATTTGTTCTTTTTGCGAAGGACGGTGTTTTAATAGATTGCTCGTTTCATATCGTATTTAATTTTTCACAAACATAAGTTTATTCCTTTTCATGGCCAATTGTTTTAGCTGACTTTTAGCTGACAGACAAAAAATGAGGGTTTGTTGGCATAAAGTTATGTATTTGTATTGCTATCATTTCAACAGGTAGTCCAAGAGGATACAGATCGGCGTATCAAAGAACTTGGGGATGATTTTTGTTTTTCTTATACAGGGGGGGCACTTCAGATATTATCATTAGATAGTACTTTTCGCGCATCTTACCGTTACGGCTAAAAGGCTTAAAGAGGATTTGTCTCCTATTCCGGGTTTGGTGATAGAGAGTGCTCGGGGTAAAGGATATTCACTAAAGATCGTTTCGGGAGAGTAAATTCTCCATTTCAACGTTCATTTGATGGTTTATTTGTGTGATGAGCTTGCTATCGGCAGTAGTACTGACTTGGCTAAGTAATATATACTGTGTCGGGCAAGTCAGTATATATTACTTAGCCAAGTCAGTATTGCTCTTAGGATTGCCAATCTAAGGTCACCTATTTATATCGTGAGTTGAATGAATTTGTGCAAACAATGTTAATTATTTTTGTCCGGGTAAACCTCGTTCATCAATAGGATAGAACATGGTCAACCTATATAAAGGAAATTGCACATCGCATCGTGCAATTTTGTATGAAAATTGCACATCGCATCGTGCAATTTTGTATATTTGTCCTTTAAACATGAATCAATATGGAGACCTTATTTCGTTCCTTTAGAACTCAATTAGAGCATACTTCGACAGAAGTCGTGCGTTTTCTTCACGATCAGATCGCATGGGATAGCCGATTGGTTGCGATTTTAGGTGCTCGTGGTGTTGGGAAGACTACCCTATTGTTGCAGCATATCAAATTGTATGATCGTGAGGATGAGTCTTTGTATGTTACGGCAGATGATTTCTATTTTACCAAGTATCGGTTATTCGACATGGCTTATCAATTTTATAATCTGGGTGGGAAAAAACTTTATATTGACGAGATTCATAAATACAAGGATTGGTCTAGGGAGGTGAAGAATATATACGATCAAATTCCTGGTCTTCAAGTTATCTATACAGGTTCGTCTATTCTTGATCTGGAGAAAGGTGGTGCGGATTTAAGTCGCAGGAAGGTAGAGTATAGATTACCCGGACTTTCTTTTCGGGAATATTTGAATATATCGCAGGGGTGGCAGCTTCCATCGTATTCGTTGGAAGAGATTCTTGCTGGGAAGGTTGAGTTCCCTTATAAGGAAGCTCGTCCACTCAAATTATTTAATGATTATTTATCGACAGGTTATTATCCATTTTTTCAAGATACGGAATATCTCTTGCGTCTGCGTAGCGTGATTAACCAAATGGTGGAATCTGATATTCCGATTTTTGCGGATATGACGGTGGCTTCTGCCGTAAAGTTGAAGAAATTATTATATGTATTAGCTCAAAGTGTCCCTTTCAAACCAAATTATACGAAGTTGGCGAGAGATTTGGATATCAGCCGGAATGTGTTGCCCGACTACATGAGTTATTTGGAGAAGGCAGGTCTGGTTAATTTACTGCGAGAAAAAGCGCAGGGCTTGAAATTATTGGAGAAAGTAGAGAAGATATATCTGAATAATACGAATCTGGCTTATGCGTTGTCGGAGCAGGTACCGGATATCGGTTCCGTGCGTGAGACGGTTTTTCTATCTTGGATGCGAGTCGTATGCTTCGTTACTTCTTCTGCGATTTCAGACTTTGAGATAGATGGCCGAACCTTTGAGATTGGGGGAAAGAATAAGACGCGGCAACAGATCAAGCAAGCGGCGGATGGGTATGTGGTGAAAGATGACATAGAGTATGCTTTCCGCAATATGATTCCTTTATGGATGTTTGGCTTTATCTATTGAATATCCATCAAGGTCTTGCCACGATCATTACATAATCCCTCTCGAACACTTTAGGATCGTCTAAGAATTTGATCAGGTCTTTTTGGCGGGAGGAGCCTGTGCGTTTAACGGTCTCACGCATTTCGGTGACGGTGCGAATCATATAAACACAGTCATCGGTTTGTCCGTCTGGCCAGAACGGAAGTCCATCATCTATATCATTGATAAATCCTCCGGAGCTTTTGGGTAAGGCGTATGTTTTCTTCTCTTTCTTGAGATAGACTACTCGATGGGTGATAACCGGTTTGTAATCGTCCAGCCATCCCAGCCAATTATAGATGGCGGGAGAACCTTTTTGAAAGACTCCCATAAATAGCCCATTCGGATTCTCCACGAAAGAACGAAGACCGGTCGGTTTATCTTGATTGTCTTTATGAAGCGCATATAAAGGGGTGATCGAGTGGGAACTTGAAAGCTGGTATACCGTATCTCGATAAGGAATCAAGAAATTTATTCGGTCTTGATCCGTATTCCAATAAAAGGTTTGAAACCGGGTGATCGTATCCGGAGAGACGTTAATATCTTTGGCATCCGCAAGGATGAATTTGCAAAGCGTATCTCCTCGAAGGTTGAATGTCGTTATTCCTTTCGGGATTTTAGAGCCTTCCGCATAATCACAAAGCATATATCCCGAGGAGGAGAAGCCTACTATTTGACTGGCATCCGCATTTATCGAATATTTGGTAGGCAGGTTTTCGGGGAATATATAATTCTGAATGGTCAGCATCGTATCTAATGTGGGTAATTCCCCGATACATGGCCTTATATCGTTGAATGTGGTCGAATCTTTTTTATTGTCTTGGTCGAGGTCGCTCAAGGCGCAGTACATACGGGTTGTTTTCCTGTCGTAAAATAGATTAAGGCCGTTCATCCCATGGTTCCATTTATAATCCAAGGCCTTAAATCCATATCGTTTGCTGGGAATGCCTTGCTTACGATAATAAATACGTGGGTTATTGAATGTGATGAAAGCGTCGCTATCCGGAATAGCGATCGCTTGTGTTACCGTGTAACGAGCGTCTCCAACATTATAATATTCCAGCTTAGAGGCTATTTGACTCAGTTTCAACATCGCCGGATGGTCCAGCGCCTTTTCTATATCAATGAGGGCCGGAGTCGTTGAACTATTATATTCCGGTTCATATTGGGGAGAGGTGGGTTGATTCCTTTGTTGGCAACTATTTAAGAGCAATGCAAGGAACAATAAGCATGTTGAGAACTTGGTGATCATGATTGGATACGTATTGTTTATCGCAAACATATGTAAAATAATTGATTGTAACAAATGATTTTACGAATTTATCATAGATTTGCGATAGCCCCGTAAATAGTATCTGGATAGAAATGATACCTATTGTGATTTTATGATTTAGCGTTCTTTTTCTTAAGCGGAAGCCTTGGGAAAAGCTTTCGGAAACGAACTAGGTGGCTTGTTACGTTACTTCCTGCGATAATGAGGGTAACGGCTAGGATGATCAGGATGATTCCGCAACACAATCGTAACGTTAGTGATTCACCGAAGACAGTCACTCCGAAGAATACGGCGGTCAACGGTTCCAAGGCTCCGAGGATCGCCGTCGGGGTGGAGCCGATATATTGGACCGCCAGTGTCGTGCAAAGGAAAGAGATAGCGGTTGGGAATATGGCTAAAGCGATCAGGTTACCCCATAAATACCAATCATGGACAATGTGAAGGCTCCTGCCGAAATCTACACGGACTAAAAACAAGGTCATTCCGAAAAGCAAGACATAGAACGTAAGTTTCAACGTAGCGATATTCTTCAATAGCGGACGATTCGCGCCTACGATATAAATAGCATAGGAAAGAGCGGAAGCCATGACCAACAGGACACCGGTTAAACTAAGAGTCGTTCCGTCGCCACTTTTATAAAGTAAGCCGATACCGCCTAATGCCAGCAAGATACAAAAGATGGTTTGCAACGTTAATTTCTCCTTGAAGACAAACGCCATGATCAGCGCCACTAAGATCGGATAGACAAACAGCAAAGTCGAGGCGATGCCTGCTTCCATATAATTATAGCTTTGGAATAACGCTAGGGAAGAGAAGGAAACCAACAACCCCATGAGGATTAAAGGAACGATCTCGTTGGGTTTCAACTTAAAGTTCCGCCCTCTCGCTTTGATCATGATACCCAATACCGGGATCGCGAATAAATATCTGAAAAATAGGACTGAATCCGGATTCATACCGGCTTTATACAAGGGTAGGGCGAACAAGGGGTTCATTCCATAAGTCGCTGCGGCGATAGCCCCTAGAACATATCCTTTTGCTTTTGCATTCATGATTAAAAATATTAGCGCGCAAAAGTAGTATATTCATGATAAATATTATATATTTGTAGATTATCATTTCAATAAATCGTTAACTAAAAAGTAATAAATATGCCTCCAGCAGCAAGACTGACAGATATGCATACATGTCCTATGCAAACCCCGGCTTGGCCATCACCGATACCCCATGTAGGCGGTCCTATCGTAGGGCCGGGAGCGCCGACTGTTGTAATCGGCAAGCTACCGGCGGCGGTAATGGGGGATAATTGTGTTTGCGTAGGTCCGCCGGACACGATCATTAAAGGATCTTCCACCGTGATGATCTGCGGTAAACCTGCCGCCAGAATGGGAGATACGACAGCTCACGGAGGGCAAATCGTATTGGGATGTCCCACCGTTATAATAGGTGGTTAGGAGGATCTGCGGCATATAATATATGTATATTGTGAGAATATTACTATCTTTGCCGCCACTTGAAAACTAAAAATAACAAGACATGGAAACAGTAGTAAGTGGAATCAGACCAACAGGTAATCTGCATCTAGGCAATTACTTTGGCGCGGTAAAGAGTTTCTTGCGGATGCAAGATGAGTATAATTGCTTCTTCTTTATCGCTGATTGGCATTCGTTGACTACTCACCCGCATCCTGACAATATACGAAATAGCGTAAAGACGATCCTCTCGGAATATCTGGCTTGTGGTATCGATCCGGAAAAAGCTACCATTTATATTCAGAGCGATGTGCCGGAGGTGGTAGAGTTGTATCTATATTTGAATATGAACGCCGGTATCGGCGAGTTGATGCGTACGGCTTCCTTTAAGGATAAGGCCCGTCAGCAGTTGCATATCAGCCGGGAAGGATGTGAAGGCGATGTAGAGAAAGAGATTTTTAATGAAGGTAATAAACATAGCGTAAGCGCTGGTTTGTTGACTTACCCGACCTTGATGGCCGCCGATATTATTATCCATAAGGCGTTGAAGGTTCCTGTAGGTAAGGATCAAGAGCAGAATATGGAAATGGCTCGTCGTTTCGCCCGCCGTTTCAATTCTACCTATGGAGTAGATTTCTTCCCGGAACCAGCTTCGTTCCATTTGGGCAATAAGTCCGTGAAAGTACCGGGCTTGGATGGCTCCGGTAAGATGGGCAAGAGCGAGGGTAACGCGATCTACTTGATAGATGATGAGAAAACAATCAAGAAGAAGGTTATGAAAGCGGTTTCCGATGCGGGACCAACCGAGCCGAATAGCGTGAAGCCCGAGCCGATCGCCAATTTATTCACGATGATGGAAATTGTCTCCGAGAAAGAGACCTATGATTTCTTTAATGAGAAATACAACAATTGCGAGATCCGTTACGGCGATATGAAAAAGCAGTTGGCCGAGGATATCAATAAGTTCTGCGCTCCGATCCGTGAGCGTATCTTTGATATGGCCGCCAATACGGAATATCTGGATAAGGTAGCCCGTATGGGTGCGGAGAAAGCTCGTGAGAGCGCTTCTAAGACTTTAAATGAGGTACGCCAGATTATCGGTTTCCGTCCATATTGATGCTTATTAATTAAAAATAAGAAAAAGCGTTTAGGGATAAGTCCTTAAACGCTTTCTTTTTATTAAAACCATTATAAAGAACCTGAAAAGCGATTTGTTAAAAAGAAAAGGTTGTTACTTTGCGGTGAATAGTTACAGATAACAAACGTATGGCTGCTATTACCACCCAAGAATTTGAACATCATTTCAAGAGTTTATATAAGCCCTTGTGTTTGTTTGCGCTTCGTTATACCGATCAGGTAGACGATGCCGAGGATATCGTGCAACAGGCCTTCGCGGATGTATGGGATAAGAACCGGGCTGGTAATGTGATCGGGAATCTCAAGGCTTATTTATATCAAGCGGTGAGGAACCGTTCTCTTTCATTTACCTCACAACCCGTAAACGCTGAGGCCACCGAGCAGTTACCCGACGTAGAAGATACCTCGGAAGAGGAAGACATCCTGCGATCGGAGCGTGACGCCCGCCTGTGGGATGCTATCGATCGGTTACCTCCCGAACGGAAGAAGATTTTCTTGTTATCCAAACGGGATGGCTTGAAATACCAAGAGATCGCGGAGGAATTGAATTTATCGGTAAAAACGGTTGAGAACCAGATGAGCAAGGCATTGAAAGCTTTGCGAGAGACCGCTATCCGTGTTTATATGTTCTTTTTCGGATAAATTTTATAGAAAGGAATGGGGGTTTTTCATATTTCTCTGTCTTAGAGATAAAGGTTACTTGTTTATTTCATTAAAGCATGGAGAGTATATGAGGAAGTTGGTGGTATTTGTGATGTTGATGACGTGCGTGATCTCGGCCCAAGCGCAATGGAAAGTGACGCCGGAAGCCGGTATGAACGTGACAAAGTATAAGGGAGATGCCGCTAAGGTAGGCTTTAAGGCTGGGGCCGCAGTCTCTTATACATTCGGATCGGGCTGGTTCTCGCTTCAATCCGGTTTGTATTATGTGCGACGGGGGAAGGGGCTGTCTTCTTATAGTGAGATTTATGGAACTAGTGAGAGTCCATATGGGGGACGGGAAGGTACGAGTATATTTCTCTATCCCGTTTCCAGTGATTATTTGAATCTGTGGGGATACGGTTATGGTAATGGTTACGGCTTTACGGGCTTCTATTATGATACCTATGGAATTAAGGATTTTGATGTAGAAGGTATAAGGCATCGCAGTCAGAAGGAGCATCGTGAATATATCCAATTACCGATCTTGGCTCGTTTCGATTGGCAGGTAAGTAAGGATGTTCGGTTACATTTGGCGGTCGGTCCCTATTTGGCGGTTGGCTTGGGAGGAAAAGTGACGTATGAGGAAAGTGATTATTCTTTAAAAGGAAAGCTGCCCTATAATAAGGAAATATCATATAACCCGTTTAATCCCGGCCAAGGATATGCGGTAGCGCCTCGTTTTGACTGGGGAGCTACCATAGAGGCTGGTATAGAGGTGAAACGGGTCGCTTTTAAGGTTGGCTATGATCTGGGTATAGATAAGCAATACAAGGGATATGCTTATAACATAGGCCTGAACTATCATACGGCTAGTTTTACCTTGGGATACACATTTTAAAGAGAAAATAGGATGAAAGCGATGGTTTGTATAAAGTGGGTATTTATATTCGCGGTGTTGATGATGATTTTCTCATCTTGCGTATCGTCTAGGATCTCGCCCAGTATGAGTGTGGGAGTTCCATTGAAGAAGGGGCAGGCCCCAAATGTCGGATTCCAGTGGTATGAGACTGGAAGGACTTATTAAATAAAAGGAATAGTAATGAATAACGAGCATGGCAATAAATTAGAACAACGTGTCCGTTTCGTAGCGAAGCGCTATCGGGAAGGAAGCCTTGACCCGGATAAGGCATGGCAGAAGTTCGCTTCTGAGCATGCGATTAGCCGGAAGGTCTCGTTTCGCCGGTATTGGATCGGGGCGGCCGCTGTCGTGTTAGTGCTCGTAGGTCTAGGGACATGGTTTACGGTAGAGAGAAACGCCCCGGATTGGGTAGCGATTACTACCGCCCCCGGACAAATGAAAGATGTTTACCTTCCGGATAGTACCTTGGTCGCTTTGGCCGGCGATTCATGGATCCGGTATGATGCGAAGAGATATGATAAAGAGAGGCGTGCCGTGGAGATGAATGGAAAGGCCTTTTTCCAAGTGACGAGGAACGAGGCACGCCCTTTCTCAGTGAAAACGAGCCAAACGGAAGTTACGGTGTTGGGAACAAGTTTCCAGATAGATGAGAAGCCTACCGTTACGGAAGTCAATGTAGTTACCGGCAAGGTATGTTTTACCGCCGGGGAGGAAAAGGAGAATGTGATACTTACCGCTGGAATGTCGGCTCAGTATTCTATGGAGAACAAGGAGATAACGGTAGTGACGGAAGAAGACGTGAACAAGTTGGCTTGGAGGACAGGGCAACTTCGTTTTATGGAGACACCGCTGGATAAGGTGATTGAGGACTTGAGTGATTATTATCAAGTCAAGATTGCGAACCAGACAAAGAATGAGGGAGCGAGATTGACCGCTACTTTTAATAATCTGCCCTTGGAGGATGTATTGCAGGTTGTTAACCAGACATTGGACGCACGTTTGGTTTCCACTTCGAAGAAATAAAATCAGATCATTTTATGAGATCTATTGTTGTATGGCTGATAGGGATTCTTTTGCTTCCCGGTTGGATGGGACATCTATATGCGCAGATGCCCGAACCTACGCCGACGGTTACGTTGGATATGCGGCAGGTTCCCCTGTTGGATATATTGATGGAGCTTGAGAAACAAACCGGATTGTTCTTCTCGTACGAGTCCTCTCTACTGAAAGAGCTGCCAGAGGTTTCCCTGTCGGTCCGGGATGAATCCTTGTCGTACTGCTTGAAGCGCTTATTTTCCCCATTACCGATTATCTATCGGGTTACGGGGCAATATATCATCTTAAAGCGAAAGCCCCGTCAATATACGATCAGCGGATTCGTCAGGGATTCAGCCTCGTATGAGAGTTTGTTGGGGGCCTCGGTTCTGGTGAAAAGTTCGAGGGGAGGGACGATGTCTAATAATTACGGCTTTTACAGCTTGATACTTCCACCCGGTAAGGTCCGCCTTAGGGCCTCGTACGTGGGCTTTAAGGCGATGGAGATAGAGATCGATTTGCAAAGGGATACGATGATCGACTTCCCGTTGAGGTCATTGGCCTCGTTAGGCGAGGTCGTTATTCGGGGGAGCCGGCCTCGCTACGAGATATTGAGTAGCCGCACGGGGGTGATCGACGTACCTGCCGAGCGGGTGAAGTCAATGCCCGCTTTGCTGGGGGAGGCGGATCTGGTGAAGACCTTACAGCAGTTGCCGGGCGTGGCGGTAGGCACCGAGGGAATGACCGGCTTGTATGTGCGTGGGGGCGGGGCCGATGAGAATTTGTATCTGCTGGATGGAAATCCGGTCTATCATGTGAACCATTTGTTGGGGTTTTTCTCGGCGTTCAACCCGGATGCGATAAAGAATACCCGGTTTTATAAAGGGAGCTTTCCGGCGGAATACGGCGGAAGGCTCTCGTCGGTTGTAGATGTCCGTATGAATGACGGTAACCGGCAGGAGTATCACGGGAATATCTCCGTGGGTTTGCTTTCCGCACGGGCCAATCTGGAGGGGCCGATTGTTAAGGATCGCTCCTCGTTTAATATCTCGGTACGCCGTACGTGGTTGGATTTGATAACAGGGACGGCTTTGGCGATCGTTAATAAGAACAGTGATACCAAGGAAAGTTTCGGTTATCACTTTTTTGATATAAACGCGAAGGTGAACCATTCTTTCTCGGAACGTAGCCGGGCCTATTTGAGCTTTTATATGGGGCAAGATGCTTTTCGGCAGGGAAGCAAGGAGAAGCATGAGGATTCGGATGATATGTTTCTCTGGCGTTGGGGAAACTTGATCGGCTCCGCAGGGTGGAACTACGTGTTCGGGCAAAAGCTGTTTGGTAATCTAATGGTGGGCTACAGCCGTTTTCGCTCGCATATCCGGCAAGAGGCGAAGGGGTATGAAATCGAAGGAAATAGGGCAGAACGGCAATCAATTAAGCGGGATAGCCGTTATAAATCGGAGATGGAGGATCTGAGCGTACGGCTGTCAGTGGATTACAGTCCTTCAATGAATCACCGGATACGAATGGGCACGGATTACCTGTATCATAATTTTCGTCCGGAGAATAGCCAGCAACGGTCTTGGGTGAACGATTCGTTAGTAAATCCCGTATATGAGCTTTTGTATGATTATTCCTTGATAAAAGGGCATGAGTTCTCTTTGTTTGCCGAGGATGAGATGCGGGTCACGGATCGCTTGCGGGTGAATGCCGGATTGCGGTATACCTTGTTTCATGTAGAGAATGAGATCTATCATTCTTTTCAGCCTCGTTTGTCGGCACGTTATTTACTTCGTCCGGATCTATCGGCGAAGATATCCTACAGTAAGATGAACCAATATGTCCACTTATTATCGAATACCTATGTGAACCAGCCTACGGATATTTGGGTCCCGGTGACGGAGCAAGTCCCTCCGATGAGTTCTCACCAGATTACTGCCGGGCTTTATTATAATCTGAAACGGATGTATGATTTCTCGATCGAGGGGTATTATAAACGGTTGAATAACTTGATTGATTATAAGGATCATTGGCCGGTTGAGACACATTTCTCCGGTTGGGAAGACCGGGTCGGTTTGGGAAAGGGTAAGACCTATGGTGTGGAGTTTATGGCGCAAAAGACAAATGGGAAGACAACCGGATGGATCGGGTATACGCTCTCTTGGTCGGATCGGTGGTTTCCGGATGGTTCCGTGAATAAGGGGCGTCATTTCCCGTTTCGCTTCGACAACCGGCATAAGGTGAATGTGGTCGTTTCTCGTAAGTTATCCCGGAAGGTGGAGTTAACGGGAGCTTGGGTGTTCGCCTCAGGAAACCATATTAGCTTGCCGGAGTATAAATATCTGTCTCCGATTTATCAGAAAGAGAACGGGTATGCCGGAGTAGAATACAGACCGATGAATTCAGGTTTGAGCGCTCGTAATAATTATCAATTGTCTCCTTATCACCGTTTGGATCTGGGCGTGAATTTTTATCGATATAAAAAGAAGGGTCGGATGGGGATTTGGAACATAAGTATATACAATACGTATTTGAAACCGAATCCCTTCATGACGGAGGTTATGGTAAACCAGGATATAAATCAGCGATATCATGTAGTGCTACAGGAGACGATTTTGTTCTATTGCATGCCCTCGGTTTCTTATACTTATAAATTCTAGCTTATGAAAAGATATTTACCTTGCCTGTTTGTGTTAGGATTATTGATGGTCTCTTGCGTTCGGGATGTGGAGATTGATTTGGAGGATCTACCGGATCGGATTGTACTGAACGCATCGGTATGTCCCGGAAAGGAGGTGTGTGCTCATCTCTCGAAAACATGGTTTATCATGGATAGCGTTCCCGATTTTGAGCTATCCGACGCAAAAGTCCGTGTCTATGTCAATGATGAGTTTCAAGGTCTTATGCGCAATGATGACCTGCCGGAAGATTCTATACATTCACGGGGGCAATATGTTCTGCCCGGTTGTTTCGTGAGACAGGGGGATTGTTTGCGTATAGAGGCCGAGGCCGATGGGTATGAGCCGGTATCCGGGGAAACTCGTATCCCCGGTCGGGCACGGATTTATGAGGTGGATACCTTATCCTATCGATCTTCTGCCTACTATGCCGAATATCTGCGTTTCTCTGTTAAAATCGGGGTTGAGACGGATTCCTATTATCGTTTAATCGTGGAGCAGATCTTGGACTTCCGGAAGGGGGATAGTACCCGTACCGTAACCTCTTTCCGTAGCTTAGGAGGATATAGTTGGTATTATTCTGGTTTTAGCGTGGATTATGAGGATCCTGTTTTCCAGTCTTTTGGAGGTAGTCCTATCACGAGCCAGATGGATGGGCGTTACTGTATGGGTGTATTTAGAGGGGAGGATCTGGTTAATACGAATGCTATTAAGGTTTCTGTTTTTCCTGTTGAATACTCGTATGAGAGTGATACCCTTTCTATGGACGTTCATTACGATGTGCGCCTGTTGTCTATCTCCGAGGATTATTATCGATATATGAAGATTATGAGGGGGTACTCTATCACGATCGGCGACGCGAATTTCGGGGCGTTGATAGAGCCTGCCGATACGTATTCGAATGTGGAGAACGGCTTTGGGATTGTCGCCGGATATCAAGAGGATAAATTGCGTATCACGATGCCGAGAGACACGGTGCCTCCTTATTGGAATCCTTGGGATGGATAAGCCCATCCCGCGTTGACGACCTGTGCTTGCCGGTTCATACATCATGAAGCGGTAAGTTCACGAGGTATGAAAAAAAGGCTTTTCCTTGATAGGGGTATTTCCGGGAGATCCTGTCTTATCAATGAACTCAATAAAGTAGAATGATGACAGAGTGGATGAATAAATGGCTTATGGCCATTTTTTGCTGGATGATTTTTATGCCTGTTCCAGACCTCTTGGCCCAATCAGCCAAGACGAAGGATGATCCCCGGATTACGTTACGTATGAAGGAGGTTTCGTTGCCGGAGGTCTTGTCAGAGATCGAAAGGCAGGCGGGCGTGACCTTCTCGTATGAGTCTTCTTTGTTGAAAGAGCTTCCGAAGATCAGTTTCCAAGTGAAAGATGAGGCATTGACGGATTGTTTGACCCGCTTGTTCGAGTCGTATCCGATCGTGTATAAGGTGAGTGGAAAGATCGTGATTCTGAAGCGTAGACAGAGACAGGTAACGATCAGCGGCTTCGTGAGGGACCAAGCGTCCTCGGAGTCTCTGATCGGAGCCTCTGTTTATGAGGTCGCCAGCCGGAAAGGCTCGGCTACGAATAGCTATGGTTTTTTCAGTTTGACGCTTCCGCCGGGGAATATCCGCTTGCATGCTTCTTACATTGGCTATGAGAGCTGTTCCTTTAATTTCACGGAATTGGATAGGGATACCATATTAAATATTGAGTTGCGTCCGAACGCTCGTCTGGAGGAAGTGGTAGTTACCGCTTCGGAGCGGGATCGTTTGTCTGTAAATAACACCTTGATGGGAACGATGGGGTTTAGCCAGAAGACGATCAAGGCGACACCGACCCTGTTTGGTGAGTCCGATATTGTGAAGACCTTGCAACTGACTCCGGGTGTAGCCAGTGGGACAGAGGGACTGGCCGGTTTATATGTTCGTGGCGGCGACCAAGATGGAAATCTGTTTTTGATAGACGGTAATCCGGTTTACCAGATCAATCATGTCGGCGGGCTATTCTCCGCTTTCAATCCGGAGGCGATCCGTAATCTGGACTTTTTCAAGGCGGGTTTCCCTGCGAGATATGGCGGGCGACTCTCGTCTGTGGTAGATGTCCATACCAAAGAGGGCAATATGAAAGAGTACCATGGTAGCGCTATGCTAGGATTGACCTCCGGTAACTTAAATTTCGAAGGGCCGATCATTAAAGACCGGACTTCGTTCAACGCCTCCTTCCGTCGCTCTTGGCTGGATGCCTTATCCGCACCGGGTTTGGCGATCTACAATAAAATTCAGAAAAAGAAGGGGGAGAAATTCAGCGCACGCTATGCTTTTACCGATCTAAACCTAAAAGTGAACCACCATATCAATGACCGGAGCCAAGCTTACGTTAATTTCTATTTCGGACAGGATTTCCTAAAAGGAGGAAGTTCTGAGTTCTCCGTAGGTGATAATATAACCCCTTTCGAGAACAAGGACTTTGGAAAGATGCGCTGGGGTAACATCGCATTGTCTTCCGGCTGGTCGTATGTGTTTAACAACAAGATGTTCGGTACCGTCACCTTGGCTTATTCCCATTATCAATCCAAACTAAAACAAGAGACTTCACAATACTACGGAACCGAGGGTGACAAAGATTATTCTTCACGGTTTATCGAGACCTCAACCCGAAACGGTATCAATGATTTCGGAGTCCATGCGAACTTCGACTATATTCCTACCTTGGCACATCATATCCGTTATGGTACCGACTATCTTTACCATCGTTTCAGTCCGGAATATATCGAGGAAAAGACCTCCGAGAATTTGTCTCCGACCAAACGAACTACCGGAGACGAGCGCCTTTCAGCGAATGAGTTGGCTGTTTTCGCCGAAGATGACTGGGCGATATCTCCCATTGTCCGGGCTAACGCCGGATTACGCCTGAACATGTACAATATACAAAAGAAGACATATGTCTCCTTAGACCCTCGTTTATCCGTACGCTTCCTGCTCACGAGGGATCTAAGCCTTAAGGCCTCATACGCCCGGATGAATCAATACGTACATCAGATTAGCGAAAGTTATATGAGTCTCCCTACCGATATGTGGATGCCGGTCAGCAAGAAATTAAAACCATTGGTGAGTGATCAAGTATCCGTTGGCGCTTATTACAATCTGCACAAGAACTATTCCTTCTCGGTGGAAGGTTATTACAAATGGATGAATCACTTACTGGATTATAAAGATGGTTACAACTTCTTACCCTCGTTCGTCGGTTGGGAGGAGAAGTTGGCCGCCGGTAAGGGGTGGGCCTATGGAGCGGAGTTTATCGCCCGGAAAGAGACGGGGCGTATAACAGGATGGATCGGATACGGACTAATGTGGAGCGACCGGCAGTTCGACGAGATTAATAATGGCAAACGTTTCCCCGCGAAATACGATAACCGCCATAAGCTGAATATCGTCGCAAACTGGAAGATCAACGAGAAATTGGAACTGACCGGAAGCTGGACTTTCATGACCGGAAACCGGGTTACGGTGGCATTCGAGAATTACGAGGATTTGGGCCTCACTCCTGTCCCTCCGCTCTTACCGGAAGGAGGCTTGGACTATTTCACGGAGCGTAATAACGTACGTCTCCCCGCTTACCACCGCTTAGATCTGGGGATTAATATTTATCGACCTAAAAAGAACGGCCATCTCGGTATCTGGAATATCAGCGTATATAACGCTTATTGCCAGATGAACCCGATAACTATCCATAAGCGGTCTTGGATAAACTATAGCCATTATTTCGAGACGTTATCGCTCTTACCGATCATTCCGTCTATATCATATACTTATAAATTCTAAAGAACATGAAACCTATATTCTATTTATCAATCTTATTATCCAGCATGCTCCTAACCTCCTGTTACAGGAAGTTTGACCTAGAGGAATATCGTACTACACCAAAAATGGTGATCAACTCGGCCTTCTCGCCAGATACAGTCGTAATGGCCAGCATATCCCGCACATGGTTTCACTCAGAGAGCAAGCCGGACGTAACGATTCGAAACGCCAAGGTGGAATTATACATAGACGGGATCTTCAAGGAGGAGATGCCTTGGAAAGAATATTCCTATTGGAAATCTTCTCGTTGGCTCGGAGAGGATCGAGGTGGATGGGTAACAGATACGCTTTATATATCGAATACGGTTCCACAGCCCGGACAAACCGTAAAGATAGTAGCTTCTACCCCGGAATATGGAACAGCCTCGGCGGAAGATAAGATTCCTTCCAAGACCGAAATCAAAGGCCTGCGCATAATTCCCCGTAAAGAA
>ERZ840057.1959-NODE-1959-length-15363-cov-3.654102_pt1 | contig 15363 bp, 13 predicted proteins | sample MGYA00519907_ERZ840057 | MGnify/ENA primary metagenome ERZ840057 (study PRJEB31850, sample SAMEA3708862) | human gut metagenome | biome: human gut; feature: human-associated habitat; material: faeces | place: China | collected 2014 ...
ATTGAAGAATTAAAAAATCTTTCAAGTTATGATTATGTTGTAATTGCTGCACATGGTGCTGACAATAATAATAATCCTCTTATTGCTGTAAGTGATCCAGGCAATAATGAAAATTATAAGAGATATAAAAAAGATTTGAGAAGCGGAAGAATCGTGCCATATGGAGAAAGTTTTTGTGTTGTACACAGCTTTTTTGAAAGATACTATGAAGAAAACGAATTGAATGACACACTGTTTTTCTTCTATAGCTGCGATATATTTGGCGAGAATGATATCATAGGATACAACATGTATGATTCACTTCATTCTGTAGGTGCTGAAACTGTAGTTGGTTTTTGTAATGAATTGCACGCAGGATACGGAAATGATATGCTTACAGACTTTACACAGCAGATGATATATGGACATACTACTGGAGAAGCATTTAATTATGCGAATACTAAAAACAAATCAAATTATACAGAAATTCCAGTAATAGCAGGAAATATTAATAAGAGTTGGGCAAATGCTACTGTAAAAAATGGTGATTTTGAGTCGAATGATTCTTCTCCTAGATATTGGAACTATTCTGGCGATGTTCGTATCCTAGACTCTTTAGGAAGCTATGTGCATGATAACAATTTGTTGTTCATGTCAACTGGAATTGGCTCTAAAAGTGACTATAATTCTAGTCAGGTGAGTCAAGTTTTTCATATCCCCGAAAATGCTACCACTCTCACCTTTAGTTATAACTTTATTTCTGAAGAACCGATGGAATGGGTTGGCGATGAATATGACGATGAATTTTTAACAAATATTTATGCTGGAACGTCAACAAGTACTGTTTTGAGAGAATCCACAAATACTTCAACATGGCATCGAACAAATATCACTAATTTTTATGGTGGTGATAATACCATGTATGAAACTCAATGGAAAACAGTAACAATTGATGTGGAACAGTATGCTGGAAAAGCAATTAAATTAGAGTTCAATGTAAATAATGTCGGTGATAACACATATAATTCCGCTGTTCTTATTGATAATGTTTTAGTTGCATAAGAAAGGGGCTTCTTATATGAAAAAAAGAGTTCTGAGTCTGCTCACTGCTGCAATGATGAGCGGCACCTGCTTTTTTGTCGGTGCGGAGCAAATTTGTGCAGCGGAGTATCCTTCTTTTACATTGCGGTTAAATCAGCATACTGGAAACGCAGAGTTTATGGAAGATGAAACCGACAAAAAGGTGATCTTTACGGCTACTTGCTTAAAGTATTCCGGAAGCGATGTAGAACTGGTTGATGCTAAAACAAACGAAGTAGTCGCAAAAATGCTGGATGACGGCAACTTCGACGTTAGTGGAGATGACCTGGAAAATGATAGAACCTGGTCTGCTGTGCTGTCGTTTGAGAATGCGGCAGTTGGTTCTTATTCTTATTATGCTCGCCTGACAGATGCTGATGGGACAGTTTCTACCACAAAAACCTTTTCTGTCGTAATTTATGATGCGGTATCGGATGCTGATGCCGAAAGAATGGCAGAAATCGCACAAAAGGTAGGCGCACTGTCCAGCGATACCACATTTCAGAATGCAGATCAGGAAACCAGAAAGCAAATGGCGGACGCACTGTTTGATCAGCTGATTGCAGAGGGATATGTAAAAGAAAACTCTGTGAACTATGATGCGGAAAAGCATTGGTATGCCTATCAGTGTGAGGGCGTCGGTGGATTTTCTGATGTGACGTGTTATCTGGACATTGCTGTCAAAGACCCTGATCAAGTATCTACTGGTATTGCAACAGCTACATCGGCATTCACCTATGTCAACCATGGAGATTCAATTGAGATCACCGGCTTTGACAATTCCATTTCTGATGTTGTAATTCCCTCTGAGATCGAAGGACTTCCAGTTACTGCAATTTCTGTCGGAGCATTTTATCTCTCTGCAATTACATCTATTGAAATCCCAAATACAGTAACTTCCATTGGTGAAATGGCGTTTTTGGGCTGTACTTCTTTGAAGTCTGTGAAACTTTCAACTGGAGTTGCAAAAATTGATAAAAATGCGTTTGGCTCTTGCAGTGCATTGCAGGAGATTCAGGTTGCGAAAGATAATCCCAATTTTTCTAGTCTAAATGGAGTTCTGTATTCCAAGAAGCAAGATACACTCATAATCTATCCGGCAGCAAAGACAGATGCTGCATATATCATTCCAAGCGGTGTTACATCTGTTGCAATGTATGCTTTTTCCGAGAATCCTTATCTGGAGACCCTTACAATTCCGAATTCCCTGATTAAGGTGGGAGATTCCGCATTTTATAACTGCAAAAATCTGCGTGCAGTTTCCTATAACGGAACGGAAGAAGAGTGGAATCAGATTACCATTGGTCTGCTGAATGAAAAGCTAACAGGAGCCACTATTCAGTATCAGGAGCGAATCATTGGGGATGTTAATGCAGACGGTGCATTTACAATTTCTGATGTTGTACTGCTGCAAAAATGGCTGTTGTCTGTTCCAGACACACAGCTTGCAGACTGGAAAGCGGCAGATTTCAATGGAGATCAAACTTTGAATGTATTTGACCTTTGCCAGATGCGTTATAATTTGTTAAAACAGGAAGAGGACTCCAAACGGTAAAAGCCGGAAATTTCAAAACAATACAATTAAGCATACGGCATCTACAAAATGTAGATGCTGTATCCTTCCGGTTTGAAATGATGCAGCATCTAGGCGAATTTGTGCTTCTCAAAATAGCTGTTCCAATTTGGATGAAACTGTTCCAATCATCCTAAAATCCGCTTATGGTGTATTTTTACGCCGGAAGGATGCAGCATCGGAAAGCGGACAAGGCTTTAGAATGTACCGTATGCCGGTATGCAAAAGTGTCTCTCAAAAGACTGTAAAACCCGTATCTTTCATTTTTCTATTGTAATTCCACGAAAGCTGTGATATAATAGAAATAACAGAAATCCATAAAACGGGAAAACGATGCTTTTGGACGCTTTAACAATCCATAAAAAGCAAAAGCTGCCGTTAGGCAGCTTTTTTAGGTTTCCTTGGTTAGCGATTTCTAACTAGCGAAAATGGAAGAGGAGTGCTGAACAGATATGGCTGAAAAGATAAAACTTTCCGGTGTGCCGGAAACGATGCTGCAAACGGTATACGCCCGTGCCAAAGAAAGCACAGGCCGTGGTGTCATTCAAGACAAAAAAGCGTTGGAGATCATCGACGAACTGGACTACGATTTTTCCCTCGCAGACAAGGATACTGCTATGCGCAGCGGTGTGATTGCACGCACACTGGTACTCGATCGGTTGGTGGGGGCGTGGCTCGCCAAAAATTCCGGTGCAGTGGTAGTCAACATAGCCTGCGGACTGGATACCCGATGCTATCGGATGCGTGGGTTTTCTCACTGGTACAACCTGGACTTGCCGCAGACCATGGCTGTTCGGGAAAAACTGCTGCCGGAAAGCGGTATGATCTCACAGATTGCTATGTCTGCCATGGACGATTGGGGCAGCAAAATTGCAGAACAGGATGTGCCGGCACTGGTCATCATTGAGGGACTGACCATGTACCTGTCTGAGGCAGATGTCAAGCGGATTTTTGCAGTGATTTCCAAGCGATTCCCGAAAGCTGCTGTGCTGGTTGAGATCATGAATCCGGCTGTTGCAAAACGATTCAAGGAAAAATCCATCGAGGGCAGCCGTGCGAAATTCACATGGGGCATAAAGGACGGCAAGGCGCTCGCAGCACTCTTGCCGGATTTCCAATTTGTCGAAGAACACGCTCTGACCGAAGGCATGGCGGTGTTTATGCCCATCTATAAGCTGCTTGGAAAAATTCCGTTTGTGCGCAATATTTCCAACAAGATCGCTGTTCTTGAAAAGGGGAAATCCATATGAGCATTTTCGCATCGTTGCTGCGCAGTATCTATAAGCTATCCGGTGCGAAAGACGAAGTTCTTATTTCAAGGAGGCAAAAGAGGATTTTGCCAAGATAACGGAAATCCTGAAAAAATAAAGCGGCAGTCCTGCAAAAAGAAGAAAAGGAAAAAGCGGAATGAAGAAGGTAACAGAATTAGAGGAAAGTATTATTAGGGACATTGGACACGTTTTCGGCTACTATGACTACGGCACGGAACATGGATTGATCGACGCATTCCCAAGCCGGGACGCTGTTGCATCATTTATCTGCGGTTATGTGCGCATGGCACTGCAAAGCGGAATGCTCTACACCGTGGGTGAAAACGGCGAGGGATATATTGCGTACAAACTTCCCGGGCAGAAAAATGCCAGTCTGAAAGCTGTACTGCCTCTGGCAAAGGGCTTGCTCGGCTCTATGAATTTCAGAGAACTGCTTCGTTTCACACGTATCATGTCAAAAGGCGGTTCGGGGCTGGGCAAACAGCTTGACAAAGCAAAGAAACCATATATCTATGTGGGGCTGGTTTGTGTGAGAGAGCCATACCAGGGACAGGGGTATATGCGGAAAGTGATGGATATGGCATTTTCTGAGGGCAACAGACTCGGCGTGCCGGTGATCCTTGATACCGACGCACGCTCCAAGTGTGATAAGTATATCCACCTCGGTATGGAACTTGCCGGTACACGCCGTTTTGGCGAATACGGCGTCCTTTATGATCTGATAAAATATCCGGATTCTTAGGGGTTGTTTGAAAAATCCGTACATTTGTCAAAACGCCCATAAATCACTGTCTGTGTCGTCGAAAATCCTTGCCAGGCGATAGCCTGCCTGCGGATTCTCTCCTAACATACAGTAATTTCTATGCATTTTTCCAAACATCGCTATTTTTCAAACAACCCCTAGGAACCGGAAGAAAAATGCAGAAATACAAAATAAAAGGAGAAAAGCAATGCTATTATATTCCGAAAAAATTCAATCGTTTACAACAGCGCATCCCTGCGAGAACGTCACCGTTGACGGCGCACAGTTTCGCTATATTCTGAGCGGAAAAACGGATGGGAAAACACTCGTATTCTTAAACGGCGGAATGAATACGCTGGGAATGTGGATGGATTACGTGGACGGACTGTCTGACGTCTGCCGTGTTCTTCTGTTTGACTATCCCCAGGAACTGCGCACCAATCAGGAACTGGTTGTTGGAATGCACGCATTCTTTCAGAAGTTCGGCATCAAAGATCCCATCTTTATTGGTGCAAGCGACGGCGGCATGGTCGCACAGATCTACACGCAAAAGTATCCCGATGAGGTCGGCGGTCTGATCTTGATTTCAACAGGCGGCATGGATGCCAATACGCTCAAGAGTCTGAAAAGAAAGTACCGTTTTGCGCTGCTGATGCTGTGGTATCTGAAACGCTGCAATTATGAGAAGATGAAACCGAAACTTATTAAGCTGGGAATGAGCCACATCCGCAACGAAAGCGCAGAAGAGGTCGCCTATGCGCAGGATATGTTCGATACGATCTTCCGGGATTATCAGCAGGAAAAGGATGTACATATCTCAGGACTTCTCGCCGACCTGATGAATCAGATTCCTGTGACGGCGTCAGATTTTGCGGCGGTCCAGGGTAAAATTCTTCTGATCCTGCCGAATCAGGACTTTTTTTCCGGAAAAATGCAGGAAGATCTTATCAAGCTGATGCACGATCCGAAAATCGTCTATGTTTCCGGCGGGCATCTTTCCACCGTGCTGAAAGCAGACGATTATGTAAGAACGATTCGCAATTTTCTAAGCGAAATGAGCGAATAAGCACATTTCGGGACACAAACAGAGGAGGAAAAGACCATGATTATCCTGCAATTGCTGCTCTATTGTTTGCTGTTCACCGTAATGGTAAAGCTTTTCGTAATCGGCGGAGCGATCAATGGGCTGTATTTCTATCCCAAAGAGGTACAGGATCGTGCCATTGCATTGGGAATGACCGACCGGGAGACTGTGAGCCGAAAACGAAAATGGTTCATGACGGTGTTCTGCCTGGTGATGTTTATTGCACTTGTATTGATTATTGGTGTGTGGAATGGTGTTTCTGCTTTTGGCACAGCGTACTGGCAGGCACTGCTGTTTCTCGAAGTGATGAATATTTATGACGGCGTTGTGATCGACAAGCTATGGGTGGGACACAGCCGGTTCTGGGTGCTGCCGGGGCTGGAAGATATGCCGTTTGTGCAGACCTGGCGGCAGGTGTTGATAAAAAGGAGCATCATGGCGCTCATCTGGTTTGCCGGAGCAGCAGTTGTGGGCGGGATCATTACGTTGATTTTTTGAAAGAAAGCAGGGGATACTGCCATGAAAAGAGTCTATGCGAAGTCGTCATATGCAAAGCCATATGAGCAATATTGCCGGGAAAAATACCCGAATGATGCTGAGCAGATTTTTGCGAAAGCCGAAGAATGCTACCTTGCATTTATGAAAGATATGCCCGATCTGGGGAAAAATATGATGGCAGCCAATATGCTGGATTGGTTTACGATCCTTGCATTTTATGAGACGAGCGAACACAAACTTGACGGCGAGGCGCTGCTTGAGATCAAACGCCGTGCCGTAGACAAAATGAAATTCCTCGGAAAATTTGTTGACGGCAACCGGCAGAAGTGGCCGTATAAACTGTTTGAAAAGACATATGTGAAATATAACAAAATGCAGAAGGCACACCAGGCACGGGGTGAATGGATGGACAGCTGGCGTGTTGTAATCAACCCCGACCACCGCACCGAGGGCTTTTGCTTTTACCTTATCGGTTGTCCGATTGCCAAACACGCAAAGGAACACGGCTACGAAGAACTCTTGTCGTACCTTTGCAGGACAGACCACTATCTCGCTGAGGTCATGCACGCCCGTCTGATCCGTACCCGGACAGAGGCGCTTGGCGGCGATTGCTGTGACTACTGGTACGTGGGCGATAAAAGTCCTGCGCTAGAAGCATACAGGGATCTGGAACAGATATGACTCGGCACTTCAAATACAAACCAAAAAATACCATACCGGAAACAATCGTTTTCCCGGTATGGTATTTTTTGTTCGGAATGCTAGGACATTATCACTCCGAAAGATTCTCCGTACAGAAAAGTTCAATGCAGTTGCTGACATCATCCGCAGTGTAATCCACAGAAATGCCCGATGCCAGCCAGTACGCATATTCACCGGCGTCGTACTGTTTCAGTGCATCCAGATCGCTGCCGTAGCGGAATTCGATGTGCCATGTGGTCGCCATGGTGTCGGGAGCCATGCAGAAGTAGGTGAACTCGCCGGAATCTGCGTCATCGCTTTCATAGATGTACAGCCCTCTGATGTCCTCCATGCCGATATAGTGATAGGTATGTTCGAACAGTTCGCTGCCGTCTGCATCCTTGCCGGAAATGGTGGAGCCATCAAATGTGAATGTGTCTACATCCTGTGTGAAGTCGCAGCAGTACGTCATGTTTCCGTCTGCATATTTCTTTACGGCATCTTCGCCGATCACAGTACCGGTCACCATAGAGGACATCTTTTCAAATGCACCTTCGGCGTTTTCCTCGCCGACCAGCTTTGCGCTGTCATCCAGCCAAGTCTGGCGGTAGTCGTCTGCCAGAATAACCGGCCACAGTTCATGATAAGTGCCGCTCAGATCGGTGAGCAGTTTCTCCGCAGCCTCTGCGTTTTCATCCAATGCGATCTCAGATGCGGCAGAGCTTTCAGCCTTGGAGACCGAACTCTCTTCGCTTTTTCCGCAGCCGGTAAAAATAGATGCTGCCATCGCCAGGGATGCAGCCGCACATAATAACTTTTTGAAATCCATGTGACCTTCTCCTTTTTCTCTCACTTAGTTAGTGAAAACTAACACATGAAATTATACCATGGAGAACTGGCAGCTGCAATACCTGTTTGGACAATTTCTATCCAAACGGACAAGTCAGTCATGCTCCACACGGTTTCTGACATATTTCCGGAATGCAGAGGGTGTCATGCCGCATTCTTTCTGGAAGGCTGCGGAAAACTTTGCCGGATTCTCATAGCCTACCGCATTGGCGATTTCCGCAATGGAAAGCTCCGTGCGGAGCAGCATCTTCTGCGATTCCTGGATGCGGTAGGTTTTGAGGTACGCATATACGGAAGAGCCGTAGATGTCCGAAAAGTTTTTCTTCAGCGTTGTCGGCGCAATGCAGAATCTTTCTGCAAGTTCCGGAATAGTGTAGTGCTTTTGAATATCGGAAATCATAAAATCATGAATGGATTTGATCAGAGAGACGCTTTGGCGGTCGAAGTAGTGTTCCGTCTGATTGGACACTGTGCATTTCGTATCCGTCAGAAACAAGAGCAATTCCAGCACTTTTAGCTTGAGATAACCTGCCCGGTGCGTCTCTCTGACGGTGTATAGTTCCGAAAAAATATGGGAAGCGGTTTCATTTTTTCGCAGGATTAGGATCTGGTTTTGGTTGGATACCATTGCGTGGATCTTATCAAAATCCACAGACAGCATTTTCAGAATGGCGAGAAGTTCCTCAGAAAAGCGGTCGGGTTCTATAAAGATGCTGATTCCGTGATAATGCCTTGTAGGAAAGCAGGCATTTTCGGAACAGGTACAGGAACTTTTGACAGCCATATCTCCGGGTGCCATGTAGCAGCACAGCTGTTCGCCGGCATCGCACTCAAATCTACCTTCTGTGCAGTGGTTGATCTCGATCATGTTTGATGCAGTGTTCTGCTGTAAATTGCAGTACGCCATGTGAATATCGTTGAACGCAGCCTGGATGCCCTGAAAAACGTGATAGATCGTGATCGTTCCTGCGCCGGTTTCATTGTTCAGATGGTATATTCTGCAATCATCGCTCTCGTCGGAATAACCTGTATTTCTGCCGTATAGTGCGATAAGATCAAAGCTGTTTGGAAATGGCGTTTTTTCCATTATGAAAATCTCCTGTTTTACGATTCTGATTATCTTTATTATAATGGAATCGGGAACAGCTGTCAATCTGCAATATCCGGTTTCACTGCATACAAACAAAACCAGCCCGGAATTCTGTAACTGGAATTCCGGGCTGGTTCATTTTTGATTGCAGCGAACAGGCTTATTCGATCAAGCCGCTGTTTTTCAGCAGTATTTCAATATCCGTTCCCTTGACTTTTTTCAGTACGATTTTGAGCAGTTTCTTTTCCACAAAGGAAAGATTTTCGTCTGTGAGCGGTTTTTTGTCGATGGCGTAATAGCAGGCACGCAGCAGTTCCCGTACATCGTACTTGCTGCCCCAGACTTCCGGTACGCCACGGTCAATGTCCAGCAGGGTGTAAACGGATTCCATACCGGTACGCATGGAATATTCCGTGGTGAAGATCGTGTCACGAGGTGTTTCGGCAAACTGTCCGATAAAGGCAAAGTTAACGGCGCCGTCCGGAACGACACGGGGACGATCAGATTCTTTTCTCGGCTGGAAAAACGCATTGATATACGGCATAAAGCAGGTGGTCGTATTGCAGGCGTTCTTTGCCAGATCGTCAATTTTCTCTTCCGGTACACCGATGTGATAGAGCCATTCCCGGCAGACCTCTTCGCCGGTGCAGTTCCGCATGGCTTTTTTCACATAGTTTCCGGGCTTGTTGGTGTTCAGAGAATACAGCCATACCAGAACCATGTTTTTGTCCTGGGATTTGAACTGCGGCTGGCGGTTGATGGTCCAGGAGAGATACCAGTTCTCTGTGCTGTCCTTGACGGTGACGATACCGCCGGTCGTAACTTTTCCGGTGCGTGGGTCACGCTTGCAGACGTCGATAATGTGCTGGATGATCTCCTCGTCCGAGGTGGCGACAGTTGCACTCATCCAGTTTGTGGCGTCAATATCGCTGCAAAAGACTTCCGGTTTGCCGTATTCGCCGTGTTCTGCCTGTGATGCAATGGCTTTCCACAAATCCCATGATTCCCCGTATCCGTTTTTCAGATGGGACAGATCCGGCGCATGGGTTTGGTCGCCGTAGCAGGAAGTGTCTGTACAGCAGCCGTTGGTGATAAAGACCAGATCGTCCTCGATCAGATCAATGGTCTGTTCTCTGCCGTCCTTGCGGTATACGATCTGCTTGGCAACCTTCTTGCTGCCGACCGTTTCAATGATCACATTTCTGACATCCATGCCGTATTCGATCCGGACCCCGTGGGACTCCAGATATTTTACCAGCGGCAGGATCATGCTCTCATACTGATTGTATTTGGTGAAACGCAGTGCGCTGAAGTCCGGCAGTCCGTCGATATGGTGGACATAGCGGCACAGATACCGTTTCATTTCCAACGCACTGGACCAGCGCTGAAATGCAAACATGGTCTGCCAGTACAGCCAGAAGTTGGTCTCCCAGAACGAATCCGGCAGAACGTCGGAGATCTTCTTGTCCTCCAGATCTTTTTCCGGTGTCAGAAACAGCTTGGAAAGCGCCAGCGCCGATTCCTTGTCCAGCGCAAACTTCTTGTCGGTGTGCGCATCCTTGCCACGGTCCATGGAGGCACGGCAGAGGGAATAGTTGGGGTCGTGCTTGTTCAGCCAGTAATATTCGTCCAGCACAGAGACGTTGGGCGTTTCGATGGAAGGAACATCCCGGAATGTATCCCACATGACTTCGAAATGGTTGTCCATTTCTCTGCCGCCACGCATGAAGAATCCTTTTGTGATGTCCTTGCGTCCGTCACAGCTGCCGCCGGCAAGTTCCAGCTTTTCCAGCAAGTGAATGTGTTCGCCTTTCATCTGACCGTCACGAACCAGATAAAAGGCTGCGGTAAGACCGGCGAGACCGGTACCGATGATATAAGCCGACTTTTTGTCCACGTCCTTCGGCTTTTCGGGGTGTGCAAATGATTCATAAGTTCCTGCGGAATAATACATAACGATGCCTCCTTACGTCAGAGCTTGAAATTGGATTTTCATAAAACGATATCCGTTTTATGCTGGTTGTGTTCTTATGATTCTATTATACCCGAATTTTCAGAATCCACAATCAGCAAAAAAGGCTCTGTGATAAAAAATTTATCACAGAGCCGGAAAGTGTAAAAAAATCCATCAAAAATGCAGCAATGATAAAAACAGCGCTAAAGCGGCAATGCTCAAAGCCGGAATCTTGCAATTGCCGCAGAGATCGAACCTTGCAGCAGTTTCCCAAGCCGTACTACAATTTCCTGCGGCGATTCCCGCATATCATCCTTGATCCAGTCCAGCATGATGCCAATAAAAATATAGGCGTAGACCTTGGCGATGAACTGCTTGTCCTCTTCCCGGATCATCATGCCGGAAGATTCTTCTTCAATAACGTCCAGCAGCAGCTGATCCACCAGCGGCTGAAGATATTTCTCCACCTGTTCCCGATGGACACAGCGGTAGACATTCAAGATAAACGGTTTGTTTTCCTGGACTGCCGCAAAGATCTGCAAAAGTCCCTGCTGCCAGGTGTCATAAGTCTTTTTCTCATCCAGCGCACGCCGTGCATCCTCCAGGCACGCCCATTCCACAAGATCGTAAATATCTTTGAAGTGATAGTAAAAAGTCATGCGGTTGATGCCGCAGTCCTCTGTGATGTCCCCGATGGTGATTTTGGTCAGCGGCTTTTTCAGCAGCAGATTTTTCAGTGACTGCTCCAGCGCACGTTTGGTTACCTTTGACATATGCGGTGTGCCGCCTCCTTTCAGTTCTGGTGGCAGATCTGTTCCTTTGTCTGCATGGGACAGCAGACAAGCTGACTGCTGTCCAGGTTTTCGTGGTGCATATGGACCGCAGAGATCTGGTGATTGTTATAGGTGGTGTAGTAATAGATGCCCTTATCTGCATTGCAGCAGGAGGTGTAAATGGTAATCTCATACTGTCCGTCTTTGACTTCGCAGCAGCCACGCTGCTGATCCACTGCGCCGAGAATGTGGAAAAACTGGCTGACGCTTTCCGTTTCAGAATTGCCGGAAACAGAATTTGCCCGGACAAAAGCGGCACGCACAAAGCGAGACTGGGAGGAAAGGTCGCCGGGGAGACCCAGTGCGCCCATTCCCCTGCTGTAGGATCTCAGCGGAAGCTCCGTTGAAAAATGGTTTTGGGGCTGTTTCGGGGAAAGGTGCATATAGTCGTTGAGCCGGAACATCTGCTCCGGAAAAGGCGGATTGTTCGTCAGCACGCCGGCAGGGTTTTCATAAACATGAATTCCGTCTGCCATGGATTCCACCGTAATGGTTTGGTTTTTGTCTGCGATGATCCAGTGAAGGCTGGCCGCCGGCAGCTGGGGATTAAACGGGGTCCCGACAAGGTTCATAACGGCGAGTTTTTCTTTCGCCTCGCTGACGGTCGCGCACTGGCTTAAGATCCACGGAATAAATTCGAACTGGGCGACATTTTCAACCCCGTCTTTCATATCCGCATATGCCGCATTGCCGACAAAGTTGAGTCCGGCCATGCCGAGCCCTTTTTCGTTCATGGCATCGTAATATAACGGATAATCCCCGGCGACATGTGCCATGCCGATGATCGCATAGTGGGAGTCGTGCGTGCCCATATGGCGGAACGGGATCGGGTAATTGCGCGGGGTGATCGTGATCTCTTCTCCATAGGAAAATTCATAGTCTAAGGTTCGTCCGAAGTAAAATCCTTTTGTTTTGTAAGTTGCTGCTGTACACATAAGAGAAAACCTCCATTCCTGTTGTGAACAAAGAACTGTCGTAACTGTGAGGGTACTGAGCAGTTACGAACTGCCAATAGAAGACTGCGCAGATGCCCGGACAGATACCGAACTGCCTGCCAAAGGTGCAGAATGGACTGCATGTCTTCTGAAATGAGTTTCGAATCAGTAAGAAATCGTCTGCAGCTGCTGATCCGCCTGGACTCGAACGCGAAATGACGGCAAAAGCGGCTGCACGTGTGGACAAAGAATGCCCGTACTGTAATAGTATACAGCATTCCCTGAAAAAATTCATTAAAAAGATCTTTACAAAAACACTTTAGTATGGTAACATGATAACACGATGAAAATAGAGAAACAAAATCGAATACAAAAACGCGACATTCAGTTTTAGGATAGGAAAAAAGTCAACGGAAACCGCCTGATCAAGGGCAGGCAGATATGAGGAGGACAATTATTATGAAGAAAAGATTATTAAGCGCAGTTATGGCATCCGCAATGGTACTTTCTCTCGCAGCATGCGGCGGAGCAAAGACAGAGACAACAGCAGCAGAGACAACTGCCGAGAAAAAAGAGGAGACAACAACAGCAGGTACGACAGCTGCGGAGACGGCAGAAGCAGCAGGAGGCACACTGATCGTCGGCTTCGATCAGGATTTCCCGCCAATGGGATTTGTTGGCGACAACGGCGAATACACAGGGTTTGACCTTGATCTCGCGAAAGAAGTCGCAAGCCGTCTCGGTCTCGAATACAAGGCACAGCCGGTCGCCTGGGACTCCAAGGATATGGAGCTTGAATCCGGCAACATCGACTGTATCTGGAACGGATTTACGATCACAGGCCGCGAGGATGATTATACCTGGACTACACCGTATATGGCAAACAAGCAGGTATTCGTTGTAGCGAACGATTCCGATATCAAGAGTCAGGCTGACCTTGCGGGAAAAGTCGTGGAAGTACAGGCCGATTCCTCAGCGGAGGCTGCGTTGAAGGAAAATCAGGATCTCGCAAATACATTCGGCCAGCTTTTAACGACACCGGATTACAACACCGCATTTATGGATCTGGAGCAGGGCGCCGTTGATGCCATTGCGATGGACGTAATCGTAGCTGGCTATCAGATTCAGCAGAGAAACGCTGATTTCAAGATTCTGGACGATTCCCTTTCTGAGGAAGAATACGGCGTAGGCTTCAAGAAGGGCAACACCGAGTTAAGAGATAAAGTTCAGAGCACTCTGGAAGAGATGGCAGAGGATGGAACCTTACAGGAAGTTTCTGAGAAATGGTTTAGCAAGGACGTAACTACCGTCGGCAAATAGTAATTAATCGTTGATTGTAAAAACGAAACATTATTAAATAATAGGAATAGGGACGGCTGTGAATGATTTCATGGCAGTCCCCATTCGCGGTTTATGTGTTTAACTGTGAAGTCACAGCACATTCCGTTACCGGGCACGTATGCGTGAACAGTAACGAATCTACATTTTAGAAAGCAGGTATGGAATAATTATGGGTAAGATGACACTCCAGCAGATGATTACACAGCTTGCGGGTGGTATGGCAGTCAGCACACAGATTTTTGTGATCACACTGCTATTTTCACTTCCGTTAGGACTCGTGATCGCGTTCGGGCGTATGTCGAAGAACAAGCTGATCCAGACGATTGTAAAAGTATATATTTCGATTATGCGAGGCACGCCGCTGATGCTGCAGCTCATGGTGGTGTATTTTGGACCGTATTATCTGTTCCGCATCAAAGTCGGCAGCAGTTACCGTCTGTGGGCTACCTTCATCGGTTTTGTCATTAACTATGCGGCATATTTTGCCGAGATTTACCGCAGCGGCATCCAGTCGATGCCGGTCGGACAGTATGAGGCAGCGGAGATTCTGGGTTATGGAAAGGCACAGACCTTCTTCAAGATCATCCTGCCGCAGGTAATCAAGCGGATTCTTCCGTCGGTGACGAATGAGGTCATCACGCTGGTAAAAGATACGTCTCTGGCGTTTACGTTGAGCGTGGCGGAGATGTTCTCAATCGCCAAGGCGCTGGCGGCATCCCAGACGAATATGATGCCGTTTGTGGCAGCAGCCGTCTTTTACTATATTTTCAATCTGGTTGTGGCGGTTGCAATGGAATGGATTGAGAAAAAGCTGGATTATTACCGATAGAAGCGGGAGGAATGTGGAAAATGAACCTGTTAGAATTAAATCATGTGGAAAAATCATTCGGCGATCTGTCGGTTTTAAAGGATATTTCACTGAGTGTGGGCGAGGGCGAGATCGTGTCCATCATCGGACCGTCCGGCTCGGGTAAATCGACGCTTCTGCGCTGCGCGACGATGCTGGAGACGATGGACCACGGCGAGATCGTATATTTAGGAAAGAGAGCAGCCTGGACAGGCGCGGATGGCAAGGTCAGCTATGCGGACAAGAAGGACATGAAGGAGATCCGCAGCCAGTACGGTCTGGTATTCCAGAATTTTAACCTGTTTCCGCACTATTCTGTGCTGAAAAATATCACAGACGCGCCGATCCATGTGCAGAAGCGCGACAAGGAGACGGTATATCAGGAAGCGAGAGAGCTGTTAAAGAAGATGGGACTGGCGGACAAGGAAGACTATTATCCCTGCCAGTTATCCGGAGGACAGTGCCAGCGTGTGGCGATCGCGAGAGCTCTGGCGCTGAACCCGAAGATCCTGTTCTTCGATGAACCCACATCAGCTCTGGACCCAGAGCTGACAGCCGAGGTGTTAAAGGTGATCCGTTCTCTGGCGGATCTGAATATCGCCATGG
>ERZ840057.1964-NODE-1964-length-15327-cov-4.473284_pt1 | contig 15327 bp, 9 predicted proteins | sample MGYA00519907_ERZ840057 | MGnify/ENA primary metagenome ERZ840057 (study PRJEB31850, sample SAMEA3708862) | human gut metagenome | biome: human gut; feature: human-associated habitat; material: faeces | place: China | collected 2014 ...
ATCTGCGCCAAACGAAAAATCATTTGGCTGAGAATGAAAAATCGTTTGGCTGAGAACGATTTTTCAATCGGCGCAGATTTTTTTGCGGGTCTGTTGTCCGGAACTTGGAGCTTGAAGGTGCGGAGAAAAGAAAAAAGCCTGTCCGTGCCGGTAACGAAAGGCACGGACAGGCTTTTATAAAGGATTTTTATCGGAAGTTACAAGGACTTGATATCTCCGAACGGGAAGTTGATACCGATACTGATGTTCATATTTGCATTATTCACCGGAATGAATTGCGGAGTTACCTTGAAGAACTGGTGGTTGCTACCCAAGAAGAGGCTGAATCCTTTTCCGTGGTAGTTGGCTATCCATCCGAAAGACGAGCCGAAAGATGAAATGGCGTAGCTGATGGAGGCATCGAAGCACTTCACTGGAGCTACGTTGGCCGAGAAACGGCCTTCCGACCAAGAATACTGACCGTTGATACGGGTGGATTCCAAAAAGCCGAATTTCAGTTTGTCATAGAACGGGAAAGTATAGAGCGCACCGATGTTCAGTGTAGCTCCCAAAGCCTTGGTGTGCTTGTCCTTGCCCTGTACTTTCATTTGAAATAAGTCTTCCAGGTCGTCCGTCAGGTTATCTATCTGGTCTTCGATGGACATGCCCGGAGCGGCTTTGTCCGAATCGAACGGAATGTCATGGAAACCGTCGAATTCCCACGGCTCCATAGCCATAGCCGATTGTACGGCATTCTTGTAGCTTATCCATCCTAAATCGAGCACAGCCATGGAAAGCTCCAAATCCTCGCGTAACTGGTAAGTCGCACCGAAGTCGAAAGCCATGCCGAAGCCTCCGATGGCATTGCCGGTTCCGATGTTGTCGAAATCGAGTTCTTCTTCCGTTTCCTGATGTATGTTACCGTAATCGTCCGTGACGTCTTTGGTTTTGAGTTTGGTCGGTATGTCTACGATACCGGCTGTGGAAAACTCGCCATCGCCGGACACAAGCCATTTGTCGTCGGACATGACAAGCTTCATGTCGTTGATATGGAAGTCGGCATTGTAGATACCCAATAGGAATTTTACTTTGGCACCGACCGTCAACTTGTCCATAATCTTGCGTGAATGTCCTAAGGCGATTTCCGCATAGCTGTTGGAGTACATGCCCATGTCTTCCAGATTGTATTCCGAATGTCCGCCTTGCATACCCACTTTGGCAAATTCGAACAGGTCCTTAGGCAAGTTCGCGCGTGTACCGCTTTTTATGGAGAGGTCGAACGTATTGAAACCGCCCCACTTGTGGAACCCGAAAGAAATGATGTTCATATCTACGTCGAGGTTCAGACGGTTACGGTTTTTCAAGCCGTCCAGGAACTCACCGCTGCTGACGCTTCCGTTCAGGAATGTCGTGAGGTCACCGTTAGGCAGTTTGTACAGAAAGTTGGACACACCGATGTTGGACTGTAGGCCGATATTGAAATTGCCGAGTACAGGCATACCTACGTAGTTACGTTCACTGGCGAATGCCGGGTTCATCTGATGGCGGTAAGTGTATCCCTCAAGGAAATAGGCCGAACGCAAACTGTTCTGCGCCCACGTTGAAACAGCGGGAATGGAAACTGCAAAGAGCAGGGCTGCTGCGATTTTATTTCTTCTTTTCATAATTTTATTCCGTTGTAAAAATGAGATATTAGTTCAAGTCTACCGTTACTCCGTCTTTGATGCGGATACGGATATTGGAGAGTTTCAGGGTCATGCCTTTGTTCAGCGTGGCATTTTGGTTGACACCTTCCATGTTGGCCGTGAAGTTGACAATCAGTCCGTCGAGGTCTTTCATGTCTCCGCTTTCGCATACGATTTCCAATTGAATAGGACTTTCGGTAGCCGTTCCGCCGTTTTCGCCTGTCAGTTTCAGACCCGGGGCAATCGTGTTCTTGACCGGATTAACCGTTACGTTGGGATATACGTTGCCGTTCCGGTCTATGGCTTGTGCGTTAAGCTCGAAGTTGAGGGGAATACCGTTCAAGGCATCCATTTCTACGATGGCTTTTTTGATGGTGATGTCTTCAAGGTCACCGCCCCAATCGTTGATGGTATCTTTATATACGATGTTCAGTTCGTTTCCGAATTGCAACGGGGCATTCAGTTCGTAAATGGTGTTTACTTCATAATTGGCACCGTCGTTGCCGAGTATCACTTCCGTATCGTGTTGGAGAGCCTTGGCTTCTACGTCGGTAAGTTTGATTTCGTCCGGAATGTTACGTATCAGGTTGTACAAATTGTCACCCAATACGATATTCTTGGCACCTGCGGGAAGGTTATTCATTGCAATGCGTGAGAGATAGTATTCCGAAGTGGCATTTCCGGAGAGAGTGATAGTCTGGTCTGTATTTTCATTGATATTGGTACCGATTTGGAAACCTTCATTGAACACTCCGTCTTTGGTCCATGTCATGCGTGCTTTTAAGTTTACATCGGCCGGACTTCCGTTTTCGAGTTTCAACTTGATGTACGGGTTTTCCAAGTCCAGATTCACGTCGTCTTTCAAGAAATCAGGTATACCTTCCACGGTAATCGGGTCTACATTGATATCAATCTTCGGGTCTACGATTCCCGTTACGCTCTGCAACGTGATGTCGGGCACTTCCGTGTCGGTAATCAAGTTCACTTGAATATTTCCGGCCGGAACACCCGGGGTCGTAGCCGTACCGTTGGCTATGACATTCGTTTGCAATTTGAAATGTCCCGGTTGATATATTCCTTGGCCTTCGGGGAAATTCTGTATACGCTTAAAGTGTACGGGTATTCTTAGCGTTTCTCCTTTGCGTATCTCTTGGTCGTTCTTGAATTCGATGGTCTGTGCCTCTCCGGCCTTGATGCCATAGTTTTCCGGGTCTCCTAATTCGAAAACCAATCCGTTGGGTTGGGACTGGCCTTCCAAGGTCATTTCTATATTGAATCCTTTTTTCAAGGTAATGACATCTACGTTTTGGCTTGTCTGGCTGAAGCTGAGCGTCAGATTGGCCGTGAAATCCACATTTGCGGATGTGAGCGACACGATATCCGTGGTTACGTCGTCTTTCGAGAAAATGAAGTCCGTGGTCACATCGTTTACTTCTGCTTCCACTTCTTCACTTGTGGCTGCCGGTGTGTTGAAGTATAGTGTTGTCGTCGTCGGATTGCTTGCCGGGGCGTTGATGTGTACGGGGTCTATTTCCACATCGGTTTCTGTGGTATCGGCTTTGTTCAGAGCGTAATTACCTTGTGCATCGGTTTTTACTACGCTGTTGTCTTCCAAATCCATAATTTCTTCCAACGTGAATTCTTCCGTTCCGCTGCCCGGAATGCTGAGGTCTCCGCCCACGGTGATGGTCATGTCAATGTCCTTGGTGAGGTCATAACTGTCATCCACGCAGGATGCGAAGAAGAACGGAGATAAGGCGGTTGTCCATAATGACGCCTTGATGAGTCTTCGTTTGTTCATAATTAATAATGTTTTGAAGTTATTTCTGAATCTAAATAATACTAATGTGTCTTCTTGACTAAATGTTTAGCTTAACCGGCGACAAAGATATTTAAAATAAACATAATAAAGCTATATTTCTTGAAATATTTTAGAGGAAAAACTATTTTTCACGGGAGTTTCTTTATTTTTCTCTTCTCCTGATTACTTTTCTGAGGTGTCAGGACGTGCAATCGGGCTTTTTTGCTTAACTTTGCAACCAAAGTATTTATTCTAATCTGTTACAAATAGTAATTATGTCTATTTCATTCTTTAGAACTCCCGGCGGGAGCGTCATCGCTACAGAGGCGGACCATCGTCTCAATGCGGAGGAAATCGAAAAATTATGTTGGCTCTACGGTGGTGCCACGGTGGAAACCGAAGACGGACTGAAAGGTTGTTTCGTAGGTCCGCGTCGTGAGATGATTACTCCGTGGAGTACGAATGCCGTTGAGATTACTCAAAACATGAGCCTCAGCGGTATTTCTCGTATAGAAGAGTATTTCCCCGTGAACGACGAACATGCCGAGCACGACCCGATGCTGCAACGTATGTACAAAGGTTTGGACCAGAATATTTTTACGGTTGATATCCAACCGGCACCCATTGTGTATATAGAGAATCTGGAAGAATATAACGAACAGGAAGGGTTGGCACTCTCGCCCGAGGAAATCGAATACCTGCATCAGGTGGAAGGCCAATTGGGACGTAAGCTGACGGATTCGGAGGTGTTCGGTTTTGCGCAAATCAACTCCGAGCATTGTCGTCATAAGATTTTTGGCGGCACGTTCATTATCGACGGGAAGGAAATGGAGTCTTCTTTGTTTCAGATGATTAAGAAAACGACACAGGAGAATCCGCATAAAATCATTTCGGCTTACAAGGACAATGTGGCTTTTGCACAAGGACCGGTGGTGGAACAGTTTGCACCGAAAGACCATTCCACGTCCGACTATTTTGTAATCAAAGATATCGAGTCGGTGATTTCCATTAAGGCGGAGACGCACAACTTTCCGACCACGGTGGAACCTTTCAACGGGGCTTCCACGGGAACGGGCGGTGAGATACGCGACCGTATGGGCGGAGGTGTCGGCTCATGGCCGATAGCCGGTACGGCGGTCTACATGACCTCTTATCCGCGTACGGATGAGGATCGTGATTGGGAGGACATCTTGCCGGTGCGCCAGTGGTTGTACCAGACTCCGGAACAGATTCTGATCAAGGCGTCGAACGGGGCATCCGATTTCGGAAATAAGTTCGGGCAGCCGTTGATTACAGGCTCCGTACTGACTTTCGAGCATCAGGAGAATGGTGAACGTTACGGTTATGACAAGGTGATCATGCTGGCCGGAGGCGTGGGATACGGTACGAAGCGCGACTGCCTGAAAGGCACGCCGCAGAAAGGCAACAAGGTCGTAGTGGTAGGCGGCGATAACTACCGTATCGGTTTGGGCGGCGGTTCGGTTTCGTCGGTGGATACGGGACGTTATTCTTCCGGCATCGAACTGAATGCCGTGCAGCGTGCGAATCCCGAGATGCAGAAGCGTGCCAACAATTTGGTGCGTGCATTGTGCGAAGAGGACGTGAATCCGGTGGTTTCCATTCATGACCACGGTTCGGCCGGACATGTGAACTGTCTTTCCGAGTTGGTGGAAGAGTGCGGTGGATTGATAGATATGTCCAAATTGCCGATTGGCGACAAGACTTTGTCTTCTAAGGAAATCATAGCCAACGAATCGCAGGAACGCATGGGATTGCTGATTCAGGAAGAACATATCGAACACGTGCGTAAGATAGCCGAACGCGAGCGTGCACCGATGTACGTGGTCGGTGAAACGACCGGCGACGCGCACTTTGCTTTCCAGCAGGCCGATGGCGTGCGTCCGTTTGATTTGGATGTGTCGCAGATGTTCGGCCACAGTCCTAAGACGTACATGCGCGACAATACGGTGGAGCGTAAGTATGAGGACGTGACGTATGATGAAGCCAAGTTGAATGAATACGTGGCTCGTGTACTGCGTTTGGAGGCCGTGGCTTGTAAGGATTGGCTGACCAATAAAGTAGACCGTTCCGTGACGGGCAAAGTGGCACGCCAGCAATGCCAAGGTGAAATCCAGTTGCCGTTGAGCGACTGCGGTGTCGTGGCTTTGGATTACCGTGGCAAGGCCGGTATCGCTACCGCTATCGGGCATGCGCCCCAAGCCGGTTTGGCAGACCCGGCCGCAGGTTCCGTGCTTTCGGTGGCCGAATCGTTGACCAATATCGTATGGGCACCGTTGGCTGAGGGGTTGGACAGCGTGTCTCTCTCTGCCAACTGGATGTGGCCGTGCCGCTCTCAGGAAGGCGAAGATGCCCGTTTGTACCAAGGTGTACAGGCTTTGTCCGATTTCTGTTGTGCTTTGGAAATCAACGTGCCTACCGGAAAAGATTCCTTGTCCATGAGCCAACAGTATCCCGGCGGCGAGAAAATCATCTCTCCGGGTACGGTCATCGTGAGTGCCGGTGGTGAGGTAAGCGATGTGAAAAAGGTGGTTTCGCCGGTGATGGTCAATAAGGAAAAGAGCACGTTCTATCATATTGATTTCAGTTTCGATGACTTGCGTTTGGGTGGTTCGGCTTTTGCCCAATCTTTAAATAAGGTGGGTTCTGACGTGCCGATCTGCAAGAATCCTGAATATTTCCGTGATGCTTTCAATGCCGTGCAGACGTTGGTAAACAAAGGTTTGGTTTTGGCCGGTCATGACATTTCGGCCGGAGGTTTGATTACCACTTTGCTCGAAATGTGTTTCGCGAATATGGAAGGCGGTATGGAAATCTCTTTGGACAAATTCGGCCGCCATGACATCGTGAAGATTCTCTTGGCTGAGAATCCGGGTGTGGTGGTGCAAATTGCCGACAAACATAAGGCGGAGTTCAAGAAAATCATGGACGATGCCGGTGTGGGTTATCTCAAGTTGGGACATCCTACGGACGAACGCCTCATCCAAGTGACAAAGGACGGTGCGGAGTACCAGTTCGGCATAGATTATCTGCGTGACGTATGGTATAGTACTTCCTACTTGCTCGACCGGAAGCAGAGTATGAACGGACGCGCCAAGGCTCGTTTTGAGAACTACAAGATGCAGCCGCTCGAAATGGTGTTTAATAAGGATTTCACGGGTAAGTTGTCGCAGTACGGGTTGAACCCCGACCGTCGTACCCCGTCGGGCATCAAAGCCGCCATTATCCGTGAAAAGGGAACGAACGGTGAGCGCGAAATGGCTTATTCGCTTTATTTGGCGGGATTCGATGTGAAGGATGTCATGATGACCGACCTGATAAGCGGACGGGAGACGTTGGAAGATATCAATATGATTGTCTTCTGCGGCGGGTTCTCCAATTCGGATGTGTTGGGTTCTGCCAAAGGCTGGGCCGGTGCTTTCTTGTACAATCCGAAGGCCAAGGCGGCACTCGACAATTTCTATGCCCGTGAAGACACGCTGTCTTTGGGTATTTGCAACGGTTGCCAGTTGATGGTGGAACTGGATTTGATTAATCCGGAATTTACGAAGAAGGCGCACATGTTGCACAACGACTCTCATAAGTTTGAATCGGAGTTCGTAGGACTGACCATCCCGATGAACCGGAGTGTGATGTTCGGTTCGTTGAGCGGGAACAAGTTGGGCATCTGGGTGGCCCATGGCGAAGGCAAGTTCTCCTTGCCTTATCCGGAGGACAAATATAACGTGATAGCGAAGTACACCTACGACGAATACCCCGGAAATCCGAACGGGTCGGACTATAGTGTGGCCGGTATATGCAGTGCCGACGGGCGTCATTTGGCCATGATGCCCCACTTGGAGCGTGCCATCTTCCCGTGGCAGAACGCCTGGTATCCGGCAGACCGCCGTACGGATGAGATCACGCCTTGGATGGAAGCTTTTGTCAATGCCCGTAAGTGGGTGGAGGCTCATAAAAAATAATCATGTCCGGATAGCATGCAAGGGGGCTGTGTCTATGCAAGGGCACAGCCCCGTGTGCTGTCTGTACATTCCGTATAAGAGTTGAAATATGAATATTTATTGGAACAGTTTCCGTACGTTCTTCCGCATCGGTTTGTTTACCATAGGCGGAGGGTATGCCATGATACCCTTGATTGAAGCGGATGTGGTGGACAAAAACAAGTGGGTGGCCCGTGAAGACTTTCTGGACTTGATGGCCATAGCCCAAAGTTGTCCCGGGATTTTTGCGGTCAATATGAGCATTTTTATCGGCTATAAGCTGAAGGGCGTACCCGGTAGCGTGGTTTGTGCTTTGGGTACGATCTTGCCCTCTTTCCTGATTATTCTCGGCATAGCCTTGTTTTTCCAACAGTTTCGGGATAATGAGACCGTGCAGCGTATTTTCAAGGGTATTCGCCCGGCAGTGGTGGCACTCATCGCGGCGCCGACCTTTACCATGGGACGATCCGCAAAAATCAACCGCTACAATCTGTGGATTCCTGTTGTCTCGGCAATATTAATCTGGCTGTTGGGCTTCTCCCCTATCTGGATTATTATTGCGGCCGGTGTAGGAGGTTTCCTGTGGGGGAAATTTAGAAAAGTTGAGAGTTGAGAATGGAGAATGGAGAGTTGAGAAGGCGCGGATTAACGCTGTTGTTTTACAGATTCATAATTCTAAAAGCCGGGAAATCCGTGTAATCCATGCCTAAAATTATTATATAATAAATTATTAATCACATGATTTACCTACAGTTATTCTATACATTTTTCAAGATCGGGCTCTTTGGCTTCGGTGGCGGTTATGCCATGCTTTCCATGATTCAAGGCGAAGTGGTAACCCGCTATGGATGGGTGAGTTCGCAGGAGTTCACGGATATTGTCGCAATCAGCCAAATGACTCCAGGACCTATTGGTATCAACGCAGCTACTTATGTAGGGTTTACTTCTACGGGTAGCGTATGGGGTTCCATCATTGCTACCTTTGCCGTAGTCCTTCCCTCTTTCATCTTGATGTTGACCATCAGTAAATTCTTCCTAAAATACCAGAAACATCCGATAGTAGAATCTATTTTTAATGGATTACGCCCGGCAGTAGTCGGATTACTCGCCTCCGCTGCGTTGGTATTAATGAACGCAGAAAACTTCGGTTCGCCTACGGAAGATACTTATTCATTCGTTATCAGTATCATTATCTTTCTGATTGCATTCATCGGAACAAGAAAATATAAAGCCAATCCGATATTAATGATTATCGCCTGTGGTATTGCAGGTTTGCTGCTCTATTAATAACGAGCGGCTGAACAGTAAACAAAAAAACAGTAAACAAAAAACGGTGAATAAACTGCGTTATCATTCAGCAGAGTGTTCACCGTTTTATCGTTGTTTATTCTATACCTTTACAGTTTTAACTTCTTACTTACGGATTTCGATTCATTATGTAAACGATCTAAAGCAGTCACTACATAACGGTATTTTGTCTTTCCTGTTTCATAAGGAAGTTTGTAGAACGGATTGCGGGTGATAGCTACAATATGTGAAGGATCGTCCAAATTCACCTTCTCTTTGCTGCCAAAGCGATAGACTACATATCTAACAGCCTTATCCATCTCCGTATCGGCTTTCGGAGCAGTCCAGAAAAGAATATAGCCGTCTTCCGTCCATACCTTTTTCATTTTACGCACCTTGTCCGGAGCTTTATCATCCATAAAATCAAAGACTGGGACCAAAGCCGGATACTTATGATATTCACTGATTAAAGCATCGCGATATCTACCCTGATTCTCAACAACAGCTGCCGCATACCATTGACAACTGCCTCCAATTGTTTGGTAAGCACGTTGCAAAGCCATCTTACGGGGAAGCTGATTGATAGAAGGATTCTGCGGATCGGCAAACTGAACAGTCTTTGGCACCGACTGACCAATGAACAACGGCCGGTTTTCCGAATGAGTAGCCCACCATTTCACCAATGTCTCATAGTCAGCCGCTTTATGGCCGATTTCCCAGTAAATCTGCGGAATATTATAATCAATCCATCCTTCACGTGCCCAAAGCAGTACATCGGCATAAAGATCATCATAGTTTTGCAAGCCATTGGTATTACTTCCCAACGGGTCACTCTTCTGGTTACGATAGATACCAAACGGACTGACACCAAACTTCACCCAAGGCTTGATGCCACGAATCGTTTCGTGAAGCTTCTTTATCAACACATTCACATTACTACGACGCCAATCTGCCTTATTGGTGAAACCTCCACCATAACGGGCGAAACTTGCATCATCCGGAAAATCCAATCCATTAACCGGATAAGGATAGAAATAATCATCCATGTGAATAGCATCTACATCATAACGAGACACAATATCGGTCACAATTTTACAGATATGCTCCCGGCTTTCGGGAAGTGCCGGATCGAAATATAGCTGATCGCCATAAGTAACAAACCATTCCGGATGCTGGTGATAAATATGCTCCGGCGCCAACTTATTTTTTAATGAGGTCTTCACACGGTAAGGATTGATCCAGGCATGAAACTCCATATTCCGTTTCTGACATTCTTCAATCATAAACTGCATCGGATCCCACATAGGAGAAGGCATCTGACCTTGCGTTCCTGTCAGAAAACGACTCCACGGTTCATGCTGGGAAGCATATAATGCATCCGCTTCAGGGCGTACCTGAAAGATGATTGCGTTAATACCAGCTTCCTGAAGAGAGTTCAACTGACTAATCAATATTTGTTTCAGCCTCTCTGTGGGAATGCCACGAAACTGACCGTTAACAGCTTGTATCCACGCTCCACGGAATTCACGTTTAGGATATTTATTGCCTGATGGCACCTGTGCCCTCACTCCTACCACCAGAAGAAGAGCTAAAAGTAAAAGATAGTTTTTCAGCTTCATAATATTCTTAAATCGTAATAATGTGACGCAAAGATAATACAAACTCCCGATAAATTCGCTAACTTTGCCGACTACCATAAAAAAGGAGTATTTTATGTCAGAAAACAACTATATTTCGATCAAAGGCGCACGCGTCAACAACCTAAAAAACATCGATGTAGATATTCCCCGCAACAAGCTTGTTGTCATCACCGGATTATCGGGTTCGGGAAAATCATCTCTTGCTTTTGATACGCTCTACGCAGAAGGACAACGCCGCTACGTGGAAAGTTTAAGCAGCTATGCGCGCCAGTTCCTGGGGCGAATGAGCAAACCGGAATGTGACTTTATCAAAGGGATTCCTCCCGCCATTGCTATCGAACAAAAAGTGAACAGCCGCAATCCCCGTTCTACTGTGGGCACCTCGACTGAAATTTACGAATATCTACGCCTGTTATATTCACGGGTAGGGAAAACGTATAGCCCCATCAGCGGACAAGAAGTAAAGAAGCACTCTACAGAAGACATTGTCAACTGCATGCTCTCATACCCGGAAGGTACAAGATATACGGTACTGACACCCATCCGCCTGCGTGAAGACCGCACCTTGCAACAGCAACTGGAGATAGACCTGAAACAAGGGTTCAACCGTATCGAAGTGAACGGTGAGATGAAGCGTATTGATGAATATACGCCTGTGGCAGGTGATGAAGTATATCTACTGGTGGACCGTATGGCTGTTGCCAACAGCAAAGACGCCATCAGCCGACTGACTGATTCTGCCGAAACAGCCATGTATGAAGGCGACGGAACCTGTATGCTGCGTTTTTTTCTATCGGATGGAACTACGAAACTTCATACTTTCAGCACTAAATTCGAAGCGGACGGCATCATCTTTGAAGAACCGAACGACCAGATGTTTTCATTCAACTCGCCTATCGGCGCTTGTCCGGCGTGCGAAGGATTCGGCAAAGTAATCGGCATCGACGAGCACTTAGTCGTTCCGGATCGTTCATTATCGGTGTATGAAGGAGCTATCGTATGCTGGCGTGGCGAAAAGATGGGTGAATGGAAAGAAGAATTAATTCATAATGCGGAGAAATTCGACTTCCCCATTTTCACTCCTTATTATGAGTTGACAGACGCGCAACGCAGGTTACTTTGGGAGGGCAACCAATATTTCCACGGCATCAATGATTTTTTCAAGATGCTGGAAGAGAATCAATATAAGATACAATACCGGGTGATGCTGGCGCGTTACCGGGGAAAGACGCTTTGCCCGAAATGCCACGGCACCCGCCTGAAACCGGAAGCCGGATATGTACGAGTGGGTGGAAAAAACATTTCCGAACTGGTAGATTTGCCTATCACAGAGCTGAAGGAATTCTTCGATCATTTGGAACTGGACGAACACGACAACAACGTATCTCGACGTATCCTGGTTGAAATAAATAGCCGGATTCGTTTTCTAATTGATGTAGGTTTGGGCTATCTGACTTTGAACCGGCTTAGTAATTCCTTATCGGGTGGAGAGAGCCAGCGTATCAATCTGGCAACCTCGCTGGGAAGTAGCCTTGTAGGTAGTCTTTATATTCTCGATGAACCAAGTATCGGACTGCATAGCCGTGACACAGACCGTCTGCTCCATGTGTTGCGTCAACTGCAACAATTAGGAAATACGGTAGTGGTGGTAGAGCACGATGAAGAAATTATCCGTGCAGCCGATTACATTATCGACATAGGTCCCAATGCCGGACGCCTAGGTGGAGAAGTTGTCTACCAGGGAGATATGAAGGATTTAAAGAAGGGAAGCAACAGTTATACGGTACGTTATCTTTTAGGAGAAGATGAAATACCCGTTCCGAAGCATCGCCGGCCATGGAATAACTATATAGAATTGAAAGGCGCACGTGAGAATAATCTGAAAGGAGTAAACGTACGTATCCCTCTCAATGTAATGACAGTTGTTACGGGTGTTTCCGGTTCCGGGAAGAGTACATTGGTAAGAGATATTTTCTTCCGGGCATTGAAACGTGAATTAGACGAATGTAGTGACCGACCGGGAGAATTCACTTCAATCGGAGGAAGTTTGCGTGACCTGCGGAATGTAGAATTTGTAGACCAGAACCCGATTGGCAAATCATCGCGCTCAAATCCGGTGACTTACATCAAGGCTTACGACGAAATCCGCAAACTATGGTCCGAACAGCCTTTGGCGAAACAAATGGGATATACCCCCGGATTCTTCAGTTTCAATAGCGAAGGCGGACGTTGCGAAGAGTGTAAAGGAGAAGGAACCATTACTGTAGAAATGCAATTTATGGCAGACTTGGTGTTGGAGTGTGAATCTTGTCACGGAAAACGTTTCAAATCCGACACGCTGGAAGTGAAATTCAACGATAAAAGCATCTACGATGTATTGGAGATGACCGTCAACCAAGCGATTGAGTTCTTCAACGAACATGGACAGAAGAAAATTGTGAAGAAGTTACTTCCTTTGCAGGACGTAGGACTGGGATATATCAAATTAGGACAGGCTTCTTCTACCCTTTCCGGTGGTGAAAACCAACGTGTCAAACTCGCATTTTATTTAAGTCAGGAGAAAGCTGACCCAACGATGTTTATCTTTGACGAACCGACTACAGGATTACACTTTCATGATATCCGCAAACTGCTGGATGCTTTCGACGCATTGATTCGCCGGGGACACAGCATCGTTATCATCGAGCATAACATGGACGTTATCAAATGTGCCGATTATGTAATCGATCTCGGACCGGAAGGTGGAGATAAAGGTGGAAATATCGTAGCGGTAGGTACTCCGGAAGAAGTTGCCGCCTGCGGAGCAAGTTATACAGGACAATTCTTAAAAGAAAAACTCCGCTAATAAATGATAATTTTAGGGTTCACCACAGAGGCCACGGAGGATACAGAGTTCTTCTCTCTTTTTTCCGTAAGTAAAACAGAGCGATAAATACGTGAGACTCTGTGTTATTCTATAGTGAATAAAAATAGTAAACCTCTGTGTCCTCCGTGTCCTCTGTGGTGAAATATAAATTCCTATTTACAGCTAATTAAAAGTAGAACCCGAATCCTATCTTCACACCGAAACGTGAATTATCAGAATCATCAAAACGCCATTTATAATAAACTGCCGGTTCGATCGTTACAGTTTTGGAGAGAAAGTACGCATATCCAGCTTCAATGCCCAATCCCCAATCGTTGTTATGGCTACCACCCTTGTAACGGACCCGTTCCCAGTCAAAACCACCCCCAAGATAAATCCCCGTTGTATTGAAATAACAACGCATTCCTGTACCTAGTGTATATGTATCCTTCGGTTGCGACCAGTCTGCTCCAATATTTACCATCAATGCAAAACCATCTGCCAAAAATGTACCGGCTTGCGCACCAATACCAAACTTGGCATCATCATTTTTACTGTAAGAAAAATCCAGTCCTGTCACAGAAGGGTTGAGAATCATCGTTCCTTTCTCAAATTGTGCCTGTGCAGCTATTGATGCCAACAGCAGACAAATAGCTAAAGCTAATTTCTTCATAAACTTACTTTTTTAAGTGAATAGATTGTTCGTCTTTTTTGCGGCGTTCACGCATTTGTTCCTTTTTTCGAAGCACCAGCCAAAGAAGGAGGACGATGACATAAGAAACCACCACCGTAATTATTTTTTCTGTCAGGCTGACTTCCGTATTACGAGGCAACAAATAAGCCGCTGTTACGGATACATAAATAAGGAATGCAAGTGCAACTCCCGTTGATCTTTTTATTTTCTTCATTCTGATAATTTTCTTGTTTTCTGCTTGCTCAGCCAGACAAAGAACCACACAATAGCAACCACCACACATCCTACACCGATGTAATAAGAGATTGCGTGCGACAGTCCCAAACCTTCAGGAGCAATACATATATAAGTAGAACACACACTTGTCATAAACAAGGCAGGTATCAAAGTAATGACATACGGTTTCTTGGATACCGCCAGATAAACCGTTATTGCCCAGAGGGTAAACACAGCCAATGTCTGGTTGGCCCAGGCAAAATAACGCCAGATCATATTAAATCCGTTCGCATCACGCAGGCTATACAGAAGTAAACCGATAGCCGCCACGAACATCGGAATACAGATGTATAAACGACGACGCATACTCTTTTGTTCCAAGCCCAGGAAATCCGCCACAATCAGACGGGCAGAACGGAAAGCCGTATCGCCCGAAGTAATCGGAGCAGCAATCACTCCCAAGATAGCAAGCACACCCCCGATTGTTCCCAGCCACTCTTTTGTGATTGCATCAACTATGACAGAAGCATTACTTTCTTCCATCCCATTCTCATGGAAAAAGTAAGTAGCGGCGGCAGCCCAAATCAGTGCAACGATGCCTTCGGTTATCATTGCACCGTAAAACACCGGACGCCCATGACGTTCCGAAGTCATGCAACGAGCCATTAAAGGACTTTGTGTAGCATGGAAACCGGAAATTGCACCACAGGCAATACTCACGAACATTATCGGAAAGATAGGAAGTTCACTCGCCTCCGGGTTCGTATTTTGCAGTCCGTCCCACAGTTCCGGCAAAGCGGGATGATTCACATAAAGCATGACGAGAATCCCCACAGCCATAAACAACAAGGCAATTGCAAACAACGGATATATCTTACCTATAATCTTATCTACAGGCAACAATGTAGCCAAAATATAATACGCAAACACAACGATAATCCAGAACGTAGCATCCAGACTTTCCGGCGTCAGTTTCGCCAGCAATCCCGCAGGACCGGCCACAAAAACCGAACCGACCAAAATCATCAGGATAACGGTGAAACCTCTCATTATCTGTTTCGTCGTAAGTCCCAAATAGCGTCCGATAATTTCCGGCAAACTCTCGCCCTCATGACGCAAGGAAAGCATTCCAGCAAAATAATCGTGCACCGCCCCGGCAAAAATACTTCCCAACACAATCCA
>ERZ840057.1981-NODE-1981-length-15213-cov-120.714738_pt1 | contig 15213 bp, 18 predicted proteins | sample MGYA00519907_ERZ840057 | MGnify/ENA primary metagenome ERZ840057 (study PRJEB31850, sample SAMEA3708862) | human gut metagenome | biome: human gut; feature: human-associated habitat; material: faeces | place: China | collected 2014 ...
TACCAATCCAGTACCATTGCTATATTGTCATTATTGTGTGTAGTTCTGGTGGCTTGCAAGTTTGTTTTTCTATTCAGAAGATAATAATCTGATGGTTTGCAAGTCCACCTATGGAAATTATAATCTGCAACCAATAATTCTGCAATAAGAAATTTTGTGGTACTAATGGCATCCGGCGCATTTTCCCATGATTTTAAGTCCCATATGTTCCTTATTATGATCAGCTCTTGCCACTATCACTTCTGCCGCTGTATTACCATGAACTGCATAATGCATCTTATTCTGAACTGTTGCCCTCTCTGAATTAATGCGATAGCCCACAGCAATAATTGCAGCTAATGAATAGAACTTATAATTGTATGTTTTTCCATTATCAGCAACTTGTGCAAAATTTGCACAAGTTGAATTTTCATCTATTTCGCCCTCTTTAAAAATGTTGCTCAGATGTTTTGTAATCACACTTCTATCTACATCAAAAAGCTGCGAAATTGCTTTCTGCGTAAGCCAAACATTGCCATTCTGAACCCTGACTTCTATTCCTTCTTCTCCTGCATCTCGAGTAAAAACTAGAAAATCCACAGTGCTATTTCTTATCTGTAATTCTTTGCTCATAAACGCATTCCTTTCTCTATTCCCATGAAACGTCTTCTTTACATCTTATCGACTCCACATGTTTTAGTCCTATTCCGCTCAACCATTATCTCCAAACGTAATTTCCATCAATTCACTGGCTATCTCTTTACTCAAAACCCTCATAATACTGTCATCAACCTTATCCTTCGCCAAAAGATTAATATTTCCATACCAGACGACTTCCTGATCAATAACAGCAAAACGTTCACATGACTCTTCTACTGTTTTAATGTAGAAACCAGCTTTGCGCATTTCTTCATGTAGCTGCATCCAGTATGATGCATCTCCAAATCCATAGGAATCCGGTGCCCATGTTACTATCGTAATCTGAACACCTGATAACTGCTTTTCTTTTAGCAGGTTAATAAGTTCATAAACTTTTGTCCCACTAATTGCAGGGCTTGAAATAATTATATTTTTATTTGCATCCAGTAAATCTTTATGATAATTTTCAGCATAATTATCACCGTCATATATTGCATTAGCTGTCTGTTTATCATTATGCAAACCACCTGCAATCTCATATCCAATCTGTTTATATGCTTTAAGTCTCTTCATATACATGTTATTAAACATTGTAATATGGTTGTCTACATAATCATATATTATTACATTTTCTTTACCAGCATAATCACGATTCAATCGACCGGCATACTGTTCAACAACTCCACGAAATGATACAGGTGTTGCCATAAAAAGTGTATCCAGTCTTGGAAAATCAAAACCTTCTCCTACCAGCGAACCTGTAGCTATTAATATCAGAGACTCCGCCTTATCAACCTGATGCATCTGTTCCAGAATCTTCTTATGTTCTTTCTTTGAGTTGTTACCTGTCATTAAGAATACATTTTCTGCATAAGCTTTCAAACGCTCGTACAGTTTCTCTGAATGATCCTTGTATCGTGATAAAACAACTGGGGTGCGACCTGCTGATACGCAATTCTTCACATCTTCAACAATCTGTTCGTCTCTGATATCATTATTATGAATAATCTCATAAGCTTCATTTGGATGCATCTTACCGATAAGTACACCTCTTGGTGGAACAGTTCTGGTAAAACGCGGATATACAAGATGTTGTATCCCCTGCTCCATAGCCTTTTCCTTTGCTGTGTAACTATATCTTATAGGTCCTATCAGCATATAATTGATTTTTTCCAGTCCATCTCCTCTTTTCGGAGTTGCTGTCACACCATATACATACCTTGCTTTTACTTCTTTTAGCACATTTGCTATTGTTTCAGAGGCAGAATGATGACACTCGTCAATTATCACAAGTCCATAATCATTCAGCAAATTATGAAACTCTCCCTTTTTGCAAAGTGAGCCGACCATTGCAATATCAACAATCCCAGTCATCGAATCATGTACTCCCTGCAATATTCCAATCAGACTTTTTCTAGTTCTTAATCTTCCAGTTTTCGTTTTGTACTGTGGTAGTTCTTCATCTATAATTAAAAATTTGTTTAGAGCATCTTTCCACTGTTCTATAAGTGCAGATGATTCAAGCAGGATCAGAGTATTCACTTTCTTTTCTGCAATTACTGCACTGCATACAACTGTTTTCCCAAATGCTGTTGCAGCATGAAGTATTCCATTATCATGCTTAGTCAGTTCCTTTAACGCCTTGTTCTGTTCAGGTCGTAGTTCTCCATTGAATTCTACATTAATATTTCTTCCCTGCTGCCTCTTGTCATCAATAGTATATTCAATTCCTGCCTTATTAATATTTGCTATTAATTCATCCTGTAATCCTCTTGGAATCTGTATGTATCCACCAAGATGGTCTTTTCCAAGATAAATCCACCTCGAAGTATCATAATTAGATGTTCCAATCGCACGATTTTTATAAAATACTGGGTTACTAAAGGCTGCCATTCTGCGAATCTTATTCTGCATCGCAGGCTTAAGATTCGTGCTGTCGACATATATACCATTTGATAATGTGATGTCCATTTTCCCATCAACATCTGATTTTGCAAAATTTTTCATTCTATCCCATGGCTTTTCCCTATTTTCTTCATCACTGGATGCTTCAAGGTCATCTGCTGTAAATATCCATTCCCTTATTTTATTCTCCAGAAATTCTTCTGAAAGCTTAGGTTTACTTAATAAAGCATTCCATTGGTCAGGATAAGCATTCCAGTTACTATCTACAAATGCACTATTACCATCTTTCAACGCCCTTCCCTGTAATGGCAATGCAATCAGGTTTCCTATTGCCACATTTTCTAAGGAATCCTGTGCTGGCAACATTCTATCATAATAATTGAATGACTTTAAATTCACCTGCTCTGCACCTTTATCTAAAAGTGCAAAGCCAAATTTACGAACCAATGCCGCCGATATTGGCTTGTGAAAGAATATCCATATATGTGCACCTTTTCCTGAACGAGAACGTTCTACCAAAGGTTCTATCCCATTTAACGTGCAGATATCTCTCATAGCTTCGACTTCTTCAATCCATGTATCATCTGTATTTGCAAAATCCTTTTTTTCTGCATTCTTCTCATGATTATCAAAGTCAAACACCAGAAACCTACATGTTCCATCACTAAATAATGGATATACACCGATTACATCTTTTGCAGCATAAGAGTTTCCCCTCAAATGCATCAATATGGATGATAAATCTAATCTTGTATATGAACAGTATTTGCAATCATTACAATCTATATGTGTATTTAATTTCCTATGGCAATTATCTGACCAGAAATTATCACACTGCGGATAATATGCCACCTCTCCGTTTTTATTTACATTTCTTTTCGCATATACATCTGTTCTTCCCCAAAAGAATGAGAAAAAGAGCTTTGCCATCCTGTCTGTAATCTCTTTGGGGCACACAATCCTTTTACCCTGTTCTGGATCAAAATCCTCTTTCTTTTGCGTTTTCCTTATACTTGCCAGTTCATTTTGATATGATAGCCCCGCTTTATCCAATATATTCTTTAACACCTGATTCTCCAATTGCAGATTATTTAGCTGCTTCTGCAATCTCGTCACATTCTCTATTGGATCACGCATTGGTCATACCTTCCTTTCCGTCATTATCTATTCATCTCAAGTATTCTTTTCACTTTCTGCCTCAATTCTCCACTGAATTCTGATAAATCATCATATGCAATTACTTTCAATCTTATAAGACGAACGATATCCCATATTACTTCTGACTTCCTCATCTCCATGATGACTCCCGGATGATGCTTATCTTCTTTCATCCGTTTTTCAAGTTCCCAAAATTTCTCTGATGCAGGCTTTGTATCATCATTCAGAAAATTTGCATACTCTTTAACAAGACCTTCCATATATTTTTCCTGCCAACCTGATAATCTTTCTCGAAATAGCTTCCAATCTTTTTTACTTATGTCCATGATTTTTAACCTCCTCAGTCTCAAGTTAGTCTCAACAAACAGCTTCAAAAATGAGACTGACTTGAGACTACAACTTTATAATTCACCTGCAAATACTGATTTTATCGCATTTTGCTATATCATAGAGTCTCACTCAGTCCCAAATCTCGTGAGACTTCGTTGAGACAAACTTTGAAATATTCGTTTTTCAGAAAACTCTTTAAGCGCCTCTCTTAGCTTCTATGTACGCATATACAACTTCAACTGGAATCTGTTCCTTCTGTGCAAATTAATTATCCGAATCTAAAAATCTTAGTGTCGGGTATAATTCTTGGTCATAGGTAATAATATCATCTCCTGCTGTATTACCATGCCTATCCACCACAATTCCTCGACAGATACCATATTTCAGCGGTAGAAATCTCCTTAAAAACTTACATACACTAATTTAAAATTCGTCGCCATAGTCAAAATTAAAAACTGCCATTATACTGCCCAATTCTCTCTCAAATTCTTGAGCTATGTTCTCTACAATGCCATTATAAATATATTCAATCACTTGGTTTTCCGTCATATACTTAACAATCACCATAATACTAACTGTCAATACTTGTCATATTTTGAATCGTAGAATCATACGGATTTATAACTAAAACATTTTCAATAACATTATTATCCTCATCTCTTATATGTACAAATCGTTTTACCATCAATAAACTATTCAACTTATGATGAAAGCCAACAAGATCATCATATTCAATGTCTATACACATTTTAAAAGGTTCTTCTAGCATTTTATTACTGTATTCCTTCCATTCACGCTCTGATAGTTCCTTGTAAAACATTAAACATATTCCACTAGAAGTAGCAATTTCCTTATATGTCCTTAATTCAGTATCCCATGTACTTCCTTTGGAATCCAAAATCAAAGAACTAATTTTTATATTATTAGCTTCTCCTCTCCCTATATTCAAGACATACAAACTAATACTAATTCTTTTTTTATTAAATTGAATTTCCATCTTACCATTCAACGATAATGTATTTTCTATATAAAACTTTGGACGTTTTGACATCCCAAATTTAATATCATCTATATAATTCGAATCAAATGTAACTGTCAAAATAGGCTTATACTGTGCAGAGAGATTAATTTTCGTATCGTTATTTCTTTTTTCATATTCCTCTTTTAATTCCTGTTCATGCTTTCTAAAATCTTCTTTCCTAGTAAAATCGGTATAACAAATAGTCAAAGCAACTCCTAGCAATGTTATTCCACTACCTATTAATGAGGCATAGAAACTAATCCAAACTTCCTGCTTTTCTATTGGTATAAATCCTATAGGTGAAGGCGTCGACACCCAATAATTTACAAATGGAGGTATAGCTAGAAACACCACTAATATGCTTACAAGTATTAAGATTTTCTTTTTCATTTTTTATTCCTCCCATAAATTTTATTGCACTTTTCCGATGATACTATCTATAAGAATATGTATTAACCTAACCACATTGGTTAAGATGTGGTTAGCTTATTTTCTTACGAAAAGTATTTCTGATTTTTACTTGATGGCTTTTCCGGTATAGTCATCTTTAACACACTATTTTTCAGCATAGGAGTTAAATACTTTCTTCTAAAGCTTGTCCTGCTATCAAAATCAAATTCATCCATTATTTCTTGGACCGACTTCGGGTCTTTACAAAAATCGATAATCAGCTTATTCACATCCTGACCATTTTGGTTAGGATGATGGTCAGGATGCTGACCATCATCTCTCAATAACCTCAAATACCTATCACAAGCCTTGCAAAGAACCATAATTCCAGCCTCATTAATCTCGTATTCCGGCAATGGTCCATCATACAACGCACAGGCTTCCCTAATCTTCTCAAATCCTCTTCCCCAAGCTTCAATCATACCGCATTTGAAAAAGATGTTAGCCAATTTCGGATTAAAAGGCTTTGATGAATGTTTCATAAACAATTTGTCAGTGGAATCCAGATTTGGAGGCATCTCACCATCGTTCCAAATATATATCTTATCCTCATAAACACTAATCTGGATTGGATTGCAGCTACTGTAATCCTTATGAACAATTGCATTCAACAAAATCTCACGGAATGCGTCCTTGTGAAACATAAATTGCTCAATTCTCTGGACACCCTCATAATCAATCAAGGCCTTCATATATTTCGTGTATACCAAATCTACGGTCTTATCTACCTGCTCTATCAAAGGCCCGTGCACCTCATCCTGATACACCAAATCGGAATCCGATTTTCCAAAATATCCGATTTTGATATAAGAACCTGTTACCCACTTCTCTGGATTTTTATAAAATGCAAGCATTGCTGCTCTTATCAAATATCCATCTTCATCAATCAGGTGCAGGTTATCCATCAAGATAGTATCTTCCACACTGACTTCTTCCTTCGTAAGCCTTCCTCTTTTCACTGCCTTATCTTTAAATAAATGTATTGCATCCTGCTTTAAGTCAGATACTGACAGTTTTGGCAGAGGCACACCATCCCATGTTCTTCCCTGCGTTTTTAACAAAGCTCTTTCCAATTCCTTTCCGGTAATCTCACGCATGGTACTTCCTGAACGATAATAATATTTCCCACGAAAACTTATTAAAGATGGATATTTATCAACAATTATCTGCAGATACTCAAGTTCGCCTTTATATAACAAATTTACATCTACAATGATTCCCATTGTGTCCGTAATTTTATTGGGGATTCGCTCTAATAAATCTCTTGCATTATCAATACCTACAACATTACCATCGTCATCCGTACCTATGTATATTGTTCCACCATAGGCATTGGCATATCCACAAATCCATTTTAAATACTCATCCTGCCATGACTCCTTCCACTCTATGGATTGATGTTCTTTTTCCTTCATATATCCACCAACTTTCCAAATTACTACTTATCCACTTCCGTAAAGAAGTATTCCAATGTATCTACAAACATATTTGCATCAAATAATTCTTTTATCTGCTCCCGATTCATCCATGCAACCTGCGCCACTTCATCTGTTGTGGCATTGCCTAAATCAACCTCTCCATCGTAATCAAACAGCCAAACATCCATAATATCATTATAAATTTTTCCATCAATGATTTTTCGTGTCTTTGTAAAAAGCACTTGTCCATTTTCCGGCATTAAATCAACGCCAACCTCTTCCTTTGCCTCACGAATTGCTCCCTGTAAACTATCTTCTCCCTTCACAACCGAACCACCTACACATTCCCACATCAAAGGATATGTTGGCCTATTTGCAGAACGCTGCGAAATAAGGTACTCTCCCTTTGAATTTCGAATCCATACATGTACCACCAGATGATATCCGTCTATTGGTAACTGCTCACCTCTAACATGGTCCTTCCCAAGAAGTTCCCTATTTTCATCATACAAATCCCAAATTTCCGCATCAGGTACATATTCCATAATATCGCCAAAATCTGCATTCAGAGTCTTACATATCTTACTTAGGATTGTAAGGCTTACTTCTTCATCACGACGTAATTTTGTCATCGTGTTAGGAGCAATTTCTGCCTTTTTACGCAAATCCGATTTGCTCATTTCTTTATCCACTAATAATTTCCATAATCTTTTATAAGATACAGCCATGGTAATTTCTCCTTTTTCTTTTCACGCTATCAAACAAACTTATTTAGCATCTCTACAATCTTTTCTCTTTCGCCACTACCATTAGTCATAAATCTCAGTAATGGAATTTCGTACAGCTCCATAATATGATTTTTCAACAAATCTCTTGAAGCCTGAACAGTATCCTCTTTATGGTATTCATATCCGTCAACCTCAATCGCCAACACAGGCTTTTTACCAATTCTGTTATAAATCATAAAATCTAAATGTGTTGCTGGATTCATTGCATACTGACATTCCTGCTCATTTAATAGTTCTGGATTCTTAATCAACATATTCAACGGAAAATGACAAACAACATCCAGGCTTGAATACTTGTTAGCGGAGATAATGTCCTCTATCAATGAATACATCAGGTTTTCCGAATCATATTCTGATACTTTTTTGTGCTTCTGCAAATATACCCTTCTTTCCTCAGTATACTGCTTGTAAAGGTAATCAAAAATCGAATAAATCTTGCTTTCAGTAACCTCAAAATTATTATACTGAATATAATCAATCAAATCTGTTATATTGCGCTCTTTTGATTGCTCATTTCCAGTTACAACCAGCATCAATTTCTTTTTCGCTCTTGATACAGCAACATTGATTAAATATGGATCATCAGCAAAATCAGATATTTCATCATCCACAGTAGATATGATAATATTCTCTTTCTCCTTGCCCTGGAACTTATGCACTGTAGCAGCATCAATATCTGTTATCTCCTTGCTTAATGCTTCTACCTGATTTTTGTACGGTGCAATAATTCCGGTTTCTTCCGGATTTGAAACATATTTTGGTATAATCTCATTTTTAATAACATCTATCTGGCGCTGACTATAATGGTTACGTTCATGATTTCCCGCTACCGTTTTTACTACCGATAAAACATCCTCTTCACCATTATCCGTTGTCATAATAATCAATTCACCACGATAGAATTTCTGGTTACAGAAATTTATTATTTTTGGGTGACACCTATAATGTTCCCGTAACAATGTTTGTGTTACATTAGGCATAACATCCAAAATGGATTGCAGAAAACTGTTTGTATACTGATATCCTTCACTCATATTAAATCTGTCAAATATAGCTTTTGCCTTGGCCTTTATATCATCTGTAACAACATTAGGAAGTTGCTTGGTATCACCCACAATAACAACATTCCTTGCACAGGACAATGCCAACGCACCGGTTGCAATATCTACTTGTGATGCCTCATCCATGATAAGATAATCATACACCACATCTGAATTCAGGCTGTTTCTTGATGAAAATGTTGTACTTAATATAACCGGATACTCAGCCAGTACATCGTATGGTTCCTTCCACAAATTATCTTCACTAAAAGTTTTTCTACTACTGTTACCTTCATATTTCCTTGCCAGTTTGTCTTTTAGGACAACCATTGACTGTTTGCATAAATCCTCAAGCAAATTCTTATTAACACTATTTGAATACTTTTCAATATCTGCAATTTCCGCAGACAACTCCGCCTGCTTTGCACGATAATACATTGCCTGAAAGGTTGTAATTATCTTTGAAATATCCTGCTTATAAATACTCCAATCGGTTACTCCATATTTAAATAAAGCTTTTATCTTAAACCAAAATCCTATTGCCGTTTTCTCTTCTGAAATCAACTGGCACTCCTGCCACAATACCATCCATTGCTTTGAAGATAGTTTTTTCTTGAACTTAATACTATCTGTATGAACATCTGATTCTTTAACATATTGATTGAAATATTCCTGTTCAGTAACCAACTGTGAAAGTTCCTGCCTTAAACACGCTAATTTTTCCTGCTTATCGAAAACACTTTTTAACTGACTGGATTGCTCTGCTATTTCCTTCTGCAAAACACTTGGATCTTCTCCCGTTTTCCACGACGAAAAGTCGGGATAAGCAGCGTCCTGATGCTCAACAAATAATTTCTTATTTTTAGAACTTCCTAATGTCGCAGCAATAAAACCTAAATTGTATTTTGGAGAAGATAATTTTTCATATACGTTTTCCGTTGCCGAATTATTATTGGATACTATCTGTACCGTTTTCCCTTGCATTAATATATTGGCAATAATATTCAATATCGTCTGTGTCTTTCCCGTTCCTGGAGGTCCCTGTATAACACTAATCTGATTCTCCATGGCATTTTTTACAGCCTTATACTGACTGTTATTGCATCCAAATGGGAAAATCGGAATGTATTCGCGTTCTGTTCTTTTCCCTTGCAATGACGATGGATTCAAATACTTTGCTAAGGCCACATCACTACCCACAAAAGAAATCTTGTCAAACTTCTTAGACAATAATTTTTCACCAGTCTCTTCATTCTTAAGATTACTCAAACCTGCAATTTGCTTTATATATTCAAATACATTTGATGACTGACTCTGGGCAAGACATGACTCTATAATATGCAAGTTGTTCCGACGATAATCTCTTTCACTACCATCGCCAAAACAGATGTGCCAATAAGACTCACTTTCGCTTCTAAATACATATATTGCATTAACATCAAAGAACTCTCGTCCTTCTCTGCTAATCCGATACATGTTAGGATTCAAAACCTCCGGATCAGTCAACTTTTCCACATTCAAATATGCATACGAGTATGTTTTTCCATTATTGAATTTTACATCCCATTTTTTGGTATTTCTATTGTAACCACATGACATTATTTCGGATGTCTTTATTTCACCCTTGATAATGACCATATAACATCGTGTATTCATTTATTCCTCACTACTTCTTATCTGCACGCTGATTGCCCTTGAATTCCTTCTCCACATAGCAATGTTCATGTTTGCCAACCAGCTTATCGCCCATATCTACCTTCAATTCTTCTGCAACAGTATGTGCTATTCTCTTTGCCAAGTTACTTTTGATTTCATCGTTTCGTCCCGGCCATAGTTTTACAATCACATGTGGCCTATTTTCTCCCTCGCAATCTAATGAAATCTACCATTATCAACCTTATCCCCAAATGAATCCGATGCCTTCCCACGTGTTGCAATTGTGACATCATGAACTGCGGTTAAAAGCTCATTAACCATATGTATACCAAAAAATCTTGTTCCACCAATGACTAAAATATTCATTGTTATGCCTCCTTGTCTCTATATTTCACCACTTTCAAACGCCTTTTTCACCTGTTCCAAATCGGAGTACTTACCTTTTATTATCTGCAAAATTTCTTCATCCGGTTGCCACAAATCCGGAACCATGATTGGCTTACATCCCGCTCTGTAAGCCGATAGTAATCCGTTTTTTGAATCTTCAAGATCTATACACTCTTCAGGATTTTCATTTAACATTTCACAGGCTTTTATGTAAATGTCCGGCGCTGGCTTAGATTTCTCAACCATATCTCCACAAATAATTGCGGAAAAGCAATCTATAATTCCGGCATCATTTAGATGTTTTTCCACTTCCCAACGCGGTGATGAAGAAGCAACTGCCAACTTGGCATTTGCATTTTTCAAATACTCCAACAAGACATACAATCCTTGCTTTAAAGGAACTTTATTATTTTCATAATAGTTTTTTAGAAATTCTTTTGTGTATTTACGCAATTCTTCCTGATTATACCGATCACCAAACTCTTCGTTCCAAATCTCATAAGAGGCAACAATGCTCATGCCTAAAGTTTTATAGACCATATATCCGGCTTTCCCAATACCAAGCCTTGCACCAGCATAATCCCAAGCCTTTATAAACACTTTCTCTGTGTCAAACATCAGTCCATCCATATCAAAAATAACATTCATTTTCTTTACCTCCTTTTAAAGTTCTATCAATCCGGCTTCGTCAAAATAATAAATATTCTCTTTCTTATAACCATACTTTGAATCTGGAAATGCTATGTGTGGCTCAAATGTAAAATATTTTACATCACCAATCTTCGTCTTATTCTCTTTTTCAATATAAATTCTGTCCCCTTTAGTTTTCACAATGGAATGTCCCAGGTTGCTCATAAAATCAAGATTAACAAATCCATTTTCCACTATGAACTCATTCATATGATAGTACAATTCCTCAAAGGTTGTTTCCTGCGAAGCAAAACATAACAATTCTGTATGTAATTTCTCTTCCATATGGAGACCACGTTTCCATTCTGGGTTTTCAATCAGTCCTATATCCTCTACAACCTTGCCATTCTCAACAACAATGGTCCTTGCATAATCTCCCCAGATATTACCTGCCTGCGGGCTTAAATCAATGGTTATTATATCGTTGTTTCCTATAACTCTATCCGAAGTCACATACTGCTTACCAGATATAGAAACGGTTGTTTCATCTCCTGCAAAGACAAATGCTCCAACATCCCAATACCAGAACGAGTCTGCACCCAACTCTAACAGTTTTTCCTCGCATAACTTCCGAATCTCGAGTAAATTCATTCCCGGTTTGATAATATTCTTTATGTATTCTATAGTCTGTTTTGCAGCCAGCTGTATCTGACTGTAATATTGCCTTTCTATCTGCAGATACTTTTCAATCAATTTAGGCTGAATCATCGGATATGTCCAGCTTTCAGGCAACTCATCCATAAGTTCAACCTTCTCTATCTCACTTTCCAGCTTACCAGAAAATTCCGTTATTTCCGCAAAACATAGTAATCCAAATGTTTCCTCATCGGTCTCATTTACACTATTCTTACCCGTAACGGAATAAACACATATTGGCTTAATATCAAACTGTATGGCACCTGTTTCTTCCTGAAGTTCTCTCTTAGCAGTTTCCAAAATATCTTCTCCAACCTCACGATGACCTCCCGGAGCCTCGTAGGTATCTCGTTCCTTATGTTTGCAAAATACCCATTTGCCATTACTCTGTGAAATAATGACTGCAAATTTCAATAGTGAATCATCTACTGTATCATAAAATTTTACTTCCAACATATCACTTTTCTCCTTCCCATTCTGCTAAAAATTCTACAAGGTACTCCTCCATAACAGCTTGTCTATGCTCAGCTATTTTCTTTGCAGTCTCAGTATTTATCATATCTTTAAGCAGCAAGAGCTTTTCATAAAAGTGATTAATACTTGTAGAATTATGGTTCTGATGATAATCTGCCTTATTCATATTAGTCATTTCTAACTATTCAAGTCGGTTCCTCATTGCAGATAATTTTGCCAGATTCCCCGTTCCATATAGTAATTTCATTTTATTATTACCTACAACCCTTTCAAATCCTTTACATCACAATCTCACTATCAAAATACTGTTCCTGAAAATGAATCTGCTCACAGATTTCTTCCTTGGTAAATGCCATACCTTCCGGTGCAACAACCCATTTTTCTTCCACATCATCATTCCTATGAACAATAGCGATAATCTTACCTGTGAACTTTTCTATCGCTTCATCCACACCTAATATGTAAACATCCTGCTCTTCTCCGTCCGGTGCCATGATGCCTTCCACATACCCATAATTTATTGGATAATACATATTCTTATGTTCTGGGTGGTAACTGCCCAATGGTCTGTCAACAGTTACGGTTACTGTTCTACCAATAACAGAACTAATTTCTGCATACTCGATAATATCATGTCTCATTTTCTATTCTTCCTTTAGCAAATCCGCATATACCTTTGCTACAATGCTATTCGCATCCATTTCACAGGTAATAAGCTGTTCCTTAAGAACAGCAGAGAAATCTTTTTCTCTCCATCATCCGCGCATATGTTCCTCACCAAATTCTTGGCTTTTACTCCTTGTTTGATGTCGTCTTATCGTCTCCTCAAATGTAATATCAAAATAATACGAATATACATTTGAACCATATAATTCGTTCGCCACCTTAAACAAGGGATTGTACCATTCCTCGTACATAATTCCTTCCAGAATAACAATATCACTATGCTCATATCCATATTTCAAAAGTTCTATCATAAGCGGTAATGCTTTAGTATCTATGCCATCTTTAACCCACAATATATTCCTTCTGATTTCATCTTGCGAAATGAGCATTGTATTGTAACCAAATTTCTTTTGTAATTCCTTAGCCACCGTTGTCTTTCCACTTCCCGAATTCCCTCTAAGTATAATTAGTTTTCCCATATCCTCTCCGTTACTCAAAATACCATTATCTTAATCAAAGCATAATTTTCACCTACAAACTCCATTTCTTCCAGCATATCACATCACATATTCTCCTTCAATAAACTTTCGCATTTTCTTGCGATTGTTTCTCAATTAGTAGTATCAAAAACTCCACTAGACTAATTCAGGTGCTATAGCCCACGCCATAGCACCCAAATCATTACAACTATCTGCTATTCCTATTTCGCTCGCCCTTCTTCTCTCGCATGCCAGCCTCATAAATATGGTCAAACACTTCATACCGCTTCTGCTGATCCATATCAACTCCAAGTCTGTCAATTACCTTGTTAAACAACTTAATCCCGGCAAAATACTCCATATCTCCACAGTCAAACGCCTCCGATAATATATCTGCCGAATATCATCATTCTGCATGCCAGATTCAATACTCTCAGCCATCACATCAATATCTGTTTTTACAACACTTTCAGCATTTGTAACAGCAGTTTTTCCAACAGTTTTAAGACCTGTAACAGCAGTCTCTGCAAACGTTTCTACCTCTGTTTCAAGCTCATCATCTACAACTGATTCAAACTTCGGTTCCGTAATTACATCTGCCTCCACAGCATCATCCAAAACAGTATTCTCTACTTCCACATCCTCCTGCACCCGATATGGATTCCCCGGCACTTCGTCTTTCTCAACCTCTTCCATATCCACCATATCTCCAACAGGTATCCGATACTCCAATTCAGCCTCTCCCAGACTTCCATCTCTCTCAAGGCACCGTTCCACCGCTTTCAGCTTCTTTCGGTTATCCTTCTTTTGAAGCTTAATCTGCTCCAAACGTTCCCGATAATCATCCTCGGATGCTTCAAAGAATTCCAAATCTTCCGCCGTCTTGCAAGTTCTTTTCTGCAAAGCCCTATCCCTGTACATTTCCTGCTGCGCCTTGCACAGTTCCTCATCCACCTGTTGTAGTCGTAGCTTCAAGCGAAACAAATCTCCATATGATTTCACATCATACCTGACCACCACCAGATACTCTTCCTGAAGCTCATGCATTTTTCGTATCTGCTCATACAGATAAGCAGATTTATAAGTGAACCGTTTTTTCTCAGCGAGACGCAAACGATACATCCTTGCATAGTACTTTCTCTGGTACGGTGAAAAAACAGCTTTTCTTGCCGGCAGTAATGAAACAGCTCGATTTACAAGAGCTGCAAGACTTGCGTCCCCATATCGAAACATAGCTTCCAGACTCTCCCTGCACAAATCCTCTGAAATGGTATCCAATCTTTTAAACCGCTTCATCCCCGGAACCTTTACAGCGATATGTTTGCCCTGTTTTACTTCAAATCCCAGCTTCTCCAGAAGAAATATAAAATGCTCCATATTTTCTGCACTGATAGCACAAAATAAGGCATCCTGCTTGATCCGTTTGGAAAACAGGAATTTCCTATGATGGTAATATAGCAGGCGATTCAGTTACTCCAGATACAGCATATACTAATG
>ERZ840057.1985-NODE-1985-length-15193-cov-30.022658_pt1 | contig 15193 bp, 15 predicted proteins | sample MGYA00519907_ERZ840057 | MGnify/ENA primary metagenome ERZ840057 (study PRJEB31850, sample SAMEA3708862) | human gut metagenome | biome: human gut; feature: human-associated habitat; material: faeces | place: China | collected 2014 ...
GAGCTCGCCCCGTAGGGGGAGCTGGCGGCGGAGCCGACTGAGGAGGTTCATTTCCCAGGCTGCAAGCCGGTTGTATGGTTTTTCATGTTTTACTTTTCCTACTAGCAAAGCTCGGTTGTGCGGTTCTAAGCTTAATACAAATGTATTTGTGTTAAATAATCCTCTAATCAAATTTAACCGAAACCCTTTAAAGAAAGTTTGTGAACAGGAAATATATATTTAAATTAGCTATAACAAAATTCTATTAATTATTGTAACAATTATGATTTTTTGGCTTTTGAGAATACAAATTCCCTATGATATGCTGTAAATATCTAAATCCGGAACAATTTTAAACGGAAGGGAGAATTATTTATGAAGAGATTATTTATTTTTCTATCAGCTTTATTTGCTTTGTTCCTCTTACAGGTTGCACCAGCACAGGCAATTTCTTTAGGATCCAAGACTGCATCTGCTAAGGGACCGGATACATTACTTATTATTCAATTGGATCCGAATTATGTTGGTAAACCGGGAGAAATTGAAAAAAGAATTTTTGATTCATTTGCTGATGAGGTCAAAAAAGCAGGACACACCGTAGTACCATTTGCTCAGGCGCAGAAAGATCTTCGTATTTATCTTCGTGAAGAAGCCGATACAGATACTCAGCGTGAACAGGATCTCGGAGTAGTATTAAAATCAAAAGATTTTAAGGCTTTAGCTGCAAAAGAAAATGTTCAGTATGTCCTTTTAGTTTCTACAAGAACAACTTCCGCAGAAGTAAAAGCAAATTTCTTCACTGGACAGAGAAAGAATCTTACCGTTCTGACAAATATTGTACTTTATGATGCGAAAGCTGGAGATTATCTTGCTGACCAGAGTTATACAGAGATCGGAAAGACATCTGGCAGCTATGATAGAGCTTATAGCCGTGCGACAAATAAACTTTTAGATGAAGTAAATGTTGCTGATTTTTATAAAGGCAATGTTTACTAAAACAAGTAATTAAATAAAAGTACCTGATTCACGGTAATAGAATCAGGTACTTTTATTTTTATCCTATTCTTGTCCATCCCCCCACAAAAAAAGGACCCACCAAGAGTCCTTTTTCCCTATCTTTTCCTATCTTTACTTATCCTTCAGTTTTTCAACATCCATCATAGCCTTATAGACCATGTCGAAGGTGATGTCGTATGGTTTGACTCTCATATCCTTGGTATGGAGGCAGTTTTCTACGAGTTCATCGGGATGCTTGGGGTCGATGCCGATGTCTTCCAGGCAGTGCGGAAGGTTGATGGATTTGGCGAAGTTGTAGATCTTGTCTCTTTCTTCGATCTGGCCGTCCATGGTGAGCATGACCTGCAGGCCGTAGTTGACGACGGCGCCGTGGAGGTGCTCGCCTTTGTGCGGGGTGCGGGTGTGGCTGTTGTAGATGGCGTGCGCGAGGCTGGAGTCGAGATCGTCTTCGATGCAGACGGAGGCCATGCCGGGAGCCACGATGATGGAAAGTGTGGCTGCTTCGAGAGCGTCTGTCACGATTCCCTTGTCTACGTCAGCGAGGGCTTCTTTGCCGTATTTCAGGATGCCTGGTGCCACGTTCTGTGCGTTGTTCACGCCGGTCTGCTGGATCCATGTGAGGTCCATACCTCTGGCGGAGAAGGGGACTTCATACTGTTTGGCAAGAGCATCGCCGAGGCCTGCCCAGAAGTACTGGCGCGGGGAGTGTGCGATGATTTCCGTATTGATGAAGGTGTGCCATGCACCGCGTTCTCTGTAAATGGAGCCTTTGAAGCTGTGATCCGGGTTGTACATGATGCAGACGGCAGTGACGGAGGCGCAGTTGGATGCGAGCGTCGGGAATGTGAAGATCGGTTTCTTCAGGAGGTGCGCAGCCCATTTGCAGGTGTCGGTCGCGCGGCCGCCGCCGACGGCGAAAATCATGTCGGCTTCCTGGATTTCCGGGATCTTTGTCAGAGCTTCGGCGTTTTCAAATGTAGCGTCGTCGCCGTAGAGGAAGGATCCGGTGATGTCGATCTTTCCGCTGACTGCTTTTCTGATCAGCGGTTCAGCGGCGATTCTGGCCTTGGTGCCGCCGATGATGACAGCGGTTTTTCCATATTCGCCGCAAATATCCGGAATCTTGTCATAGGCATCGCTGCCGATGGTGAAGTGCGGAAAATACGTACTATTCATAAATGATCCCCTCTCTTATGTAAAAGGCTCATGGCCTTGGAATGTATACAGGTATTATAGTCGAATCAGATGGTCTCTTCAAGAATCAATGACCGATGCGGACCTGCCTGCCACCTGCGGCTTCGAAGAGGCGGTGGGAAATGGAGAGAACGGTGCGCTTTTCAGAAGCGGCGCGGAGGGCGTCTAAGACCTGCTTTTCCGTGACGGAGTCAAGGTTCGCCGTGATTTCATCGAGAAGGAGTAGCGGCGGATTCGTGACGGTTGCGCGGGCAATGGAAAGGAGCTGGAACTGGCCCTGTGAAAGGAGTCCCGGGTCGTAAGGCGTATTAAGGCCCTCCGGCAAGTCTTCGATGGCAGGAAGGATGCCTGTCTCGGCAAGTGCCCTTCTGACATCTTCCTCAGAAATGGAGGGATCGGAGAGTGTGATCTGGTCTCTCATGTTTCCCGAAACAGGTTTGAACTGCTGCTCGACGAGGCCGAATACCTTTCTCCTTTCCTCTTCAGGGATGGATTCCGGCGCGCGCCCGAAGATGCGGACGGTGCCTTCCGATGGCTGGTAGAGGCCGCAGATGAGCTTGAAGAGCGTGCTCTTGCCCGAGCCTGTCCGCCCGATCAGCGTGACGTTCTCGCCTTCATGGATGGTGAGGTCGAAATTGTGGAAGACGGGCTTTCCATCTTCGTAGGCAAAGGAAAGATGGCGGATGGAAATCGGGATATTTTCTTCCTTTTCGGACACTGCTGCGGAAGGCGGTTCCATTTCTTTTTCGGAGAGGAAATCGCTGATCCGCTTGCAGCCTGCGATGGCGGACTGGATATTCTGGATTTCCATGCCGATGCTTTCCAGTGGAGAGAAGACTTTCCCGACGTAGGCGATCAGGGCGACGGCGGTGCCCGCGCTCATGCCGAAGAGTGCCTGGAAGTCGCTCCTGCTGACGGAGAGGACGACCATGATGGCGATGATAAGCGAGCTCACCGTGATGATGATCGGCGAGTAAATCGAGTCATACAAGTTGCTCCTGTTCATCGCGTCGAACCCCGCGCGGACGGATTTCCCGTACCTTTCTTCCATGAAGGATTCGCGGTGGTAGAGGCGGATCGTGCGGATGCTGGCAATCGTTTCAGGGATGGCCTGATTGATGCCCGCGACGGCTTTCCTGTTGTCGAGCTGCGCGGAAAGCATGCGGCGCTGGAATGTCCTCGTGAGGAGGAAGAGAATCGGCAGTGATAAGAAGAGCAGGATCATGAGGCCCTTGCTCAGGAAATAGACGACGCAGAGGATGGAAACAATGCGGAAGACGTCGGAAATCATGGAAATGATGCCCGAGTCGAAGAGGTCTTCGAGCGTGTCGACGTCGTTCACGAAGAGCGAGGCGAGCGATCCGCTGTCGTTTTCTATGAAGACGGAGGAGGGCAGGCGCGAGAGCTTGTCCGCCATGAAGGAGCGGATGTGACGCGTCGAGCGCTGGCCGAAGATCGTGATGATCGTTTCCTTGACCGAGTCCGCGATGCCCGAGACGGCTGTCAGGGCAAAGTAGAGAAGGCCTGCCTGGATGAGGAAGGGAAGCATCGCATTTTCTGCCGTCAGTTCATCGACGATGCGCCTAAGAATCAGCGGCGGCGTGACGGAAACGGTGACGGAGATGAGGATGGCAAGGACGAGCCCGATAGTCAGCTTCTTATTATGCAGGGCAGCATAGCGGAAAATGGAGTAAAGCGGGCGCTTCGTGTCGACGGGATTCTTTTGGCTCATTTATCGTCCCCTCCTTCCGCGAGGGCGTGCTGCATCTTCCAGAGGCGGCGGTACTCCCTGTTCCTGCTGAGAAGTTCTTCGTGGGGAAGGACCTCTACACTCCCGTCTCCTGAAATCCAGACGACGCGGTCGAAGTCCTTGAAGAAATGGAGACGGTGGGAAATGAGGATGACGATCGAATCCTTCAGCATCGGGCGGATGTTGGTGAGGATTTCCTCTTCCGTCTTTCTGTCGACGGCGGAGAAGGGATCGTCCAGGATGAGGAGCGGGCGCTTGTGGTAGAGTGTACGGGCCAGAGCCACGCGCGCCTGCTGGCCGCCGGAAAGGCGGAGGCCTCCTTCTCCGATCATCGTGTGGATGCCATCCGGGAAGGAGGAAATTTCCTTGTCCATCTCGACGGCTTTAAGGACAGCATCGAGATCGCCGGGCTTTCCGAGGCGGATGTTGTCCTCGATTGTTCCCGAGAAAAGCTCGGGGCGGTGACCCATGTAGCCGACCGTGCCGATGGGGTCGATTTCGCTTCCAAGGCGCTTTCCACCGTAAAGTATCGTGCCTTCATAAGGGTACTCGCAGAGGAACGTGCGGCCCAGCGTCGATTTCCCGCTGGCGACTTCCCCTGTGACGCCGATGAATTCCCCGGGCTTGGCTTCGAGGTTGAAATCTTTGTAAATCGGGTGGTCGCCGCCCGGGTAGGTGAAGGAAACGTGGCTGACGGAAAGAGTGGCAGACGGGGACACCTTTTGTTCTGTCTCCTCGATATCCTTCAGGTAGGGACGGACGCGGACCCATGACACCTTCGCTTTCTGCACGGCATTGAAAAGATGCGCCGCATGGGAGGCCTTTACGGCCAGGCGAGCAAAGCAGGCAAGGTAGGCCGAGAAGGCAGCGATGTCCCAGGAGGCCCAGCCCGTTCCCATGACGTTCCTGCCGCCATGGACGATGATAAAGAAAGCGCCTGTCATGGCGATGACTTCATAAAGAGGCTCCATGGTATTTCCCCAGAGATTGGCGCGGACCGTCTTCTTCTCATAATCGGCAAGATACGTCTCATAGATACCGTCCTGCGCCGTCTCCTCGCCGAAAATGCGGTAAGTGAGCGCATTCCTGATGCGGTCCATCGTGCGGTCAGAAAGGCGGCCGCTCGATTCCTTCCCGGCGCGTGCGCTGTCGGTCACGACTTTCTTGAGCCGGCCGGCAATGAAGTAGGCAATCGGCGGGAAGAGAAGGACGAGGAAGGTCAATTTCCAGTCATAGTAAAAAAGGAGCGCGGCATAAGCGACCATGACGACGCCCGTGTCGAAGACTTCCGTCGTGAATTTGCGCATGCCTTCCACGCAGGCATCGACGTCCGAGACGACGCGCGTCATGAGGGACCCTTCTGTCTCGCCCGCCTTGGCCGTTTCCTGATGGATGAGCGTGCGGTAAAGGATCGCCTTCATCGCAAGGGAGATGTCGTTGGCAAAATGGCGCACGTAAAGACGCTTGAGGGCGCGGCAGCCCTGCACGATCATGATTGTCAGAAGGTAGAGCGAAGCGAGGCGCAGCATCGCCGATGGCGCCCGCTCGCCGCCCAGGATGTCGATCACGTACTGGGCCAGCTGCCCTTCGAACCAGGGGGAGAGCGTCATGCCCACATTGTAGATGAGCCCGCTGATCGTCACGTACAAAAGGACCTTCTTCTCTCCCGCAAAGTAATAGAGAAGATCCGAGGGCGTATATTTCTTCATAATAATCTTCTTTCTTTCCTGAATTCTTCCTTTTTGTCTATTATAATTCAGAGAGAGGCACACGGTTTTAAACAATACTTAAAATTTTAAACAATACTTAAAATAGAAACAAGAATGATAAATGAGAATTTTTCCTGTTTTGGCAAAGCGTTTTTTAGTATATAATAAGAAATAGATATGAGGAAAATAAAGGGGGACCTTGTATGAATTGGAAAAAAGCTGCTGCAGCGGCCGTTTTTGTACTCGCACTCGGGGGAAGCATCGGAGCGGATGCTGCCACCATTTCCCTTCCAGGACTTTCCGGAAATCCGGCGGAGCAGTCCGGGGCATTCCGCACCGACGACTACCATCTCACACGTGCTTACCTCAAAAGCCCGTACCTGATCGCGCACGGCATCAATGAAAACTTCGCAGGCTACGTCAATGCGGCGATTGCCAGGGAGAAAAGAAATTTCCTGGACGAACTTTCCAGGGAACCTGCCGGCATCACGGGGATCATGACGTGGAATGAAGGTCTTATCGCAAACTACTACAGCAACCTGCAGGGGATCACAAGCCTCGTCCTCATCGAGGAATGGAAGAGCGCAAGCGGCTCCTCCCTCTTCGTGAAGGGACTCAACTTTGACGCGGGAGGAAATCTCATTCCCTTCAAGCGTCTCTTTCCACGCATGACAGCAGGCGATGCGGAGGAAAGGATTCAGGCATATGCATCCAAAGCAGGGATCATGCTGCTTCCTCATAGAAAGGCGGCCCTTCCCACGAACTACTACGTGTCGAAGAAAGGCGTCGTCTATGCCATTTACCAGCCGGGCGAAAGGACGCTTTATAAGTACGGCGTCTTCTGCGTCCCGATAGGGACAGTCTGACCCGGCATTCCATCAAGGAGGAATCACGATGAAGAAATTGAAAATCGGCCTTATGGCTGCCCTGCTCCTGTTTCCAGCCATTGGCACCGCTGAAGCGTACACCGCCGAGACACTGAAACAGGCGCAAGGCCCTGCCATTGTTTCTGAATCCTACAAAGACGGCACCATGGAAGTACGCAAAGCCGTCTCGAAAGACGCAAATCTCCTTCGCCGCGCAAGAATCAACAGCGCCATCGATACGGAAATCGACCGCTTTGGAAACTATGTGGCAAAAGCCAATCAGCGCACCGGAGGCGGCACAAAGGGATGGATCAATTACAAAGAAGGCATGACTGGAGAAAACGACCCGTACACCAGCCTTCTCCTCTTCGAATCCGTTTACTATTACCATGCGGCGCATCCTCTGACCTATGCCAAAGGACTGACCTTCGACCAGATGGGACATAAAGTCACCTTCGAAGACCTCAAGAAGAAAATGCCGAACCTCACTCTGGAAGAACTCCGCCGCCAGACCGCCCTTCAGGCAGAAGCCAACCACCTCTTCCTCTTCAAGGACTACAAGATCAACAAATTCCCGGAAACCTTCTACATTGACAAAAACAATCACCTCTACTTCGTCTTCCAGCAATACGCCATCGCTCCCTATGCCGCAGGCTTCATCGTCATAGACATGGGCGAAGTCCCGGAGAAATAAGCATCAAAAAAGGAAGTACATCTATCAAAGAACGCACTTCCTTTTTATTTCATTTTCATTACAGGAACATCAGCCCGATGGCGATCAGGAGGAGAAGCGTGCCCTCCACGCGGCTCATGATGAGCGGGAAACTCTCATGACGGATGAGGGTATCCTTCAGCTGGCCGGCGCAGATGGCGGCGATTGAGAAAAGGATGGCTGCCTGGATGGAGAACGTCAGGCCCAGAAGACCGATCTGAAGACTGGGAGAGAGGAAACCATTTGGCTGGACGAACTGCGGAAGAATCGCGAGGAAGAAAAGAAGCACCTTCGGATTCGACGCATTCATGAGGAAGCCCCTCTTGAAGCCCCTCTTGTAGAGTGCAAAACTTTCCGACTTATCCACCACGTCGCCCGCCTTGATCGAAGCGCCCTTCGAGCGGAAAGCGCCGTAGGAGAGATAAAGGAGGTAAGCCGCGCCGCAGTATTTCAAGACCATGAAAGATGCCGGCGAGCTCTGGATGAAAGCCGCCACACCTGCCATGACAAGAAGCGTATGCCAGAGAGGACCCGTTGCGAGCCCCATCGCCAGCGTCACACCCTGCCTGGGTCCTGCCGAAAGACTCTTCGTCAGGATGTACATATTATCCGGCCCCGGAGCCAGCGTCAGCAGGATCGCCGCGCCAAGGAAAGACAAGTAATTCGCTAAATCCATCTCTTCGCCTCCTCAAAAGGAAATTTCAATTATTATATCATTTTCAGCGGTGCTCTGGCGGGAAATTTGACCCTGAGCCCCTAAGAGTGTATAATATGACTTATAGTCAATTATTTTACAAACGAAAGGAAGGTTCCCATGAAAAAGAAATGGCTGGCCCTTGCGGCCGCAAGTTTTCTCGTATTCTCTACCATGACAGCGCAGGCAGAAGAACCTGCCAGAAGAAGCATCACCGTTTCCGGATCGGGACAAGTGACCGCCAAGAGCGACATTGCCACCCTTCATATTTCCGTACAGACAGAATCCGCCAACAGCAAAGCTGCCGTCCGTGAAAATGCGAACACGATGACCGCCGTCAGAAACGCCGTCATTGCAGCAGGCGCCGACGCTTCCAAGATCGAAACACAGAACTACAGCGTCTATCCGCAGCAGAACTACGACAACAAGGGAAGAAAAACCGACTTGAAATACATCTGCAACAACACCATGAACGTCACCGTCACCAACATTGCAAGGACAGGTGAAGTCATGGACGCAGCTATCAATGCAGGCGCCACCCGCCTCGACTCCGTCGATTTCGGCGTGAACGATACACAGAAATTCAAAGACGCAGCCTTAAGAGCCGCTGCCCTTGATGCCAAGAACAAAGCCAACATCCTGGCATCAGCCCTCGGACGCACCGTCGTGAACGTCATCTCCGTCAACGAAGACAGCGTGAACGTCGTCCCGTACCGCCTGATGTCCTTCAAAGCCGCCGCCCGCGACAACGTGGAAACGACGACACCCGTAGACCCCAGTGATTCCAAAATGGAAAGCCACGTCACCATCGTCTTTGAAATTGCCTGAGGATAATTTTATATAAAAAGAAAAAAGGGCTGTGACAAAATGGATAATCATTTCGTCACGGTCCTTTTTCCTTGCAAATTTTGAGGAAAAGTGTCTAGAATAATAAAAAAACAAAAAGGAAGAAAGAAATGGAAATCACAAACGCATCCATAGAAGACATCGACCGCATCGAAGAAATCGCAACCGCGGCATTCAAAAGCACAGTCTACTACGCCAAGCCCATCCTCACCACCCACGTAGAACACTTCCCGCAAGGCTTCCTCCTTGCCAGAGAAGGAAAAGAAATCCTGGGATTCATCTGCGGCCTTGGCGCCAGAGAAACATCCATACAGGGCTGGATGTACGAAAAGAAAGCCCGCCCCGAAGAAAACCCCACAACCTTCATGGGACTCTACCTCGCCATCGATCCCAAGTACCAGGGAAAGGGCATAGGCACAGAGCTCCTGAGACAAGCCGAACACCTCTCGGCAACCCTCGGCTGCACCCGCCTCACCCTCATCTGCGAAGACCACCTCATCCCGCTCTATAAGAAACTAGGCTACACATTAGACGGCATTAACGCCCTCAAATACGGCAACAAAACCTGGTACGACATGTCCATAGAAACAAAAAAATAAAAGAAAGAGGAGAAAGAGTCGTATGGTTCCCATCACTCAAATCATAAAACATGAAAACTGATAATATCCTTACACGCCGAAGCGGAAGGTTTTGACCTGCCCCAGCGGGGAAGAATGCCTTTGACCTTGCTCCGTCAGGAGAAGGGGGACCACTTTTGTGGTGGATGAGATGTAGTTCCTCAGCCGCAGGCTGGTTGTGAAGGTTTTTAAAGAATGCATTTTCTAAAGTTTCCGGAGCAAGGGGTGTAGTATTCATTGATTTTTATAAAAAGGTTTCACGAGCGAAGCGAGGTTTGCTTGTTTTCCAAGTTCGCGCTCCGCCGCGGTTGTACGGTTTCTTTATAAGAGCTCTCTTTTATAGATGCTTTTTTAAAATAAAGCGTACCTTGGCATTTCCTGCGCTGCGGCGAAGGCGTACCTTGGCTTTTTCGCTGATGGCGAGCGCACCAAAAAACAGGATGCATGAATGGATCATGCATCCTGTTTGTATTTCCGCTATAACTTATCCTAAGAAGCCTCTGAGTTTCTGGGCTGCCATGACTCTCTGGAGTGCGAGCATGTAGGAGGCGAGGCGGTAGGTGACGTGGTATTTTTCTTTGAGGGCATAGACGCCTTCGTATGCTTCTCTCATCTTTTTCTGGAGACGGGCGTTGTATTCGTCTTCGGTCCAGTAGTAGCCTGTGCGGTTCTGGACCCATTCGAAGTAGGAGCCTACGACGCCGCCGACGTTGCTCATGACGTCCGGGAGGACTTCGATGCCGTGTTCTTCGAAGTATTTGTCTGCTGTTTCATCGGTCGGGCCGTTTGCGCCTTCGAGGATGAGTTTTGCTTTTACTTTTTCCATGGTGGATGCGTTCAGCTGGTTTTCCATAGCTGCTGCGAAGATGACGTCGACGTCCTGGGCGAAGAGTTCGCTGTCAGGGATGAAGGATGCGCCTTCTTCTGTGTAGCCTTTGAGGGATCTGCCGTGGCTGTTGGCATAAACGTACATGGCTTCGATGTCGAGGCCATTCGGGTTCTTCCATGTGCCATTGATATCGCCTACAGCGATGATCTTGACGCCTTCTTTATGCATGAGGAGGGAGCCTACGGAGCCAACGTTGCCGAAGCCCTGTACGACCATGGTGAGGTCTTTCATTTCTCTATGGTTCTTTTCGCACCAGGTCTCGAGTGTGAAGAGAAGGCCGCGGCCGGTAGCTTCGTTTCTGCCGAGGGATCCGCCGACTTCGAGTGGTTTGCCTGTGACGACGCCTGGCTGCCATTTGCCGGAGAGGGCTGCGTATTCGTCAGCGATCCATGCCATGATCTGGCCGTTGGTATTGACGTCTGGTGCCGGTACGTCCTGGTCTGGTCCGATGATCGGATAAATGCGGCGTACGTACATGCGTGTCAGTCTTTCGAGTTCACGCTTTGACAGTTTATGCGGGTCGACTTTGATGCCGCCTTTAGCGCCGCCGTAAGGAATGTTGCCGATGGCGTTCTTGATTGTCATCCATGCAGCAAGGGCTTTGACTTCGTTTTCATCGGACTGCGGATGGAAACGGATGCCGCCTTTTGCTGCGCCGCGTGCGGTGGAGTGCTGTACGCGGTAGCCGGAGAATACTTCTACATGGCCGTCATCCATGGTGACCGGGATGCTGACTGTCAGCTCGCGTTCCGGATAACGGACGAATTCATAATCATTTCTCGGGCAGCCGAGTACTTCTGCTGCCTTATCCAATACATGAAGCATATTTTCATACGGATTGTAACCTGCCATGATCAAGCCTCCAAGAAGAAATGGGATACGAATTCCAATAAGTGGACTCTATATCCTGAAACTTATGGCTTTACTATACCACCTTTCTTCCTGTTTGAGAAGATAATTGCATACATAAATGAGTATTCAGCATAGGTTATATTTTAAGTCATGCTTTATTTGCCAAACAAATGAAGAGGGGAAATGGGGATTAGAACCGTACGATCTCGCTTCGCTCGTGGTAATCAACCCTATCCACCGCGAAAGGAATATGCTTTACTTATTACTGCACCCCTTTCGGCGCATGCGCGCCACTTCCCCCGAAGGAGGCAGCTTCGCAGAGAATAAAGAAAAGATTTTAAATCTGATTTGTTTTTGCCCTTTCGTGCCCCATCCCCTACCATACTCCCTTCCCCGTCTGGGAAGGCGAGTTTAATGCACTCCACCCGAGGAGAAGCTGGATTTTGCTAATTACTGTTCCCCATTTCCTGCATCAAAAAACGGCGCCGAAGCACCGTTGATGATTTTATTTCCCTTATCCTTTTACATCAGGCCTTTGACCAATACGAAGAGGATGAGGAGCGGGAGTACGTAGCAGAAGTAGGGACGGATCCAGCGGGGCATTTTCATGCCTGTGCCGGTGTTGACTTCTTCTAAGTACTTGTCAAAGCCCCAGCCGTACTTGGATACGCAGAAGAGGGCGAAGATGATGGAGCCGAGCGGAAGGATAAGGCCGCTGACGAGGAAGTCTTCCATGTCGAGGATGCCTTTTCCTGCGATCTGCACGTCGGACCATACGTTGAAGCCGAGTGCACAGGGAATGCTGCCCAGGAATACGAAGGGCAGAAGGATGAGGACTGTCTTCTTTCTGCTCCAGCCGAAGTCGTCCATGCAGTTGCCGATGAGGCTTTCGAAGACGGCGGTGACGGTGGAGAAGCTGGCGAATGTCATGAAGACGAAGAAGAGGGATCCCCAGAATTGTCCGAAGGACATGTTGATGAATACGTTTGGCAGTGTAACGAAGATGAGGGACGGGCCTTCGGATGGTTCTACGCCGAATGCAGAGCATGCCGGGAAGATGATGAGGCCTGCCATCAGAGCTACGAATGTGTCAAGCGCGGTGATTCTGACTGCTTCGCCGCCCAGGGTGTTGTTGCGGCTCATGTAGCTGGCGAAGATTTCCATGGAGCCCTGGCCGACGGAGAGTGTGAAGAATGCCTGGTTCATGGCAGCAGCTGCCACGTTTCCAATGCCTGCTTCGACGGCGCGGTTCCAGTCAGGAAGAAGGTAGAATTCGACGCCTTTGGCGCTTCCCGGAAGGAGAAGGCTGTTTACGGCGAGGATAACGATGAGGCCCAGGAGGCCGAGCATCATGACTTTCGTGACTTTTTCAAGGCTCTTGGCAACGCCGCCTGCGCAGACGGCAAAGCCGACGAGGACGTTCAGGCCCATGAAGAATATGAGTTCATAAGGATCAGCGACCATGGCATCGAAGGTGGCTGCAACTTTCTCAGGCCCCATGCCATTGAAGGATCCGTTTAGGAATTTCCAGAAGTAGTCGACCATCCAGCCGGATACGACGGTGTAGTAAATCATGAGGACGAAGCTGCCCAGAAGGCAGATCCACCCGTGCCAGTGCCATTTGCTGCCTTTCGGCTCCAGTGTCTTGAAGCCCATCATGGCGCTCTTGTGGCTGGCGCGTCCGACGGCCAATTCCATCGTGACGACAGGTATCCCCAGTATTAAAAGGAATAACAGGTAAAACAATACGAACACGGCCCCGCCGTACTCCCCGGTGATGTACGGGAATTTCCATACGTTCCCGATACCGATGGCGCATCCGGCGCTGACCAGAATAAATCCCAGGCGGGATTTGAAACTGTCTCTTTCTTCCATTCTTCTTTCCTCCATTTTATCTTTTCCGGATTTCCCGGTCCGCTTTGCCGCAAAGGCTTCCCGCGGAAAGGAAGCTTACATAAGGCCTCTGATCAGGATGACCAGGATCAGAAGCGGCAGGATGAACTGGAAATATGGTTTGATCCAGAGCGGCATTTTCAGTCCGCTGCCTTTATTGACTTCGGCGATGTAGTTGTCAAAGCCCCATCCGAATTTCGTCACGCAGAAGAGCAGGTAGACGAGCGCGCCGCCCGGAAGGAGCAAGTTGCTGACGATGAAGTCTTCGCTGTCCAGGACGTCTCTGGCTCCGATGATGTGGACGTCGCTCCAGATGTTGTATCCCAGTACGCAGGGGATGGACAGAACGAATACAATGACAAGGTTCACGAGGACGGCTTTCTTTCTTGACCATCCGAAGTTGTCTCTCGCGCATGCAATGAGGTTTTCAAAGACCGCGGTGACGGTGGAGAAGCTGGCAAATGTCATGAAGACAAAGAAAAGTGTGCCCCAGAGCTGGCCGAAGGACATGTTCTGGAATATGCGCGGAAGTGTGATGAAAATGAGCGACGGGCCTTCATCCGGCTGTACGTTGTAGGCAAAGCATGCCGGGAAAATGATGAGTCCGGAAAGGACAGCGACGAAGGTATCGAGCGCTGTGATCCTCACGGCTTCGCCCGTCAGTGTGAAGTCGTCTGACATGTAGCTGCCGAAGATTTCAATGGCAGCGATGCCGAGGGACAATGTGAAGAATGCCTGGTTCATCGCAGCAGCTGCCACGTTCCCGATGCCTGCTTCGACTGCCCTGTCCCAGTCCGGGAGAAGGTAGAAAGCAAGGCCCGGTCCGCCGCCTTTGAGTGAAACGCTGTGCGCAGCAAGGACGACGATGAGGACCAGGAGGCAGAGCATCATGACCTTCGTGATGCGTTCGACGCCGTTATGCAGGCCAAGGCCGCAGACGCCGAATCCGCCGAAAACGGTAAGTGCCATGAAAATTCCCATTTCCGTGGGAGATGCCAGCATGGACGTGAAGACGCCGCTGACGGCTTCCGTCGGAACGCTCGCAAAAGCGCCGGTCAGGAATTTCCAGAAATACGCAAGCATCCATCCGGATACTGTCGTGTAGTACATCATGAGGAGCAGACAGCCAAGGATACAGAACCAGCCATGAATATACCATTTCTGCCCGGGCTTTTCCAATTTCTTATAGCCCTGGACAGCGCTCCCGCGGGATGCGCGACCGACGGCAAGCTCCATCGTCATGACGGGGATGCCCATCAGTAAAAGAAACATCAGGTAAAACAATACAAAAACAGCGCCTCCGTATTCCCCGGTCACATACGGGAATTTCCAGACATTCCCGATGCCGATGGCACAGCCTGCGCTGACAAGTAAAAATCCCAACCGGGATTTGAAACTATCTCGATTTTCCATCTCCTGCTCCTGCCTTCCTACCCATTTTTCCGGCCGCCCCTTCCGGCAGCCTTAAAAAGACTTTCTCCCTATCATATATCAATAGACGCTATTGGGCAAGTGTTTGGGAAAGAGAAGCAAGAAAAAAGGAGCCATGAAATAAGTGATGTGCATTTCATGGCTCCTTTTAATGACTATATTACATGCCGAACGGCTCTCTTCCGCATCCCGGGATCTGATAAATTCCATGGCTGGTACGGAACAGGAAGAAATCAAAAGTCCTCTTTCCCCATCCGGAAAGAAGTGAAATCCAATGAAAGGACATCATGACCGCCTCCATCTCGCTGTCGAACTACGTTCACAATAATGAACACTTTGTTCTATACATATAGTACCACTGGAAAAATAATAAAGCTATCATCACTTTTGGATGGAGATATCTTATGGGATATGTCGAACAAAGTGTACGGGAAGTGGTGAGATGGAAGTGCGGGATGCGGGAGAAAACTATACAACCTCGCTGCGCTCGTGGAACTGCACCCCTTTCTGCCGCATTCGCGGCATCCTTCCCCGACGGGCAGGTCAAAACCTTCCGCCATCATTCAATGCCGCTAATATCACTATCATTTAAATACGTTTACCGTAAATGACAATCGTAAGACATTCTTTCGATACTATCCACCAGCACCGAAACGAAGGACTTCGACCTGCCCCAGCGGGGAAGGCGCCCGGCTTATCTTTTCATAAATTTAAGACAAATCAGATTTGAATTTTTTTATTTCT
>ERZ840057.1998-NODE-1998-length-15123-cov-5.414454_pt1 | contig 15123 bp, 13 predicted proteins | sample MGYA00519907_ERZ840057 | MGnify/ENA primary metagenome ERZ840057 (study PRJEB31850, sample SAMEA3708862) | human gut metagenome | biome: human gut; feature: human-associated habitat; material: faeces | place: China | collected 2014 ...
AATAAATAGAGCAAACTGTAGAGAAAGTCTGCTCTTTTGTGAGTTAGAGTACTGCTTGAAAAGTATTAAATCAGAGCAGTAACAAGTGTTATTATATAGGTAGCAAAAAGAAATGTCAACCTTTAAAAATAAAAGGTTGACACAGGCTCGGAAAAGGTTGATTATCACACTGTATGGTAAACAGTAAACGGTAATAATATTTTTACTCAGCCGATTTAAGATTTTTTTCTATTTTTCCCAGACATATTAGGCATGTTGGTACAATATACAGGCAGGCAAAAATCCATGCGGTCTGGTCGGCAAAACATATTGCATTAAATTTGAAAATCGGTACGAACACGAGACTTACAAATATACGCGCAATCATTTCAACAGCACCGGAAAAAACAGCTCTGCCTGCATATCCAAGACCCTGCACACTCATTCGGCAGACATTTAGTATTCCAAGTGCCCAGAAGAAACATCCGAGACATGCAAGATATTTGCCCGATGCATCCAAAACTGCTGTTGCATTACGGCTTATAAACAATAAAGATAATGTCCTTCCAAAAAGAATGAGTATGCATCCTGAAATAAGCCCATAACATACACCTATCGTTACACCTTTTTTTAGACCCTCTTTAATTCGCTTAAGATTTCCGGCACCGAAGTTTTGGCTGAACCCGGAAGTGAAAGACTTCTATGATTTCACACCGGATGATGTGAAACTGGAAGGATATGAGACACATCCGCAGATTAAAAATATACCAATCGCTGTGTAAAGGAGAAGAAGTATGCAGGCAATCGTAGCAGCAGATAATAATTGGGGAATCGGTTACCAGAACAGACTGCTGGTGAGCATTCCATCAGATATGAAGTTCTTTCGCCAGAAAACAACAGGAAATGTTGTAGTTATGGGACGAAAGACATTAGAAAGTTTCCCGAACGGACTTCCTTTGAAGAATAGAGTGAATATTGTTCTTACGAAGAATAAAAATTATCAGGTGAAAGATGCAGTGATCGTTCACTCAGAGGAAGAACTTTTAGAAGAATTGAAGAAGTATCCGAGTGAGAAGATTTATGTGATCGGTGGCGAGAGCATTTACAAGATGATGCTTCCATATTGTGATACTGTATATGTAACAAAGATAGACCGTGAATTCCAGGCAGACACTTATTTCCCGAATTTGGATCAGATGGATGAATGGAAGATGACGGAAGAAGGAGAAGAACAGACTTGTTTTGATCTGGAGTTTGCTTTTACAAAATATGAGCGCTGCTAAAACGGATGCTGTGAAAGTGTAAAAGCGTAAAAGTGAGAAGATGAATTTGAAGATGAAGAAGAGAAGAGTAAGAGACTTTCTGCTTGCAGGGAGTCTTATTCTTGGAATGATGCTCACCGGGTGTGGAATGTCCGGGCAGCAGACAGAGCAAAACGGGGGAAAAGAACAGAATAAAGTAGAAAATGAAAAGATTAGCGTTGTAGCGACAATCTTTCCGCAGTATGATTTTGTGCGTCAGATCGCGGGAGAGAATGTGGAACTTAAGATGCTTTTAAAACCGGGTGAGGAGACACATTCTTATGAGCCAACGCCACAGGATATTATTGCGATCCAGAACAGTGATCTGTTTATCTATGTGGGCGGCGAGAATGATGCCTGGGTAGAAGACATTCTTGAATCAATGCCGGACAATGGGAGAAAGACTCTGAAGCTGGTAGACTGTGTCGATACAGTGGAAGAGGAACATGTGGAAGGAATGAAAGAAGAGCGTGGTCATGATCATGACGAGGATGATGCGGAGCATGAAGAGCACGAAGTGGAGCATGAAGAGGATGAAGCAGATCATGAAGAGCATGGACAGGAAGAAACACATTCTGTACATGAAATCGATGAACATGTGTGGACATCTCCGTTAAATGCGGTGAAGATCGTCGAGCAGATCAAAGAAGAGCTCTGCGAGATTGATTCGGAAAATGCACCTGATTATGAAGAAAATGCAGAAGCTTATATAGCACAATTGAAAGAATTGGATCGGGAATTTCAGGATGTGGTGGATCATTCAAAACGAAAGCTGATGATTTTCGGAGACAGATTTCCGTTCCGTTATTTTGCAGAAGCGTATGGTCTGGATTATTATGCAGCATTTTCAGGATGTGCTTCGGACACAGAGCCAAGCGCAGCTACAATGGCGTTTTTAATCAATAAAGTACAGGATGAGAATATTAAAACAGTATTAAAAATGGAACTTAGCAACGAAAATATTGCGAAAGCTATTGCAGAAGCAACCAATGCTGATGTAAAAGAATTTTATAGCTGTCATAATCTGACAGCAGAGCAGTTTGCAGATGGAGAGACATATCTGAGTCTTATGGAGAAAAATGTTGAAACATTAAGGGAGGTGTTGAACTGATGGCGTTGATTAAATGTGAAAATGTATCCATTGGATACGAAGGACAGATGGTCGTACATGGCTTGAATTTTGAGATTAATCAGGGAGACTACCTCTGTATTGTCGGAGAAAATGGTTCTGGAAAGAGTACGTTGGTAAAGAGTCTTTTGGGACTGAAGAATGTGGATAAAGGCAAGATTGTTTTTGATGATGGATTAAAACAGACAGAGATTGGATATCTTCCACAGCAGACAGGTGTGAAGAAAGATTTTCCGGCTAGTGTTTATGAAGTGGTTCTTTCCGGCCGGTTGAACAGCAGAGGGATGAAACCGTTTTATACAGCAGAAGATAAGAAGCAGGCGTGGGAGAAGATGGACATGCTTGGAATCCGTGATCTCGCAAAACAATGTTTCCGAGATCTGTCCGGTGGACAAAGACAGCGCGTTCTGCTTGCAAGAGCATTGTGTGCGACCAAGAAACTCTTGCTTCTTGACGAACCGGTCACAGGATTGGATCCAATTGTGACAGCTGAATTCTATCAATTGATCAGTCGAATCAATAAGGAATCCGGGATTGCAGTTGTTATGGTTTCACACGATATCGAGAGTGCTGTAGAATATGCAAGTCATATTTTGCATTTGCAGGAAACAGTGCTGTATTTTGGAAAAGCAGATGGATACGAGAAGAGTCGTGCCGGCAAGACATTCTTAGGAGGTGAGACACATGTTTGATACAGTGATTGAGATGTTGTCTTATCCTTTTATGACAAGAGCGTTCCTTGTTGGATCACTGGTTGCATTATGTTCTGCATTACTGGGCGTCAGCCTTGTATTGAAACGGTATTCGATGATTGGGGATGGACTTTCTCATGTAGGATTTGGTGCCATGGCGATTGCGGCTGCGATGAATGCCGCTCCGCTTACAGTAGCAATCCCGGTTGTTATTGTAGCAGCGATTCTGCTTCTTCGAATCAGCGGGAATGCAAAGATCAAAGGAGATGCGGCAATTGCACTGATTTCTACAACGTCACTAGCAGTTGGCGTGATGGTGATCTCATTGACAACAGGAATGAATACGGATGTATATAATTATATGTTTGGAAGCATTCTTGCGATGAGTGCGGAGGATGTGAAATTAAGTCTTGTACTTTCCGTTTTTGTACTCATCCTGTTTATTGTTTTTTATCACAAGATATTTGCGATTACATTTGATGAGACATTTGCCCGTGCAACAGGTGTAAAAGCAGGAGTTTACAATACGTTGATCGCTGTACTTACAGCAGTGACGATCGTGCTTGGAATGCGTATGATGGGAGCATTATTGATCTCGAGCCTGATCATTTTCCCGGCATTGACATCAATGAGAGTGTGCAGGACATTTAAAAGTGTTATAATAAACGCAGCAGTAATCTCTGTGGTGTGTCTGATTGCAGGAGTAACTCTTTCATATGTTGCGGCAACCCCGGCGGGAGCCAGTGTTGTTCTTGCCAATCTTGTAATGATGGTTCTGTATACAGTAGTCGGAGTTGTGAAAAATCATATGCGATAGATTAAATAAGATCAAGAACTCGACGTTGACAAGATATTTTTTAACACTTATAATTAATTTACGCTTTACGCAAATATGAAGACAGGGAGTCGTACACAGCTTGTGGATGTACAGAGGCTTATCTCTGAATTCAGGTGATGACATGGATAGATCTGGTTGTTGACACAGGTACTGTGAACGGTAAATACTGGATATTCGCCCTGGGCATGAAGGTCATGCTTGGGGCTTTCTTTTTTGAAAAGGGAGGTATATAGATTGAAACAGATTTCAGGAAACAAATTACTTGTAAGAGCGCTGAAGGAAGAAGGCGTGGATACCATTTTCGGTTATCCGGGAGCATGTACGATTGATATCAGTGACGAATTGTACAAGCAGGATGATATTCGGATCATTCTGCCAAGACATGAGCAGGCACTGGTTCATGAGGCGGATGCTTATGCCAGAACAACGGGGAAGGTAGGTGTCTGTCTTGTTACAAGCGGACCGGGAGCTACAAACCTTGTTACAGGGCTTGCAACAGCGAATTATGACAGTGTACCTCTTGTATGTTTTACTGGTCAGGTAGCAAGACCGCTGATTGGAAATGATGCATTCCAGGAGGTTGATATTGTAGGAATTACACGCAGTATTACGAAATACGGTGTTATTGTACGAAACAGAGAGGATCTTGGAAGAATTATTAAAGAAGCCTTTTATATTGCAAGAACAGGAAGACCGGGACCGGTACTGATCGATCTTCCAAAAGATGTGATGGCAGAACTTGGAAGTGCGGATTATCCGGATACAGTCAATATCCGTGGCTATAAGCCAAATACGAATGTGCATATGGGACAGTTAAAACGTGCGCTTAAGATGCTGAAAAAGGCAAAGAAGCCGTTATTCCTTGCAGGAGGCGGTGTGAATATCGCCCGTGCGAATGAAGTGTTTACAGAAGTTGTAGAGAAGACAGAAGTTCCGGTTGTTACAACAATCATGGGACGCGGTGCGGTTCCGACAGATCACCCGCTTTATATAGGAAACCTTGGAATGCACGGAGCATATGCTTCGAACATGGCAGTCAGCGAATGCGATCTTTTATTCTCAATCGGAACACGTTTTAATGACCGTATTACAGGTAAGCTGCATGAGTTTGCACCGAATGCACAGATCGTTCATATTGATATCGATACAGCATCTATTTCAAGAAATATTCATGTTGATGTGCCGATCGTTGCGGATGCGCTTGAGGCAGTTACGAAGATGAATGAATATGTAGAGCACTGTGAGACAAAGAAGTGGAGAAAACAGATCGCAGAGTGGAAGGAAGAACATCCTTTGACGATGAAGAACCGCGTGGATATGGGACCGCAGGATATTATTGAAGAGATCAACCGTCAGTTTGACAATGCAATCATTGCAACAGATGTAGGACAGCATCAGATGTTCACAACACAGTATATTGAGATTACAAAGAACAAGCAGCTGATCACTTCCGGTGGACTTGGAACGATGGGATATGGTTTCCCGGCTGCAATCGGAGCGAAGCTTGGTAATCCGGATAAGGACGTTATTGCAATCTCCGGAGACGGTGGTATGCAGATGAATATTCAGGAATTTGCTACAGCAGTATTGGAAGAACTTCCATTGATTCTCTGTGTATTTAACAATGAATATCTTGGTATGGTACGTCAGTGGCAGAAGCTGTTCTATGGAAAACGTTACAGTATGACGAACCTGAAATCAGGAGCACTTTTCCGCAGAACAAACGGGCAGGAGATGCCGGAGTACACACCGGATTTTGTGAAGCTTGCAGAAAGTTATGGGGCTAAGGGAATCCGTGTAATGAAAAAAGAGGATATTGCAGCCGCATTTGAAGAGGCGAAGAAGAATACGAAGACACCGACACTGATCGAGTTTGTGATCAATCCGGAGGAACTTGTTTATCCGATGGTACAGCCGGGAGGAACACTTGAAGATTTGATCATGGATTGTTAATTGATTGGAACAGAAAAGAGAAGTTAGTGAGGAAGAAAAATGGATAATAATATGAAAAAAAGATGGATTTCTCTCTATGTAGAAAACCAGGTTGGTGTACTTTCCAAGATTTCAGGCTTGTTCTCCGGTAAATGTTATAACCTGGACAGTCTGACGGTTGGAACAACAGAAGACCCGACCGTTTCCAGAATGACAATTGCAACAGTCAGCGATGATGAGACATTTGAGCAGATCAAGAAACAGCTCAATCGTATGGTTGAAGTAATTAAAGTGATTGATTTCACAGATGTATTCGTAAGAATGAAAGAGATTCTTTATGTAAAAGTCTTAAAATGTACACCAGAAGATAAGGTTGAGATCTTTCAGATCGCAGAGACATTTAAGGCGAAAGTGATCGATTACGGAAAAGATAGTCTTCTGGTTGAGTTTGTACAGACTGCGACAAAGAATGATGCAGTTGTGAAGTTGATGAAGGAAGAATTTAAGAGCATTGAAGTTGTCCGAGGCGGAAGCGTTGGAATCGAGTCGATCAGCATGATGGAAAGATAATTAATAAAAAGAAATAAAAAAGTATCAGAAGCAAATTTAAAAGTTTCTGATACTTTTTTATTTATATGTTTTTTGATTTTGTATCCATTTGTGATTTGCTATTACAAACGGAATAATACTGTTGCAATATTAAAGTAGATCAGGATTGAGAAGGTATCCACCAGTGTTGTGATCAGTGGAGATGCCATGATCGCAGGGTCGAGATTTACTTTCTTGGCAAGAAGTGGGAGGATACATCCAACCAGCTTTGCCATGATTACGGTTCCCATCAGGGAGCAGGCAATCACAACTGCAAGTCCTGGATTGTGATACTGTATAAAGATACGTACGCCGTTGGCAACAGCAAGAAAAGCACCGACGATCAAAGAGATACGGAATTCTTTGAACATGACTTTGAAAAGATCTGTAAAACGGATCTCATCCAGTGCGATTCCACGGATGATCAGTGTTGCGCTCTGGGAACCACAGTTTCCACCGGTATCCATCAGCATTGGGATGAAGGATACAAGAAGAGGGATGGCTGCGAATGCATTTTCATATCTTGTAATGATCGTTCCTGTGATGATGGAAGTGAACATCAAGATCAAAAGCCATGGGATACGGTTCTTTGCATGCTGAAGAACGGATGTTTCAAAATATGTCTTCTCACTAGGGTTGATGGCAGCCATCTTTGTGATATCCTCTGTGGCCTCATCTACCATAACATCCATAGCATCGTCGAATGTAACAATACCAACCATGCGACCGTCCTGGTCAATAACAGGGAGCGCAAGCAGGTCATACTTTGTGAACAGCTGTGCAACCTGTTCCTGGTCAGCGTGTGTATACACGGAGATGATCTCTGTCTCCATCAGGTCTTTGATCGGAACATTGTCATCTGTTGTCATCAAATCTTTTGCACTTACGATACCGACCAGTTTTCTTCGTTCTGTGATATAGCAGGTGTAAATGGTCTCTTTATGGATTCCGGTCTTCTTGATATGTGCCATCGCCTGTCCGACAGTCATTTCCTCACGCAGGTCTACATATTCCGTTGTCATGATACTTCCGGCACTGTCTTCCGGATAGTTCAGCAGCTGGTTGATCATGCTACGGTCTGACGCGCTGACGGTAGCCAGAATTCGCTTTACAAGGTTTGCCGGGAGTTCTTCCAGCATATCGACCGTATCGTCCATATAGAGGTCGTCTAAGAGCTCTTTCAGCTCTTTCTCAGTAAACATTGTTACCAGATAAGTCTGCATGGAAGTGTCCATATTGGAAAATACTTCAGCAGCTTTATCTTTTGGAATAAGACGAAAAGCAAGAGCCAGTTCTTTATCACTTAAAGTTGAGAGAAGAGAGGCTATGTCCACTTCGTTCATTACATCGAGAATACTTCTGACAGCTTTGAATTCGCGCTGCGCCAGAAGCTTTATAAAAATATCTTTGTCCATGATAATTACCTCGCATTATTTTATTTTTGTCTATTGAGCCACATATGTGGTAACTACTGGCACCAGAGTCCATAACCTCACCTCCCTTGTTCGTATTTTATGAGAAACAAAAAACTCCATCATTGCCTGAACAATGACGGAGTCGTATTGACTTCTTATAAAATGCATCGTTCAAGCTTTAGTATCACAGGGCATATCAATTGCATTAGGTTGTGCCTTCTCGACACAGCCTGCTGACCAACTAATCGTGTCTCCACAATCTCGCGGCAGCAATCTCCGGGTCCTATCGAATGCTTAAGCATGTCAAATATCCCAATCCCTGTGGTAACCTCACCTACCGAAATGATGTAGTTGTGTTGTTTTTACCATAGATTATTGTATCCCACGCAGCGGGGCGTGTCAAGGAAAAATGTGATAAATCTGTGTAAATTGGTGTAAAAAGAAAGAAAAAAGTGGAAAAAGATGAAAAGACAAAAAGGATATCTGTCAGAGTAATCATTACTTCTGGCAGATATCCTTTTTGTTTTCAATCCTTGCGGATCTGATATACAATTTTCCCATTCACTTTTTCCTCAGTGATCATTTTTTGCTTTACCATATAGGGAAGAATTGAATCAAGAAATTGTCTTGGATTAGTCACATTGATTTGTTCCTGCATAAATGGCTGTTTCGCCGTCAGATCTTTCACATATGGTTCAAGAGCTGTGCGGGTCATAGGACCATTTTTCTTCAATGTCTTTTTGACTTTGGAGATTCCTTTGGAACTGAGCATATTAGCAAGATCGCTTCCCTGTCTCATCGTACGCCACAATCCCCATCCGTAGACGATCATTGTAGCAACTGCAAAGAGAAGTACATAAGGAAGATATTTCAGAATCGTATGCATCATTTCCGTTTCTCTCCTTTCCAGTAGATTAGGTGATTATCATGAAGGATCTCAAGGTATTTGATCAGTCTTGTCAGCGGCTGTTCCATAGAAGGAAACTCTGCTTCAAGCTCTTTGGAGATTGAATGTACATCCTTTTTATCATCGATGGAGTTCCACACAAAAGTTCCAAGCTTGTCTAACTTGATTTCACTTACACGGGGACGACGGAAGAAGCGCTGAGCCAACTTGTGATAAAATCCCTTCCATTCGATAAGGACGGTAATAATACCGTCCTCACCTGTTTCATATTCAATTTCCGGATTCTTCTCCGGGATAAAGTCAAGATAGTTTTTACTGTCTTTCTTTTTCATTGAATTATTTTTCCTTATCAGCTTTCATACATACAACGTACAGAAGTACGAGTAATGCAATGTAAAGCACCAGACTGCCAACCTGTGGTAAGTGGAATGGCAGAATGATCTTAGAATCAATCTTAACTACTGCAAATACAGCAAGAAGGATACCGATGATACCTTCTCCGGCGATCATACCGGATGTAAAGAGAAGACCTCTGTCTGTACGTGCTTTTTTCTCTGCCTCTGTACCTTTTTTCTTCTCAACGAAGATACGTACAATACCACCAGCCATGATACCTGCACTCAGAGAGAATGGAAGGTACATACCAACTGCGAATGGCATAACCGGCATCTTAAGAATCTCAACAACAATTGCAATAAATACACCGATCAGGATCATAGCCCATGGAAGTTCCTCATTCATGATACCTTCAACGAGCATCTTCATCATTGTAGCCTGAGCTGCCGGAATCTTTTCTGTTCCGTATCCCCAAGCCTCATTCAGAAGGTAAAGAACGAATCCGATTGCTGCTGAAGAAGCAACAACACCGATGATCTCACCAACCTGCTGTTTGGAAGGTGTAGCACCTACGATGAATCCTGTCTTTAAGTCCTGAGAAGCATCTCCTGCGATTGCTGCAACGATACAGATGATACCACCGATAGAGATGGCTCCAACCATACCTGTAAGTCCTGTAGTACCTGTTACTTTCAGGATTACTGTAGCAAAGAGAAGAGTAGCGATTGTCATACCTGATACCGGGTTGTTAGAAGATCCGATCAGTCCAACCATACGAGAAGATACAGTTGCAAAGAAGAATCCGAATACAACGATGATCAGGGCACCAACCAGGTTAACCGGGAAGATTGGAAGGATCCAGATCAGAACAGCGATCACAAGGATAACTCCGATCAGTAATGGGAATGGAAGATCCTGCTCTGTACGAAGCTGTTTTCCAGATCCTGCATTCTTTTTCATACTTCCAATGGCCTGCTTAAATGTTCTTACGATCAGAGGAAGGCTCTTAATCAGACTGATGATACCACCAGTTGCAACAGCTCCGGCTCCGATGTATTTGATGTAGTTACTCCACAGAGCGGACGGACCACCACCTGGCATAGTGAGCAATTCATTGACTGTAACTGATGCAGGGAAGATTGTAGCATCTCCACCGAACAGTGCGATCATTGGCATAAGTACGAACCAGCTGAGTGTACCACCGGCGAACATGTAGCTGGAGATCTTCGGTCCACAGATATATCCTACACCACCAAGTGCCGGAAGAACCTGCATACCAATCTGTGCTCCGCTGTAGTTCTTGAATGCATGTCCAATCTCACTTGGGAAGAGCTGCATTCCGTCTGCAAGGAATTTGTAAAAGGCTGCGATACCAAGTCCTGCGAATACTGTACCGGCCTTAGATCCACCTTCTTCTCCGGCCAGAAGAACTTCTGCACAAGCAGTTCCTTCCGGGAAAGGAAGTGTTCCGTGCTCTTCAACGATAAGAGCCTGACGAAGCGGTACCATGAAGCATACTCCGAGTATTCCACCAAACAGGGCAATCATAGCGATGGAAAGGATGCTTGGGAAAGCAATCTTTCCTTCTTCAGCCCAAAGGAATAATGCAGGAAGTGTGAAGATAGCTCCTGCTGCAACAGACTCTCCGGCAGAACCGATTGTCTGTACCATGTTGTTCTCGAGAATAGAATCCTTACGGAGAATCACACGAATGATTCCCATAGAAATTACGGCTGCCGGGATGGAAGCGGAAACTGTCATACCAACGAGAAGTCCGAGGTATGCGTTAGCAGCTCCAAATACGATTGCCAGAAGGATACCAATCAAGAGTGCTGTCACCGTAAACTCAGGAACGACTTTGTCTGCTGGAATATACGGCTTGAATTCTTTCTTGTTGTTGTCCATTTTTTCAATGTCCTTTCTTTTGTTTTCTATGCTACCCTGCTGTCCCCACAACAGGTAGCGGCGCTTTTTTGTTAATAAAAAATTTTTTATTAACATAGCTTTATGATTATAGCATATTAAAGTGCTAAAAGGAAGAATAAAACGCAAAAATGTTATGGAAATATGTTACAAATATAAAAATTTCATAAAAAATGGTAGATTTTAGGACCTAATAGAACTGAAAATGAGAAGAAATTTCAGAATTCTTGATATAAAAAAGAGTTTTACTCATGATAACAAGAAATGGAGAAACACACACGAATATAGAAATGTATGATGTCAAGAAGAAAAAAATGTGGTAGAATAGAATGGATTATGTAGTAATAGGAAAGAACGGAGGTAAACAGTTGGAAGCTTATACAGGGTTTGCGGCGGTCTACGACATTTTCATGGATAATGTACCTTACGAAGAGTGGGGGGAATATATTCACAGTCTCTTAAAAGAACGTGGAATAGAAGATGGGATTCTTCTGGATCTGGGCTGCGGCACAGGTACGATGACGGAGAAGCTGGCGGATTATGGATATGACATGATCGGTGTGGATAATTCAGAAGATATGCTCGAACTTGCGATGGAGAAAAGAATGGAGTCAGGAAAGGATATTCTTTATCTGCTCCAGGATATGCGTGAGTTCGAATTATATGGAACAGTAAGGGCGATTGTCAGTGTCTGTGATTCGGTCAACTATATTACAGAACCGGAGGAACTGGAAGAAGTATTCCGTCTGGTGAATAATTATCTGGATCCAAAGGGTGTCTTTTTGTTTGATTTTAATACCGTATATAAATATAAAGAAGTTATGGGAGATACGGTGATCGCGGAAGACAGAGGTGAATGTAGTTTTATCTGGGATAATTTCTATTATGAAGAAGAAAGGATCAATGAGTATGATCTGACTCTGTTCATTCAGGAAGACGGAAGTGAAGATTTGTATCGGAGATATCAGGAGACACATTACCAGAGAGGGTATACTTTAGAAGAGATGAAAGAACTGGTAGAATGTTCAGGGCTTGTTTTTGAGGCAGCATATGACGCAGTTACACACGAGGAACCGACAGAGAAGAGCGAGAGAATCTATATCGTTGCGAGAGAATCCGGGAAATAAATTGGATACAATTCTTGAATAGATAAGAAAGACGAGGAGAATAAGATATGAATGATTATATTGTAAGAGCAACAGCAGGAAATGCACAGATCCGTGCATTTGCAGCAGTGACAACAAACCTGGTTGAGGAGGCAAGAGAGCATCACGGAACAAGTCCGGTAGCTACAGCAGCACTGGGACGACTCCTTACAGGCGGAGTGATGATGGGAAGCATGATGAAGAATGATACAGATATGCTGACAATTCAGATTCAGTGTTCCGGCCAGATCGAAGGTCTGACTGTGACAGCGGACAGCAAGGGAAATGTAAAAGGATACGTATTCAATCCGGATGTGATGCTTCCGGCGAAGAATGGAAAGCTTGATGTCGGTGGAGCACTTGGACAGGGTGTCATGACGATTATCAAAGATATGGGACTCAAGGAGCCATATTCAGGCCAGACAATTCTGCAGACAGGAGAGATTGCAGAGGATCTTACTTATTATTTTGCAACATCTGAACAGGTACCGTCTTCTGTCGGACTTGGAGTTCTGATGAACAAAGATAATACAGTGAAATGTGCAGGTGGATTTATCGTTCAGGTAATGCCTTTTATCGAGGATGAAGTGCTTAATAAGCTGGAGGCAAACATTCAGAAGATCCAGTCTGTAACATCCATGCTGGATAACGGACATACACCGGAGCAGATGCTTGAGCAGGTACTGGAAGGTCTTGATCTTGAGATTACAGATACAATGCCGGCACAGTTCTATTGCAACTGCTCTAAGAAGAGAATCGAGAAAGCAATCATCAGTATCGGAAAGAAAGATATTCAGGAAATGATCGATGAAGGAAAAGAAATCGAAGTGAAGTGTCATTTCTGTAATACAGCATATAAGTATTCAGTAGATGAATTGAAAGAATTATTAAAACAGGCTCGATAAGTATTGCCGGGGCTTTTGCCCTGACATCATATAAATATAGAAGATGGGGTGAAGATGAGATGAAAAATGGATTTGTGAAGGTTGCGGCAGCGACACCGGATATCCGTGTTGCAGATGTGGAATTCAATACACAGAATATCATCAATGTTATGGAAGAGGCGCAGAAGAATGGCGCAAAGATTCTTGTGTTTCCGGAACTTTGTGTGACAGGATATACATGTAGTGATCTGTTTGACCACAGTGTCCTTCTGAAAGCGTCTAGAAAAGCATTGCTTGAGATTGCAGAGAATACAAGCGATAAAGATATGCTTGTATTTGTCGGAGCGCCACTCGAAGTGAACGGAAAGCTCTACAATGTAGCTGCGGCGATGAATCAGGGCGAGATCCTTGGATTTACAACGAAGACATTTCTGCCAAACTATGGTGAGTTTTATGAGATGCGTCAGTTTACTCCGGGACCACAGACAGTGAGAGAGATTACATTTGAAGGAAAGAAGATTCCGTTTGGTCCGCAGATTCTGTTTCAGGCAAAAGGAATGGAAGAACTTGTGGTTGCAGCGGAGATCTGCGAGGATGTCTGGTCACCGATTCCACCGAGTATTCAGGTGGCACTCGAAGGTGCAACAGTGATCGTCAACTGTTCCGCAAGTGATGAGACGATCGGAAAAGACACTTACCGTCGTGCACTGATCTCCGGACAGTCTGCAAGATTGATCTCTGGATACATTTATGCAAATGCCGGAGAAGGGGAGTCAACTACGGATCTTGTTTTTGGCGGACACAATATCATTGCTGAAAATGGGACAATCCTGAAAGAAAGCAGTAGATATGTAAATGAAATCATTTACTCAGAGATCGATCTTCAGAGAATTACAGGCGAGAGAAGAAAGAATACAACATTCCAGCCATTGGATGAAGAGACTCTGGTACGTGTTCCATTTACTGTGGAAGAGACAAAGACATTCTTGACAAGAACATTTCCGAAGAAGCCGTTTGTTCCTTCTGATGAACCGACCCGCGCACAACGCTGTGAGGAGATCCTGACGATCCAGGCAATGGGACTGAAGAAACGTCTGGCTCATACGAATGCAAGAACTGCTGTTGTCGGCATTTCCGGAGGTCTGGATTCTACACTTGCACTGCTTGTGACAGCGCGCGCATTTGACATGCTTGGAAGAGATAAGAAGGATATCATTGCTGTGACAATGCCTTGCTTTGGTACAACAGACAGAACTTATCAGAATGCCTGTGAGATGTCGAAGAAAGTCGGAGCAACTTTGATCGAGGTTCCGATCGCAGATGCCGTGAATGTTCATTTCCGTGACATCGGACATGATCCGGAAGATCACAGTGTAACTTATGAAAACTGCCAGGCAAGAGAGCGTACACAGGTGCTGATGGATATCGCAAACAAGACTTGGGGAATGGTTATTGGAACAGGTGATCTGTCAGAGCTTGCGCTTGGATGGGCAACTTACAATGGAGATCATATGTCCATGTACGGAGTGAATGCTTCTGTACCGAAGACACTGGTTCGCCATCTTGTAAAATATGCTGCGGATGATACAAAAGACGAAGCTCTTAAGAATGTACTTTACGATGTGCTTGATACACCGGTAAGTCCTGAGCTTCTACCGCCGAAGGACGGAGATATCGCGCAGAAGACAGAAGATCTTGTAGGACCTTACGAACTGCATGATTTCTTCCTGTATTTCATGCTTCGTTTTGGATATGAGCCGAGCAAGATCTTCCGTATTGCATGTATGACATTTGATGGTGAATATGACAAAGAGACCATTTTTAAATGGCTGGAAACATTCTGTAGAAGATTTTTCTCTCAACAGTTCAAGCGTTCTTGTCTGCCGGATGGACCGAAGGTTGGTACTGTGGCACTTTCTCCTAGAGGGGACTGGAGAATGCCAAGTGATGCCTGCGTGGCAGTATGGATGAAAGATCTTGAGGCTTGCAGAGTATAAGAAAACTATGAGAAACACGCTCCGCGAGTTTCTCAAGTTATCGCGGCAGTCGCCAAG
>ERZ840057.1999-NODE-1999-length-15122-cov-496.677242_pt1 | contig 15122 bp, 4 predicted proteins | sample MGYA00519907_ERZ840057 | MGnify/ENA primary metagenome ERZ840057 (study PRJEB31850, sample SAMEA3708862) | human gut metagenome | biome: human gut; feature: human-associated habitat; material: faeces | place: China | collected 2014 ...
GGGTATAGACACTTTTGATGGCTTGTTCTCAAAAAGACAAAGTGTTTTCTTGACCACGTTTAAGTCTGAAATAGAAGAGGTATGTAAAAACATACCTTTTAACAAAGAATATGTTTTAGCGATAAAAACATACCTTGCGATATTATTTGATAAAGTGTTATGTAGAAACACTTCTTTTGGTGTATGGCATAAATTGCAGGAAACAGTTGAACATCCGTTTGGAAGGCAAGCTATTCCAATGGTATTTGACTACCCAGAAATGAATCCTTTTTCATCATTATCTGGTGCATGTAAAGGACAATTGGCTGCCATTATTTTATATTTGGAATCAGAGAATTCTTTTCCTGCTATATTTAATAATGTGATTAGTGGTGACAAATCGCAATTTGACAGAAAATCACTTACTGCTGTCATAACAGATCCGCCATATTATGATGCAATCGCATACGCAGACTTATCAGATTTCTTTTATGTATGGTTAAAATCAATATTAGGAAAAGATTATGAACTTGTATTTTCTACTCCGAAAACGCCAAAACAAGAAGAATGTACAGCGCTCAAACATCACCATGATAATAGTGATTATAAAGCGAAATCTCATTTTGAGAAAAAGCTTACATCAATATTTGATGCAATAGAAGTACAAACTAAAGATGTTGTTAGTATTATGTTTGCTCATCAAAGTACAGAAGCTTGGACAACTTTATGTAATTCAATTCTTGGAGCTAGAATGAATATAACTGGTTCCTGGCCAATGGATACTGAAGTTAGTATTGCACTAAAGGCAGACATGGCAACACTAGAATCTTCTGTTACCGTAGCTTGTCGCCCCTCTGAAAGAAAAGGATATGGTGATTACAAGGAAGTTAAAAGAGATATAGAAAGAAAAGTTACCAATGAGATAGAGTCATTATATGAGTTAGGATTTAGAGGTGCAGATCTTCTTACTGCTTGTTTCGGACAGGCTGTAAGCGAATTTGGAAGATACAAGACAGTTGAAAAATCTGATGGTAGCGAAGTATCTGTAGCCGAATTGCTTGAAATGGCACGTAATGCAGCTTTCGACGCTTTGCTAAAAGGTGTCCAAGGAGATGATTACACTAAATTCTATATAGGATGGCTACAGTTGAACGGTACGGGCGAAGTTGACTTTGACGATGCAACTAAGTTCACTCGTGTAGGTGTAAATGTTAACATCAACGACATTAAGCATGAGAGACTTCTCATCCTTGAAGGGAAAAAGATGCACATAGCAATGGCAGAAGAGCATATAGGTGGATCCTCTGTAGAAGGCACTCGACAAGAAGACTCTCCTATCAAGCAAGCGCATCGGTTTATTCTCCTTTATAGAGAGTCAGATAGAGCCAAGATTTTACGATTCGTTAGAGATATCTGTCCAGAATCGTCTTCTCCGCTATGGCGTTTGCTTGCGACATTAAAAGAATTGCTCCCTGCAAATGATGACCAAAAACAGATAGCAGGAATTCTTCAGAATGCAGATGATTTCCGTCAGCATTGCCATGAGGACTATAAGCCTGTACAGGGTAATCTTTTTGAAGATTTATAAATAAATTAAGATAGTAATGAATAACGAAAATATTTTTCAAGCGCTAGGTATCTTCCTTGATGCCATGCGACCTTTCTTGGTAAACGTACTTACCAACCACTTCCCAGGCGAACCTTGGGAAGGTGTGTTCTTTTCACGTCTTACTGCTTCAAAGCAGGAGCAGTGGAATCAAGCTGCAAGACAAGGTGTAGAGTCAATGCTTCGTATAGACTATCATAACCTGACATTCTTAGCCAGTAAGTTCAGAGACGAACTGGGAGAAGAATTAGGTAATGATCGTTCGAAAACATATACGTTCGAAAACGTGATGAGCGAACTTAAAGAAGCGCGAAATAAATGTCAGCACTTTACACCATTGACAGATGATGAAAAAGAACGTGCTTTCAGCAACATGAAATTGATTGCCAACATGCTTGGCATGGCAGAACTTCGTCAGGAAATTGATCGTCTGCAAAAGAAACATACGGTTACACCTGCTGCTGTTGCTCCAATACAAGTTACAACTGTGACATCAACACCAGCTAATACAGATATCATTGATGATGGCTCTCCTCTACAATCATGGTTTCGCAATTGCTTGCCACACTATGACATTAGAAGTGGAGTACTCGACGAATCGGTTTTTGCTGCAAATTTGAACGAAGTAGCTCTTGGAACTGGTCCAGAAGTATACAACAACCCTACTTCTTTCTTTGCTAAGACCTACATCACAGCAGGTCTTCGTGATATAGCCAACCGTGTAGTACGAGCTTTGAATGGAGAGGAAACGGAGAATCGTGTCATTTCTCTCCAGACCGGTTTTGGTGGTGGTAAGACCCATACTTTGATATCAATATATCATATTGTAAAGAGTGGTGCACGCTTACTTCAATCTGAGAGCTGTAAGCATATTCTCCAGAAAGGTGTAACACCAAACTTTGAAGGTGCAAAAGTTGCCGTATTTACAAACAACACAACAGATGTATCACAAGGTCGTCAAACCACCGAGGGTTTTACCATTTATACTCTTTGGGGAGAATTGGCATACCAACTTGGTGGTGTAGAAGCATATGAGAAGGTTAAGCAGAATGACATTGAGCGTACGGCACCTACTTCTGCCATCTTTAAACCAATTATAGAGAACGCTGGTACTTCCTTGATTCTTATTGATGAGTTGGCAGATTACTGTGTGAAAGCCACATCTAAGAAAGTTGGAGCAGGCAATCTGTTCAGCCAAACAAATAGCTTCATGCAGACTTTAACAGAAGTTGTGTCTGCCGTTCCAAAGTGTGTGCTTATTGCGACCCTCCCTGCAAGCGCTACTGAGGTCGCAGATTCACAGATTGGACAAACAGTTCTAGACTCTCTTCATACTCGTATTGTTCGTATAGGTTCCAGCGTAAAACCTGTTGATGACGAGGAAATTTTTGAAGTGGTTCGTCGCCGTTTGTTTGAGCAGATTAATGATGTTAATGTGATTGACCTTGTAGCAAAACGCTACAAGGAAATGTTCCATAACCGTTATCGTGATCTACCAGACTATTGTGACAAAATGGAATATGCCAACAAGATTAAAAAATCTTACCCATTTCACCCAGAGCTGATTGAGATGTTTCGTCAGCGTTGGGGAAGCGACTCTCGTTTCCAACGTACACGTGGCGTTCTTCGCTTGCTGGCATCTATTGTACAAGATCTTTGGAAGCGCCGTGATTCTCTCGTAGGCTCTCAGGCGCTGATCCACACTTCCGATGTAAATTTGGAAAACCTTGGTTCTTTGACAGGAACTATAACAAATTTGATGGGAAGCAATTGGGAAACAGTAATGTTGGCTGATGTCTATGGTTCTTCAAGCAATGCACGAAAAATTGACGATGCAGATCCTACGAGTAATATCGGTCAGTATCATCTGACACAGGGAATTGCTACTACTCTACTTATGGCATCTGTTGGTGCAAAGCAGAACAAGGGACTTGATATTAAACAAATTAAGCTTTGCGTACTCCGTCCTAAGTCATTTAATCACAATGATGTAGATGGAGCACTCAATAAATTGGAACAAGTGGCACACTATCTGTATTCTACAAAGGTGGGAGGAGCTACTTACTGGTTCGAGTCGAAAGCCAATATCAACATCTTGATAGCTCAGGCTAAAGCAGAAATCAAAACAGAAGATGTAGAAGCAGAAATCGTAAAGAAACTGAAGAATTCTGCATCATTTGTCCATGAACTAAACGTTCTTGTGTGCCCAATGGGAGATATTCCAGAACAAAAGCAGTTGACATTAGTGATTCTTCATCCATCGCTCGCTATGCCAACAGGTGGCACTCCTTCTTTTTCATTAAGAGAAGCGGTTAAAAATATTGCAACCAAACGAGGAAACAGTGATCGTGTAATGCGCAATACTATTTTCTATTTGGCATGTTCTGAAGCTGGTCGTGGAGCTTTAAGTGATAAACTAAAAGACTTTCTTGCTTGCGAAAAGATACTTACTGAATATTCTGGACGCCTAGAAAAAGATCAGAATACTGAAGTACAGAACAGAAAGCGTGAGTACGAAAAAGGTGTAGATGAAGCTCTTATACGTGCTTATAATGTTGCTATAAAGTTCTCAGCAAAAGAAGGAATTAATAGCTATGAGTTAAAGAACTATGCTTCCGATTTTTCATCACAAATCCGTCAGAATCTGATGAGTGAAATTCAGGAAGAGGAATGGGTTATCAAGTCTATAGGAAGAAATCTGTTGGATAGAATAAATATGCTTCCAGAACCAGGAAAGAATATACAGGTCAAGGATTTGTATGAGACTTTCCTACGATTTGATGACAAGCCTATGATAATAGGTCCTTCTGCTGTCATTGAGACTGTAAATCGCTACTGTTCGAATGGAGTTTTCAATGTTGCTTTTGGAGCACCAGGAAAATGGTCACGAATCATACAAAATGACATGGTGCCATTCCTTGATGTTACAAGTGAAGACTATTGGCTTGTTGATACATCTGTTGTACCGGAGCCATCAGGGACGAGTTCTGGAACTGAAACAAGCAATGGTTCTTGCACAGGAACTGGAAATAATACAAACTCAAATGGTAGTACTAGTACCGGAAGTAGCAATGATTCTACATCTACAACTGAGAGCAAGACGTATCAAAGCGTGACCATCAGTGGACAGATACCATTAGAGAATTACGCCCAATTGTTTGCAAGCTTTGTACAAACGCTGAAAAATAACAATCTCAAAATTGAGATAAAATTTACAGCAAATACTACAGGAGCTAATCCTTTGTCAGAAAATTCTGCAACAGTGAAAAGCGTTAAGGAGTCTGCATCACAGCTAGGACTCACTTTTGAAGCTGAAGAATAATGAACATATTGTATCAGTGCAGACTAGTCTGCACTGATACTGAATAAAAAATCTTATTAAACAAGACCGAAATAAAGATGAGCTACTTTGATTCATTACTCAAGAAAAGAGGACTAGAAGAATGTCCTTTACCTCTTTGGAAATTAAAAATTACAGAAGAGGAATTTAAAGATTTGCATGAATTGCTTGAAAAGCAAACACATGTAATGAGTATGTGCAATAATCCTTTCATTACTTTGCGCAAAGAATGTACTTTGTTTTTCGCCGAATATTGGCGCAGATTATATGTTGATGGTAAGCATAGTAAACAGATGGTTTACGATGCTTTGGAATCGACACGTCACAATGTGAGCCTTTGTGATGAGTTCTACGAGGCAGCACGTCGAGGAGCAAAGTTACTTAAGATTGAGAAATATGATGGAGGCAGAGCTGATCCTCTAAATGACATGCTCTATCAAGGAGGTCTCCCTATGAAATTTGTTACTGCAAATGTCACCAATTCCGTATGGGATAGATTTACACGTGGTCTTGTAAATAGAAAGTATAATTTTGATGAGCTAAATCTTGGTCTTGTAGCATCTCAAAGTCAATGCTTGCGCGATTATTGCGAACAACTCATATTAGGAATAGAGACAGAACAATTTATGCTAATGCCTTTTTATTGCCTGAATGAGAATGATACTTGGTATATGTATTTAAAAGAACTGGCCAAGCAGGAGAAAATCCGTCGTTCACAACTCCATCCTTATACTTTATTTTGGGAATTTAGAATTGACAATGTAGAAAATAAAATCTACACAAAATATATTGTAAAAGGCATTCAACGCTTGCCTAAAGAATTTCTCGAAGAGCAGGGATTAATTAATATTCCATTTTTTTCTGTTCAAGTAAGAAAAAATGGTCAAGCTATAGATACATTTGATTATGCGAATAACTTCTGCAGATATGCGGTTGTAAGTAAACACCCTTACACAAATGGGGATTACATCTCTCTATTCTTGCATAATCAAGAAGAGCCATATATTGCAGATAATCTTGACATGACAGTACCACACTTACTTTATCGAAATAAAGATGGTAAGTATGAATTGGGTAACCAAATAGGAAAACAAGAATCTATCCTATTGATACCAGAAGGATGGACTGTTGATGATTCCTGCACTTTGGATGTACATGACTATTCATGGGGTGAAACTATGCTCCAAGGTATCAGAATTCCTTCGGATTACGCTAATAATATCCTTGTTAAAGGAGAAGATGGCGCTATTACATTTGGCATGAATGCCCCACTCTATTGGACAGAAATGCGATCAAATCCGTTGTTTGTTCCGGATGTGATTGAACCTGTTTACGATGCAGACAAATGTTCTTTTTCTTTATGTTTTGATACGGAAGATGGTACGGAATCGAAAAGAAGACCCGTACAATTTAGAAATAAATGGCAAAAAGAATGGACAGAATCTCCTTCATATGGAGAATTATATGCTCGTACTATTGACGTAAATGGCAACTATGTTACTCCTTTACGATTTGTAAATATAGGCGATGGACTTGTTATAAGTTTACAAAAGGCTGATAAAGACTCTTGTCAGATTCGTGTCACATGGCCTCATGGTCATGTCTCTACAACAGAAGGAGAAAAGAAAATAGGCGACGTCTGGGAAATAAAAAAGGAGAACTGCCATGATCCAAGAATAATTCGTTTCTGCTTTACTCCTGAAGGAAACAGTCAGAATCAATTCTTTCTATCCGTTAAGGCACCATTCAAAGACTTTTCCATAATTAACATCTATGGTGATGAGATCTTAGATGATTGTTGGATTCCATATTCTGATGTTGATAAATACCAATATCATATTGTAGGCCAGGATATTAAGGAATATAAATATGGAAATATAAAGCGTGAACTTCGATGGAAGAGTGACAAGCTCTATATCATCGAAGATGGTCGTTCGTTGAAACATATACCGTACGAAGGTAGCCTACTAACATTATTTGATTCGCGTGAAACTCTTCGTGCATTATTAGAGCGTACATCTCAAAATATGATTAATGCAGAGGTTAGAGTTCATTTTACCCTCTCTGATGGCAAAAAGTTTAGCTTTAGCATAAAGGAATCTCCGTTTAGACCACGACAATTGGAGAATGGTCAAATTATCATAACTGGTAACAATAAAAGACCTATAAAGTTTAACGGAGTGTTGAAATTGATTAAATTGTCTGAGCCAGAACTTGATCCGGTAGAAATGTTCTACAATAAGGACTTGCAGATGTATATTCTTCCAGAATCTATTAGAGAATGGGGGAAAACAATTCTCATTGGTAGAACGAGAGGACGCATCTGTCCTTCTCTTGTGGATCTTACTCGTGATATGGATGGAGACTATAGAGCAAAAAATAGAGAAAATGCCATCATTAGCATACAAAAAGATTTACTAGAATCAGTTTTAGGTGATGATTTTTGGAAACGAACACTTGGATGGTTTTACCGTTCACAAAAAGAGGATATTCCTGCAAGTTCAATTTTAGAGCTTCTTTGTGCAGCACAAAGTTATAAGTCACTATTATGTTTAGTTTTCCAACTATATGTTAAGTGTACCAACACTGAAGAGCGTGATCTCTTAAAGGCTCAACTTAAGTCTTTTAGTGACGACCTTGCATTTCAATGGTATTGGATTCAACCATATTTGAATGGCATGTTTGCTCAACTGTATTCTTTCATGGACGATCCAACGAGTATTCCGATGCAAGAAATTTACATAAAATGGGCTATGACAAAAGAGGAGAGAATGAACGAGCTCCTATCTGCATTAGGAAATTCAGAAATGTACATGCAAAATATTGGTCAATGTATTAATGAGTTTCTTACATCATTCACTTCATGGATTAAAGAACTATGCATAGAATCTTTGATTGATTGCTATGAATCAAACTGTCATGAAGACATTGTTTTGATGGCAGAAACGATTGTTAAGGACCCAAAGAAGATTATCAAGGTAGATGTTTCTGAAGATGAATACATCGAAGCAAATCAGGAATATCTAGGACACAACACAAGTCTATTCTTTGAACAATTTAGAGAGTCTGGGAAATGTGGAAATGAGATGTGGCTATTCAAACGAGTAAATGCAGTTGCTGCCCATATACGTAAAGAAATTGATTTATTTTCAATGTCCGATGAGATACGAAGAAGTATTATATTTTGCTGCAAATCATCCAATTCTCAGTTCATAATATCATTAAATAACAAATTAAGTCGATAAATATATGAAGTTTGAAAATATATACAAAGAAACAGAAGAGAACATGCGCTTGGCGTTACTTTCTCTTTGGGCTCCAGGTAATCACCCAATGCGTTCTGCAATCGAGGAATTACTTGATAGAGAGCCATTGCTGGCAGAACCTGTCTTTCAAAGCACCTTCGGCTGGGAACCATCAGGAGATGATAGTTGGAAAAATGCTTTGAATCAAACTATTATACGCAAACTTGGAATTGGAGAAAAATATCCTCCATATAAACACCAGACTGAAAGTTGGAAGGCACTTTCTAATGGTAAAAGTATTGTCGTAACATCTGGTACAGGTTCTGGTAAGACAGAATGTTTTATGTACCCAGTTTTGAGTGACCTGTATGAACAAGGACGTACCAATGCTATTGAGGCTATTTTCCTCTACCCTCTTAACGCATTGATGGAAGATCAAAAAAAACGTCTGTCAGAGTATTGCCAAGCAACTGGTCTTCATTTTGCTGTATATAATGGAGACACACCAGAATTTCGTGCTGATGGACGTGATGAGATTCTCCCAAATGAGATAGTTACTCGTGATGAGATACGTGATACAAAGCATCAAGGTACTCGTCCTGAGATTCTTCTCACCAATCCAAGTATGCTAGAGTATATTCTCGTTCGTCAGAAGGACCAGGATATGCTGAAGGAGTCTGCTGGCAAATTACGTTGGATCGTAATTGATGAAGCACATAGCTATTCAGGTTCAGCTGCCGTGGAACTTGCCTATCAAATTAAGCGAATACTCGAAGCGTTTGATAGAACTCCTGATCAAATAAGATTTGCTTGTACATCTGCTACAATTGGTGGAGAAGAAGGGACCCAATCACTTGCAGAGTTCATTTCAACTATCACAGGACAAAATGTTGAACAAATAAAGGTAATAGGCGGCAAGCGTCTAGTAAAACAAATTAACAAACTTGCTCTTGACAATGAATTAAAAGCCAGCGCCCTTCCATCAGCAGAAAGAGTGTTGTCACTTCGAGACAAAATTAACGAAGTTTCTGGTATGACACTGCAACAAATGTGGGAATGGCTTTGTCCTAATACTTCTTTTAATAAGAATAATATTTTATCAGCATTACAACTAATGGATAAGTTGTGTGAAATGTCCCAAAATGGTACTCCAGTACTATCTTTGAGGGCACATTTCTTCATGCGTGCTATTAGTGGAATTTATGCTTGTGCTAATGAAAATTGTTCTGGAGTCAACTCTGCATTACCGATTTATGGACATTTGACAACTTATAAGGCATCTGTATGTGCAGAATGTGGAGCTCCACTATTAGAATTAGTGCAGTGCAAACGTTGTGGTGGTTTCATACTTATGGGGTGCAGTGATTCACAAACTCATAAAATCTATCCTTGTGAAGAAGGTTCAAATAGAGATGACTATTTTGCTATAGATCTTACTCCTGAACAGGAAGAAGAAGATGAAAAAATAAGTTCCGGTCACCCAGACACATTTTTCTTAATGCCGTACGAGAAAGAAAAGTTTTTCAATCCTGTAGGTAAAGCTCATACAGTAACTATGGATATAGTACATGCCGTCGCAGGTACTGTACTGGATGTACAAGCCGATAAAGACGGTAAATGGGTAGAAGTAAGAAAAGACGATGGACATTCTTATTGCCCAAGTTGCGGACGTTTAGCGCAAGGAAAGCGCCTAAACTTAAAGCACTTCCGTATTCCTATCAACTTTATCAACCAAACTATTTCTCCAGTATTCCTTAAGGAATGTGCACCTGAAGGAAGTAGTTGGGGTAAATATATTGCATTTACAGATAGTCGTCAAGGAACTGCTATTTCTGCAAAAACTTTTAACATCAATGTTGAACGTATTCAAAGTAACGAAAATGTATTAGAAAGACTTGCTCAGATTAAAGAATGTACTGCATTAGATAATATTGATGAGAATGTTAGAAAGTTGATGCCAAAGGACACATTGGAATTACTGGCAAACACAAAAATTCCGAATGAAGGAATTTCGTTGTATGATTTCTCAGAAACTATCTATAATGATATTCTATTTGAGCACCTATCTTCCAATGATGGTGCGAAAAACAAAAAAGCATATAAAGCAGCCCTTATCAGAGGAATAATCGGAAGACGTCCTGCATATGAAAAGAACGCCGAGACAATGGGCTTTATACGTTTGACCTATCCTGGTTTGAAATCTGCAAAAGTTCCAGCAATTTTGGCAGATTACGCTGATAGAAATAATATCCATATTTTAGATAAAGACTGGCAGGACTATTTGAAACTTGCAATAGATTATGTCTTAAGACTTAACAATCATATCCAGCCTCTCGTCGATGATGAGAGAAAATATGTGCGGGACAGTAGTCTTAGCACTCCTATAGCAGCAACAGACGATACAAGAGAGCATCTTAAACGTTGGCCGTCTGTTAAGATTAATGATAAAAATATAATCTCAGAACAACAGCCACGTTTAATTCTCTTGCTCTGCGCAGGTATAGGAATTCACACTCTCGACCAGCTTCAAACCAACATAAAGCTTGTAGACGCTGTCATCAGAGAAGCATGGAATACTTTGATAAAATGTAAGATTTTGAAAAGGGTTAAAGCAGATGATACCGATGGTTATAACAATCCTCGATTCTATCCAGATAACAAGTATTTAGATTGCTATTATCTGGATTTGTCTGGTACAGAGGGAAATGACGTTTGTAGAATAAAGAGAATGGAAGAGGCTTCAATTTGTCCTGTTTCATTCCAACTCCTTGATACGACTTTCTGCGGATACAGTCCTTTGATTGTGGGTAAAATATGTGAGAAGTTATTCACGAAGTATCGTTGTGAAAAAATCAAAGTAAAGTTACCATCTAGACCTAAGGACAATGATGATGTTCTTAGCTGGCTAGACAGTGATGCAAACATTCAGAGATTAAAAGAAATAGGTTTATGGACAGACCGTCATAAGTATTCTTATCACAGAACTCGTGTTTATGTTGCTGCTGAGCATTCTGCACAACAATCTAAAAAGCTTCTTAGAGAATATACCAAGGCGTTTAGTCAGAAGAATCCTTCTATTAATATACTTCATTGTTCTACAACTATGGAAATGGGTGTAGACATTGGAGACATTGACATTGTACTTATGGACACCATCCCTCCTACAGCAGCTAACTACTTACAGCGAGTTGGTCGCGCAGGTCGTATGGGTCAGAGTAAGGCAATAGCATTCTCTTTATGTAACAACACACCTGTTGGACAGCATGCTTTTGCCAATCCAATGTGGGCATTACAAACTACAAACCACATGATAAAAGTGCGTCCAAGTCAGACTATAATCCAGCGTCACATAAACTCTTTCTTCTTCCGCCAGTTTATTTGTGATAATGGCACCGGCATTCAGGCAACAATATCAATAGATGAATTCATGACATCTACCTGTGATGCTTTTGTTCAATTTCTTGAAGATATGAGTACAAATTCTGCTGAAAGACGTAAGTTTGGAAAGGTATTTGGTATGAATATTCCATATACTATAAATATTACTAAAGAGAGCATCACCGAGATACAGAAAGAGTATAATGATAGTATTAAGGAATTGTCTGACGCCTTCATTCAGTTCCAGGATGACGACCGCAGAAAAATGGCAATAAGTAATCAGATTCGTAAATCAAAAGCAGTTGGCCTATTGAATTACCTATCTGAGCATCAGTTTATACCTAATGCAAATATGCCTACTGGTGTTGTTACATTTGATTTTATGGATAGAGATCAGGCTATAAAACTGCATCGTCTATATGAAAAGTCAGAAAAGTTACAGAACAGCATTGCAAGTGAATCTGATGAGATCAAGAAATACAATTTACAACAAGATGCATTAAAAATTCGTAAGGAAATATCAGAATTGCAAAGAGCATCAACTGCATCTCGTGATATTCATACAGCATTAAATGAATATGCTCCAGAACAGACTGTAGTTGTAAATGAAAAGAATTATGTATCTGCAGGTATATCACTTTTTGGTGCCTACAATGAAGAAACCCAGACTAGGGGTATCTATCATTGTACACATTGCGGTCATACAGATTATCGAAAGAACCTATCAGAAAATCTATTATGCCCTGTATGTCATAATCCATATCACGGCATAATCGATAAAGATAATAGTTCATATACTCTCGCCTATGAACCTGTAGGTTTTCGCACAGACCAGAATATTGACAGTTCTCGTGAGGAGAGAACTGACAAGCACTATTACGACATCCGCCCTGTTTTGCTCAAAACAGATTGGAGCAAACACAAAGATATTAATATGTGTGAAGTGATAAGTAGTGGGGAATCAGGCACCATCTTGTTTTATAATGTAGGAAATGGTCATGGTTTTGCTTTCTGTAAGCGCTGTGGTCGTGCGGCAGTAGAATATACAGACTATACAAACAAAGAAAGCATCCCTAATGCTGTAAAATCTGGTCATAAAAGACTATGGGGCGATGATTGTGAAGCAAATGATAGTGACATTGCACGTCATGTTGTATTTACAGGAATCCATTCTACATGTTATTCTGTTCTTCGTTTCAAGAAAGATGCAGGTTCTACAGAATTCGAAACAGATGAACAATTAGTATATTCTTTAGGAGTAGTATTAAAAAGAGCATTAGCGCAAAGTGAAGGTATTGACGAAGGAGAAATTGATTTCGGCATAAAACAAGAACTTAATGCTTGGGTTCTCTTCATCTATGACACTGCTAAAGGAGGATGTGGATATTCATTGAAATTAATGAATCCAGTTCTTTGTCAAGATGTGTTTGATTTAGCAAGAAAGACATTAGAAGAAACAACATGCAACTGTCATATTGAAGGGGGAGCTTGTGCTCGTTGTCTTGTTGATAGAAATAATTATAAATATGCTAGTCTATTGTCGAAAGCTAAAGTTCTGGATTGGTTGAATCGCCAAAAAAACAAGGCCTTTGACATTCCTACAGATGTCAAAAGTTTTAGTCCTACAGCAAAAGTGGTATATCAGTCACTTAAAGATGTTGTGAAACAAGCAATAAAAGATTCGGAAGTCAAAAAGATTTCATTGTTTGTTTCTGATATAACAGACGACTACACGATAACTGATTGGGCAAGCCTGCGTTCTGAAATGGGTAAGTATATAAGTAATGCTGTGACAAACGGTAAAAATGTCAAGCTTTACATAGAATATCACCCAGAACTTCATTCGTCAATTACAGCAAAACTTCCTTTTATTAACTTAAAGGATAAGTTTCCTGATTGTCAAGTCTCACTCATAAAAGATATGGGACACATGAAGAGTGCTATCATCGTGGAATCATCTAACAAAACTCGGCACTATTTCACAGATAAAGATACAGTCCTGTCATTTTCAAATAATTGGGGTAAGAATTGTAGCCATGTCTTTGTAGATTCAAATGTTGTTAAATATGGAGAACAAATTGAACCTTCTTACGACATTCTATCTTCACAGGTAGTTAGAGAAGGATTGACTGGAGCTACTTCATTTCAAATAAAAGATTATTTCAAAGAGGCTATTGCTCCGTATGTACTTAAAAAAGAAGATATTGATATGCTTCTTGACATACTTAAAGATAAAAAGGTAGATATTACCTTTAGTGATATGTATGTCAATAGTGCATTGGCCAGCCTTATGCTTGTATATTTAATAGGAGAAATGAAGTCATTGTTTGGTTTTACTATCAGCAATGTAACTCTACAATTAGATTCATCCAAACGTAGATGTCAAAATGATCGTTTCAATGATTGGACACCTATCTCATTTAATTTCGAAAGCAAAGAAGATGCTGATGCTTACACAGACAGATTGTTCCTGGATGTATTAAATATCGACCCAGAACATTCTTTTAATGATGCTGATCATCATAGATGGCTTAAAATAGAAACTGCAGATGGAAGTCTTGTTGAAATTCGTCCTGACCATGGCATCAGTGGCGGTTACAAGTCTGAAAGCAAATATATGAATCTTGATTCATTAAATGGTTCTGTCAGAGTTGTAAGAAACAATGAAGATGTTCTCTATTATATTATTATTAAAAAAAGTAACGCATGATACTAACAGAACAAGAGAAATCTATAAGAAAGGAGTTCAGAAAGTATCTCCGTGAAGTTGAAGGTCAAAAAGGATATAGACTTAACGCATTAATCAAGGCTGCAGAAGAAAATCTGCCAACCTTGATTAAGCAACACGTTCGCAAAGATTTCCATTGTCTTTTCGATGATGTATATAGTATTGAGGAACTTATATCTATCTCTTCGAAGTTAAAAAATGACGAAGAGATTCTTATTGCATTTCAGGGGCATATTTCCTCTAAGGCTATTGATGCATATGTTCGATTTTATGCTTCAAAATATGATATAGATTTAAAATCGCTTAATGTTCCAAACAACGACGAACAAGATTCACTTGAAGAAGAACAACATCAAATAGAAGGACGATTAACAGAAGCTAAGGTTCTTCGACGTCAAAGAAATCGCAATGCAAGACAAAAATGCCTCGAAGCATCAAATTATACATGTTATGTATGTGGCTTTAATTTTGAAAAGGTTTATGGAGAAATTGGAAAAGGATTTATAGAGGTACATCATAAAACTCCTCTTTCAGAATACGATGAGGAACACGAGATTCCTCAGTCTGAGTTATGTGCCTTGTGTTCAAACTGTCATTCTATGGTACATCGTAATAAAAAAGCTCTTGACGTAGATGAACTTAAAAGGATATATCTTACTTCTCAGAAGTAACGTTCTGAGTTTTAGTTAATTATGACGAATAATAATACTAATTGTATTAAACCTTGATAGATTGTTTTTGTACTTAAAAAAATGCAGGTAGAAATTCTTCTTTCTGCATTTTTTCATAAATAACTGACGATAGCGCTGTATCGGTACCAAGCGTAGCGGTGTAATCGGTACCATG
>ERZ840057.2003-NODE-2003-length-15086-cov-30.190273_pt1 | contig 15086 bp, 10 predicted proteins | sample MGYA00519907_ERZ840057 | MGnify/ENA primary metagenome ERZ840057 (study PRJEB31850, sample SAMEA3708862) | human gut metagenome | biome: human gut; feature: human-associated habitat; material: faeces | place: China | collected 2014 ...
TCGGCCAGTTCCATGTAGGTGGAAGCAAGGCTGTTGGCGGTGGTCTTGCCCTTCAGGTCCTCAAAGCTGGTGATCTCGTCGTTATCCTTGCGGACGGCAAGGGCAGTGTGGATGTAGCCGTAGGGCTCGGTGAAATCATAGGTCTTGGCGCGCTCGTCGGTCACTTCCACGCCGTTGCACACGATGTCGTAGCGGCCTGCGTCCAGACCGGCAAACAGGCTGTCCCAGTCGCTTTCGACGTACTCCGGCTCCACGCCCAGCTTTTCGGCAATGGCGCGGGAGACTTCCACATCGTAGCCCACAAGGGTGTCGCTCTCGTCATGGAAGCTCCAGGGCTGCCATGCGCCTTCCAGGGCGACGATCAGCTTGCCGCTGGACTGGATGTTGGACAGCTGGTCGCCGGCAGCAGGAGCCACAGAGGCGGCCGTGCCGGAAGCAGCGGTGCTGCCGGAAGAATTGGAGCAGCCGGACAGAGTCAGCACGCCGGCAGCGGCCATGACGCTCATAAGAGAAATAAAAGTTCTGCGTTTCATAGTTGGATTCCCTTTCCTCTATAAAAATATTTGTGAAATAAACTCCTTCAGGCAAAGAGGGAGACTTTCTGGTTTTGCCAAAGGCCCCATCCCGGAGGGGGCTGTCTGCGAAGCAGACTGGGGGAGTTGGTTAAACCTTACTCGGTGTGAGCGATCTTCCGCAAAAATTCGCGGGTGCGCTCCTCTTTGGGGTTGGCGAAAAACTCATGCGAGGGAGCCTGCTCCACTACCACGCCGTTCTCCATGAAAACGGTCTTGGAGGAAACATTGCGGGCAAAGCCCATCTCGTGGGTGACCACCAGCATGGTCATGCCCTCTTCGGCCAGCTGCCGCATCACGGCCAGCACTTCGCCAGTCAGCTCCGGGTCAAGGGCCGAAGTCGGCTCGTCAAAATAGATGATCTCCGGGTCAGATGCCAGCGCACGGGCAATGGCCACGCGCTGCTGCTGGCCGCCGGAAAGCTGGCGCGGATAGTAGTCGGCTCGGTCGGCAAGGCCCACCTTTTCCAGCATCTTCATGCCAACGGTATCCGCCTGCTCTTTGGGCATTTTGCGGGCAATGATGAGGCCCTCGGTCACGTTCTGCAGGGCAGTCTTGTTGCGGAACAGATTGTAGCTCTGGAACACAAAGGCCGTCTTTTTGCGCAGCCGGGCAATGTCGGTGCGGCTGGCCTGGGCAAGGTCGAACGTCTCACCGTCAAAGGTGAGCTGGCCTGCGTCGGCAGTCTCCAGAAAGTTCAGACAGCGCAGCAGGGTGGTCTTGCCGGAGCCGGAGGGGCCGAGGATGGCCACCACATCGCCCTTTTCCACGGTCAGGTCCACGCCGCGCAGCACCTGCAGCTCGCTGGTCACTTTGCGTGCACCGGGCCGGTGGAAGATGCCTGCCTGCAGGCGGGGCTTTGTGTAGGCGAAAAAGGACTTGTGGACGTTTTTGATCTCTAGCATGGACATGGTTGCCACACTCCTTTCTTACTGGAAGCCGTGGGCGTTGAGCCGACGCTCCAGCAGTGCCTGCAGCTTGGTGATGACCGTGCAGAACAGCAGATACACCACGGCCACCTCACAGTAGATGGGCAGGAAGATGTAGGTGCGGGCGGCTACGCGCTGACCGGCCATGAACAGCTCGGCTACTGTGATATTGGACGCCAGCGAGGTGTCCTTGATCATGCCGATGAGCGAGTTGGAGAGGGCGGGCACTGCGGTGCGCAGGGCCTGTGGCAGCACGATGCGGCGCATGATCTGCCACCAGCTCATGCCCACGCAATAACCGGCTTCCAGCTGGCCCTGCGGCACGCTTTCCAGTGCGCCGCGCATGGTCTCGGCACAGTAGGCACCCTCGTTGAAGGCAAAGGCGATGACCGCAGCAGGGAAAGCGTCCAGCATGATGCCCACGCTGGGCAGACCATAAAAGATGATGAACAGCTGCACCAGCAGCGGCGTGCCGCGGATGACCCAGATGTAGAACCGTGCGATCTGCCGCAGCACCGGCACATTGGCGTACTGCACCAGCGAAACGGCCACGGCAATGATCATGGCAAAAAAGAAGGAGACCAGCGTGAGCGGGATGGTCATGGTAAGGCCTGCCGTAAGGATACGGGGCAGGGCCTCCGCCAGCACGCTGACCGTACGGTTGGAAAGAAATGCTTCAAACATGAAAAATGTTCCCTCAGAACGGTATTCAAATACTTTGTAAATCGTAAGAACAAAGGTATTATAAGGCTTGGAGTGCGCTTGAAGTCAAGGGCTTTTTCTAAAATTCCTACAAAACCTACCAGAATACTATAGCATGAATCCGGATGGAGTGCAAACGGTTTGCTCAAAACGTGTGATGTGTACAAAAACGGACGACCCATCTGGAAAACTTTGTGCAATGCGGCAAGCGGTTGACGGCGCACCGGCTTTCGTGTACAATGAATATAACAACGCGCACCGGGCTTGGCCCGGCACAGGCGCAAATTCACCGCAGAGGGCGCAGTGCCCTTTGCGCGGTGCAGACACGGAGGACACGAACGTGACGAAGAAAAAAATTGGCGTTCTGGGTGCAGGTACCTGGGGCATGGCTCTGGCACGGATGCTGTGTGTCAGCGGCAATGATGTGCAGGTGTGGTCGGCGCTTCCGGCTGAGGTGGAGAACCTTTCCGCTACGCGGGTGCACCCCAATCTGCCGGGCATGAAGATCCCGGAAGAGCTGCAGTTTACCAAGAGCATTGAGGAAGTGTGCACCGGCAAGGATGTGCTGCTGTTTGCAGTGCCGTCGGTATTTGTGCGCTCCACCACGGCCAAGGCCCGGCCTTACATCCCGGACGGCCAGATCCTTGTGGACGTTGCAAAGGGCATGGAGCCGGAAACCTTATATACCATGACTGAGGTCATTGCCGACGAGCTGAACAAAGAGGGTGGCCCCCAAAACGCAAAGCTGGTGGCCCTTTCCGGCCCGACCCATGCGGAAGAGGTGGCGCTGGATCTGCCCACCACCATCGTTTCGGCCTGCCCGGATGAAGCCGCTGCCGAGTATGTGCAGGATGTGTTCAGCAACACCTGTATGCGTGTGTACACCAACGCCGACATCAAGGGCGTGGAGCTGAGCGGCGCGCTGAAGAATGTGATTGCGCTGGGTGTTGGCATCTCCACCGGCCTTGGCTACGGCGACAACGCCCGCGCAGCCCTCATCACCCGCGGCATTGCCGAGATCGCCCGGCTGGGCGTGGCCATGGGCTGCAACATCCACACCTTTGCGGGTCTGGCCGGTATCGGCGACCTGATCGTGACGGCGACCAGTATGCACAGCCGCAACAATCGTGCGGGCATTCTGATCGGCAAGGGCAAAAGCCCGGAGCAGGCCGTGAAGGAGGTCGGCATGGTGGTGGAGGGCATCAATGCACTGCCTGCCGCTATGGAGCTGGCAGCAAAGTACAATGTGGAAATGCCCATTGTGCAGACGGTGAACGCCATCGTGAAGGAGGGCATGAGCGCCAGCGACGCGCTGCGCACCCTGATGGACCGCAACCGGAAGAACGAGATGCCGCAGGGCTACGAAAAAGTCTGAATTTTAAGGGAGAAGGCACAGCTGTCTGCAGATGGCTGTGCCTTTTTTGCTGCGCGGCCTGCCCACTGGCCGAAAACACAAAATAATTCAAATTTTTTACCAAAATCAGACGTAAAAGGGTAGAAGGTCGGGAAACTTTCTGCTATACTGAAACAGAACGCAAAAACCGGGGGACGTTTTGTGCACCCTGTCGGAGAGAAAGAGAGGAATCTGCCATGCCGTCAACTTATGCGCACCGCCGCTTTGGCACCAATGTGCTGGAACATCTGCCGGATGAACTGCGTGCTCAGCTGGAACAGAACCGTGAGCTTTACGATATCGGCCTGCATGGGCCGGACCTGCTGTTTTATTACCATGCTGCCAAGTCCAACCCGGTGGGTGCACTGGGCAATGCCATGCACGAGGAGCCGGGGCGGGTCTTTTTTGACCGGGCGCGCAGGGTGGTGCACTGCGAGGCAGACCGGGATGCTGCGCTGGCCTATGCACTGGGTTTTGTCTGCCACTTTGCGCTGGACAGCACCTGCCACCCGTATGTGGAGCAGTTCACCCGGGAAAGCGGCGTGACCCACTGCGAGATCGAGACCGAGTTTGACAACATGCTGCTGCGCCGGGACGGATACGACCCGCTGAAGTTTTTCACAGCCAGCCATATCCACCCGTCGGAACAGAATGCAAAGACGATCGCGCCCTTTTACGAGGGCATCTCGGAGCAGGTGGCGCTGGACTCGCTCAAGGGCATGATCTCAGTGCACAGGCTGCTGCAGGCGTCCAATCCTGTCAAGCGCTGGGTGGTGCTGACAGGCATGAAGGTGGTGGGCAAATACGACATGCTGCACGGCCTTGTGGCAGATCCGCAGCCGAACCCGAAGTGCGTGGAGAGCGGCAAGCGGCTGGAAGAACTGTATGCGCGGGCGCTTCCGCTGGCAGAAACGCTGATCCTGGAGTTTGTGGCAAAGCTGGACACGGACCAGCCCCTAAGCAAGGCCTACGACCATACATTTGGGGAGTTCTGAGCAAGTCGATGCAGGCCAGCAGGGAAAGATGCTGTTTCCCGCTACGACCCTTTTGGTGAAAATGTGTTTGGAGCGCTCCGCAGAGCGCGACAAACACGAAAATAAAAACAAAATTTCCGCTGTAGATGGCCAAAGCGAATGCGGCGGCCATTTTAAATGGTGAAATCTAAAAAGAGGGGGCACCGCCCGGCGGTGCGAGAGGAAACAAGATGAAACATGAAAAATTCAAGGTGACACCGCTGGAGCGCGCGTGGATCCTGTACGATGTGGGCAACTCGGCCTTTGTGCTGATGATCGCAACGCTGGTGCCCATTTTCTTTAATGCGCTGGCCGAGGCCGGGGGATTGAGTCCGGTGAACTATCTGGCCTACTGGGGCTATGCAAGCTCGGTGGTCACGGTGATCACGGCAGTGCTGGGGCCGATTTTGGGCACGCTGGCCGATACCAGAGGCTTTAAAAAGCCCATCTTCATGCTCTGCCTGTTCGTGGGCGTGGCAGGCTGCTGTGCTATGGGCCTTGCCACTACATGGCTGCCGTTCCTGATCATCTTCATCCTTGCAAAGATCGGCTTTTCGGGCAGTCTGGTGTTCTACGATTCCATGCTGGGCGATGTGACCACCCCGGAACGCATGGATGTTGTGTCTTCGCAGGGCTATGCATGGGGCTACATTGGCAGCTGCGTGCCCTTTGTGGTGTGTCTGGCGCTGGTGCTGGGCAGCGGGGCCATCGGCCTGAGCCAGATGACCGCCCTTTCCGTGGCGCTGCTCATCACCGCTGTGTGGTGGCTGGGCACCACCCTGCCGCTGCTGCGGAGCTATAAGCAGATCAACTATGTGGAGGTAGAGCAGCACGCCATCCGGCAGAGCTTTGTGCGCATCGGCCACACCCTCAAGCATCTGCGCGAGGATAAGCAGGTGTTCTGGTTCCTGCTGGCCTTCTTCTGCTACATCGACGGCGTGTATACCATCATCGATATGGCCACCGCCTACGGCACGGCACTGGGGCTGGAGACCACCGGCCTTTTGCTGGCCCTGCTGGTAACGCAGATCGTGGCCTTCCCTTCGGCGCTGATTTTTGGTCGGCTGAGTGCAAAATACCCGTCCAGCCAGCTTATCCCGGTCTGCATCGCGGCCTACACCGGCATTGCGGTGTTTGCCTTCTTCCTGACCAGCCAGTGGCAGTTCTGGGTACTGGCCGTGCTGGTGGGCATGTTCCAGGGCGGCGTGCAGGCACTGAGCCGCAGCCACTTTGCCAAGATCATCCCGGCGGAAAAATCCGGCGAATACTTTGGCCTGTTCGACATCTGCGGCAAGGGCGCGTCCTTCCTTGGCACCATGATCGTGAGCGTGGGCAGCCAGCTGACCGGCAGCGCCAATGTGGGCATTGGGATGCTGGCGCTGCTGTTTGCAGTGGGCTTTGTGCTGTTCCGGGTGTCCTGCCGGACTGAGGGCGCAAAACAGGTGTAAAAATACGATTTAAAATTGCCGATGCTTTCGCTTTGGCAATATCAGAGGAAATATTATTTTATAATTTTGCAAACAAGCCAGCCCTGCGGGGCCGGCTTGTTTCCTTTTTCACGGGAAGGGCGCAATGGCAAACGGCATATTGCCGCTGTCAGCCGCGCAGCAGATAAAGCACAAACTTACCCGTACAGCTCGTCGCGTAGGCGACTCAAAATCGGCGGAACACAAAAAATCCTTTAGCGCAGCGATTTGGATTTTTTGTATGGAGCCTAACTGCTTTGGGGTCTAAAAGGGGCGAGTAGCCCCTTTTTCATGGATCCAGCGCGTTGAAATCGCTGTGACCTTGCTGTGCTGAACACACAGCATTTGCTGCGCAAACCGGTCTGCGGCTTAAAAGCCCCACTGGGGCTTTCATGCCCTGCGGGCACCGCCGTCCTTTCTGGTTCTCTTTTGCAACCAAAAGAGAACATACCTGGCAGTAATGCTTTTTACAAAAGGCATTAAACTCAATCTACGCGAAAACGCTCTGCACGGGAAGCAAATGGTTGAAAATCGCCCTTCTGGTTATTATTAACAAACCGGTAATTGTCTTTTTGAGCGGCGAATGATACAATAGTGTCAAACGATTTCAAAACCACAAAGGAGAAAACGAAATGGAACGATTTCCCGGTTATACCCTCGTGCGTACCGAGGACTGCCTTGAACAGCACGGAACCCTGACCGTACTTACCCACGATGTGAGCGGTGCCACGGTGCTGCTGGTGGAAAATGAGGATACCAACAAGGCGTTTGGCATCGGCTTTGGCACCTTCCCGTCCGATGACACCGGCGTGTTCCACATTCTGGAGCACTCGGTGCTGGCAGGCAGCGAAAAATACCCGGTGACCTCGCCGTTCTTGCAGCTGCTCAAAAGCAGCATGGCATCTTTCCTGAATGCGATGACCTTCCCGGATAAGACGGTCTACCCGTTCGCTACGCCCAATGAGACCGACTTCAAAAACCTGATGGATGTCTACCTGAACGCGGTGTTCTGCCCGCTGGCTATGGTGGACAAGAGCGTGTTTGAGCAGGAGGGCTGGCACCGCAGTGCCGACGGCACCGTGAGCGGAGTGGTGTACAACGAGATGCAGGGCGCTCTGGCTGCACCGGATGCTCAGTTGGAAAATGCACTGGAACGGGCCATGTTCCCGGATACGGCCTACGGCTTTGTTTCCGGCGGCGACCCGGCCAGCATCCCGGCGCTGACCTATGAAAAGTATAAGCGGGTATATCACCGCCACTACAGCGCCGACAACTGCTGCATTACCCTCTATGGCAAAATGGATATGGCTGAAAAGCTGGAACTGCTGGACAGGGATTATCTTTCAAAAATGCCCAAGGGCACCAGCCGTCCGCAGCTGACCGTGCAGCACGAGCAGGCGGGTGCCTGCGTGGAACTGCCCTACTATACCGAAAACCCGGAGCCGGACGAGGTGCAGTGTGCTCTGGCATGGTACACCGGTGCCTTTGCAGACCGGGAGCGTCAGCTGGGCGTGGAGATCCTGCTGGATGCCCTGCTTGGCACCAATAACTCCCCGCTGAAGGCGGCGCTGCTGGCCGAAAAGCTGGGCGCAGATATTGACATTGGCTTTGACGACAGCACCCTGCAGCCGGTGCTGGAACTGGTGCTGCGCGGTGCCACCGAGGAGAGCGCCCGCAAGTTTGCTGCCGCTGTGCGCAAGGCGGTGGACGGCATTCTGGCCGAGGGCATCCCGCAGGAACTGCTGTTGGCTTCCCTGAACGCAGCAGAGTTTGCATCGCTGGAGCGCCCGGGCACCCTGCCAGACGGCGTGCTGGATGCCATCAATGCTTCCACCGGTTGGCTGCACACCGGCGACCCCACTCTGCTGCTGCACACGGACAGGCTGTTTGCTTCCCTGCGGGAAAAGATGGCCGATGGCTGGTTCAATGAACTGCTGCGTGAGCTGTTTGCACCGGCTCCGGTGCAGGTGGTGCAGGTGCCCACCCTGCCTAAAAAAGAGGAGGGCGAACCCATCCGCACCGACGGCAAGCTTGTGCTGGAGCACCCGCTGACCGTTGCCGACCTTGGCGACGGAGCAAGGACGGCCCCAGGCGAGCGGGAACTTCTGGCCGGGGCGCAGCTGCTGCATCACCCTTCGGCAGGCAGTCTGTACCTGAACTTCTACTATGACCTTGGCAATGTGAAGCCTGAGGACATGCCGTATCTGGACCTGCTGACCGATGTGCTGGACGAGCTGGACAGCACCGAACACACCGCTCAGCAACTGAACACTCTGCGCAGCACATGGCTGGGCGACAGCCGCACCCAGCTGGACATCTGGACTGGGCGGCAGGAGGGTGCACCCTGCCATGCCAAGCTGAGCCTGTGCCTGAGCCTGCTGGAACGCAGTCTGGAAAAGGCTGTGGAGCTTGGCGGCGAATGGCTGTATGATACCATCCTTACCGGCCCGGCGGCAGAAGCTGCTTTTGCACGGGTGCTGAGCCAGCAGAAGTTGAACATGGAACAGCAGTTCATCCAGCAGGGCAATGTATACGCAGCCACCCGCGCCAGTGCCCACTACACGGTGGACGGTGCGGTGAGTGAACGCTGCAGCGGTGTGAGCTATTACAAGTTCCTGTGCGGCGTGCAGGAGCGCGGCAATTGGGCAGCACTGGGCGAAAAGCTGGATGCCCTGCGCACAGAGGTGCTGCAGCACGCGGAGCTGACGGTCAGCCTGTACGGCAGCGAGGATGCCCTTGCAAAGCTACGCACTCTGCTGCCGGACAGCCGCTTTGCTGCCGAGGGCCGCGCTGCGGCAAAGCCCTATGTGGAGCCGCTGACACCGCCGGTGAACGAAGCGTTTATCATTGACGGCGGTGTGAACTACGATGTACAGGTATGGCCCATGGAGCGCCGCAGCGACCGCAAGGCGCTGGCCCGCGTGATGAGCTACGAATACCTGTGGCACAACATCCGCGAGGTGGGCGGCGCTTACGGCACCGGAATGCTCTCCTCGGACGGCGTGGAATACCTGTACACCTACCGCGACCCCCATGTAAAGGAAAGCTACGACACCTTTGCAAAAGGTCCGGCAGAACTGGCAGCACGGGAGTACACCGAAAAAGACCTGAACGATTTTATTGTGGGTACTGTGGCCAAGCTGGACACCCCCCGCAAGCCGCGTGCTGAGGCCCGCGAGACGGACCGCCGGTATTTCTGCGGCATCACTGATGAAATGATGGCGGCAGACCGCAAGGCCCTGTGTGCGGTGGATGCCGCACTGCTGAAGGAGCAGGCCGCAGAGCTGGGTGCCGCCATGGCAAACGGCGTGCGGGTGGTGTTTGGCAGCAAGGATGCTGTGGAAGCCGCAAAAGAAATGTTTGATACGGTAGAGACCCTGTAAGCAAAGAGCCTTCCATCCCACCCGGGACATGCTCTGACAGGATAAAAGTGCCTGATGATACGAAAAATGTCATCGGGCACTTTTACTTTTTGTAAAGAAACGGAAAAATTTAAAAAGCAGGGTTGACGCGGCAAAAAAGCAGTGGTAAAGTAATGGGCGGAAAAGGCAAAAAGTGTCTTTTTACAACAGGAAAACGAGGTGGTTGTCATGGAACCTGCTGGCAGTAGCAGCAGTCTTTCTCCCCGATTATTTTATATGATGGCAGCCGCCGTTTCTGCTTTGCGCAGACCCTGCTGTGTGTGAATGCACACGGTGCGTGTTTGCGTTCCCTGAAAAGAAGAAACGAGAGCTGCCACTGAAAAGGAGGCAGCTTTTTTATGTCTGAAATCTCGATCGATACCCTCAAGACCATGCTGGCAAATCTGGACGATGCCAAGAAATACCAGAGCCTGCGGGATGTGATGGAAACTCTGCCCGCGCCCGACCTTGCGGCGGTATTTGAGGATCTGCCTGCAGAAAAGCTCCCGGTGCTGTTCCGTCTGTGCCCGAAGGATCTGGCCGCAGATGTGTTCACCGAACTGGCCCCTGAGACCCAGCAGAAGCTGATCGACGGCCTGACCGATACCGAGCTGAAGGCTGTTGTGGACGAACTGTTCGTGGACGATGCCACCGACCTTGTGGAGGAAATGCCTGCCAACGTGGTCAAGCGCATTCTGGGTCAGGCCGACCCCACCACCCGCCGCATGATCAACGAACTGCTCAAGTACCCGGAGGACTCGGCCGGCGGCGTGATGACCACCGAGCTGATGGAGCTGCGGCCGGACATGACCGTGGCACAAGCTATGGAGGCCATCCGCAGGAATGGCTTTGACAAGGAGACCATCAACAACTGCTATGTGACCGATGACAGCCGCAGGCTGATCGGCGTGGTGTCCCTGCGGGCGCTGGTGCTGGCAAAGAACACAGAAGAGCCTATCAAGGACCTGATGGATTCCAATGTGGTCAGCGTGAGCACCACCACCGATCAGGAGGATGTTTCCAACCTGTTCGAGAAATACGGCTTTCTGGCTATTCCGGTGGTGGACGCGGAAAACCGGCTGGTGGGCATCGTGACCATTGACGATGCTATCAGCATTCTGCAGGACGAGGCCAGCGAAGATATTGCAAAGATGAACGCAATCGGCCCCTCCGACAAGCCCTACTTCAAGCAGAGCATGTGGGATCTGTATAAGAGCCGTGCGCCGTGGCTGCTGTTCCTGATGATCAGTGCCACCTTCTCCAGTCTGGTCATTCGCGGATACGAGGATGCACTGGCCGCTGTGACCGTGCTGACTGCATACATCCCCATGCTGACCGACGCAGGCGGCAACGCGGGCAGCCAGAGCACCTCCACCATCATCCGCGGCATGGCGGTGGGCGATATCCAGCCCCACGATCTGCCCCGTATCCTGTGGCGCGAGAGCCGCGTGGCCTTGCTGTGCGGCGGCACGCTGGCCGTATGCAACTTTGTAAAGCTGCTGGTGTTTGACCGCATCGCGGCTCCGGTGGCGCTGGTGGTGTGCCTGACTTTGATCTGCACCATCCTGCTCTCGCAGATCATCGGCGGCATTCTGCCGGTGGCGGCAGAAAAGCTGCATGTGGATCCGGCCGTGATGGCTTCACCCCTGATCACCACCATTGTGGATACCACCACGCTGCTGATCTACTTCAACATTGCAAAGATGCTGCTGCATCTGTAAAAGATACTCGGATCGGGATGCCCGGAGGCTCAGGAAAGCTTCCGGGCATTTTCTTTGCAAAAGGCGGGCGGCAGGAACCGGGAATGACAGGCGATTTTCAGAAAATTGCAGAAATGAGACGAAAAAATGCGGAAGAACAGGGATGAACTATTCCTGAAAATATTTTTCAAGATATACAAGAAATGAAAAAGCTGCAAAAACCGGACGATGCAACATTTTGTAATCTTTTTGAGAGAAAAATGACATAATTTTTTTGCTTTTGTAGGGAGGTTGCAAATGTATGAAAAATTGTGATGTTTCGAGAAAAGAAATTGGCGAGCCTAAAAAGCATTTGTTGAAATAGCACAAAAGAACTCCTTCAATCTTGTGAACTTGTTCTCTTGAACAGTGGGGTGCTGCAAGGGTATAATACGAACAGGAATTACAGGTGCATGCAAGATTGCTCCTGTGAAAATGCTGAGATACGAATTGAAGGAGAACATTATTATGAAAATGATTTCGCGTCGTGACTTCCTGAAGGCATCTGCTGTTGTTGGTGCAACTGCTGCTATGACCGCCTGCGGCGGCTCTTCCAGCACCTCTACTGCTGCTTCTTCTGTTGCTGCATCTTCTGCTGCTGCTTCCAGCGCTGCTGCAACCAACGGTTCCGCAAACATCGGCGTGTGCATCTATCAGTTTGCTGATAACTTCATGACCCTGTACCGCTCCGATCTGGAAGAGTACCTGAAGGACATGGGCTACTCCGTCACCATCATGGACGGCAAGAACGACCAGAACACCCAGACCGAGCAGATCAACACCTTCCTGCAGCAGGGCGTGGACGTCCTGATCATCAACCCCGTCCAGACCACTTCCGCTCAGACCATCGTTGATACCATCAAGCCCTCTGAGACTCCCATCGTCTTCATCAACCGTGAGCCCGACAAGAGCGTTCTGGACTCCTACGCAGACAAGTGCTGCTACGTTGGTGCTGACGCACGTCAGTCCGGTACTTATCAGGGCGAGCTGATCCTGGAGACCGAGACTCAGGGCGATATCAACGGCGACGGCAAGATCACCTACATTATGTGCAAGGGCGACCCCGAGAACATCGATGCTCAGTACCGCACCGAGTACTCCATCAAGGCTCTGACCGATGCAGGCAAGGAAGTTGAGTGCCTGTACGAGTACCTGGACAACTGGGATCAGACCACCGCTCAGCAGGACGTTGCAAACGCTCTGTCTCAGTACGGCGACAAGATCGAAGTTGTCTTCTGCAACAACGACGCAATGGCACTGGGCGCTCTGCAGTCCATCCAGCAGGCTAACCGCACCGTCGGCAAGGACATCTATCTGGTTGGTGTCGATGCACTGGCTGAGGCTGTTCAGGACGTTCTGGATGGCAACATGACCGGTACCGTGCTGAACGATGACGTGGGTCAGGCTACCGCAGCTGCTGAGGCTACCAAGCTGTACGTCGAAGGCTCCAAGGTCGAGCAGTACTACTGGGTCGACTATGTGAAGGTGACCAAGGACAACGCTTCCGAGTACGCGAAGTAAGACCAAAGTTTTCCTGAAACAATGCAAGGTGCGCAGTGGACCTTGACGGCTTGAGCAAAGCTATAAAGCGCGTGCGTGCGAGAAATATTCTCCGCGCACGCGCCTTGTTTTGAAAAAAGGTTTTTCTGCGGCCCGATGATAAACGACAAGGAGGCTCTGCGGAATGTCAGAATACCGTCTGGTAATGAAAGGCGTGGTCAAGACCTTCCCCGGTGTCAAAGCCCTTGATCATGCACAGCTGGAGCTCCGTCCCGGCAAAGTCATGGCTCTGATGGGCGAAAACGGCGCCGGTAAGTCCACTCTGATGAAATGTATGTTCGGCATTTACAAGATGGACGAGGGCGAGATCGAATACGAGGGGCAGAAGGTAAACATCCCCACCCCGCTGGATGCACTGGACCGCGGCATCGCCATGGTGCATCAGGAGCTGCAGCCCATTCCGGCCCGTACCGTGGCCGAGAATATCTGGCTGGGGCGCTACCCCACCAAGAAATACGGCATCGTCACCGTTGTGGATCATGCCAAAATGTACAAGGATACCGATGAACTGCTGAAGAAACTGAAGCTGGACATCAATCCCCATGCAAAGCTGGGTTCCCTGAGCATCGCCCAGATGCAGATGGTGGAAATTGCTAAAGCTGTTTCCGCCAACTGCAAGGTGCTGATCCTAGACGAGCCCACCTCCTCTCTGACCGCAAACGAGGTCGAGAGCCTGTTCCGCATCATGCGGGAGCTGAAGGAGCAGGGCGTTGCTCTGGTCTACATCAGCCACAAGATGGACGAGATCAAGGTCATCGCAGACGAAGTTACCATCATGCGCGATGGCCAGTACATTGGCAAGTGGGACGTTGCCAACATGACCAAGGAAGAGATCATTGCAAAGATGGTCGGCCGTGAGCTGTCGAACCTGTATCCCCCGCTGGAGAACCATCCCTCGGACGAGGTGATGATGAAGGTGGAGGACTTTACATCCATTCATCCGCGCTCCTTCCGCCACTGCAGCTTCGAGATCAAAAAAGGCGAGATCCTGGGCGTGGCCGGTCTGGTGGGCGCACAGCGCACCGAGCTGATGGAAGGCATCTTCGGCCTGCGTGCCCATACCTCCGGTAAGGTGTGGATCAAGGGTGAAGAGGTCAACATCAAGCAGCCCCGCGACGCCATTCAGAAGAGCGTTGCTCTGCTGACCGAGGACCGCCGTGCCACCGGCATTCTGGGCGTGCTGAGCGTTGCCGATAACATCTCCATTGCATCGCTGGATGCCCTGCGCAAGGGCCCCATCATGCTGGACGACAAGAAGATCCTGGATCTGGTGGCTACCAACAAGGAAAAGATGGCCATCAAGGTGCCCAGCCCCAAGACCCAGATCAAGAGCCTTTCCGGCGGCAACCAGCAGAAGGTGCTGATCGCCCGCTGGCTGGCCAACAACCCCGATGTGCTCATTCTGGACGAGCCTACCCGTGGCATCGACGTCGGTGCAAAGTACGAAATTTACTGCATCATCGCTGATCTGGCCAAGCAGGGCAAGAGCATTATCATGATCTCCTCTGAAATGAGCGAGATCATTGGTATGTCCAACCGTGTCATGGTCATGTGCGATGGCCGCATCACCGGCTTTATCGACGGCAAGGACGCTACGCAGGAAAACATCATGGCGCTGGCTACCCAGTTCGAGACCGCACCTGACGCAGCTGCGGCAAATCAGTAATTAAGGAGGCTGTCTATCGTGGAAGCTACCAAAAAATTGAATGGCAAGGCTGTGGGCAAGTGGCTCAGCAACAACGCCATTATCATGATGATGCTGGCCGTCACCCTGATCGTTGGCATCATTCACCCCAACTTCTTCTCCGGCACCAACATGATCAACCTGTTCAAGAACGTGTCCATCCGCTACATCATCGCGCTGGGCATTTCCGGCTGCCTGATCACCACCGGTAACGACCTGTCCGCAGGTCGTCTGGCCGGTTTTGCCGCCTGCCTTGCCTGCATTTTTGCGCAGACCGAAGGCGCTTCCGGCAAGTTCTACCCCAATATGCCCACCCTGTCCACCCCCGTGGTGTTCATTCTGGTCATTGCCATCTGCGCCATCGTGGGTCTGTGCAACGGTCTGGTGGTCAGCTACCTGAAGGTGCAGCCCTTCATTGCTACCTTGGGTATGCAGCAGGTGGTCTACGGTATCTGCCTTGTGTACACCGGCGGTACCCCCATCGGCTCTTTGAACAAAAACTTCACCTCTCTGGCCTCCAACACCATCCTGAAGGTCCCCGTGCTGATCTGGATCGCCCTGATCGTGGCTGTCTGCTTCTGGTTCCTGTACAACAAGACCCGTCACGGCAAGTACATGTACGCCATC
>ERZ840057.2006-NODE-2006-length-15074-cov-3.476729_pt1 | contig 15074 bp, 10 predicted proteins | sample MGYA00519907_ERZ840057 | MGnify/ENA primary metagenome ERZ840057 (study PRJEB31850, sample SAMEA3708862) | human gut metagenome | biome: human gut; feature: human-associated habitat; material: faeces | place: China | collected 2014 ...
TGTTCTCCCCTTATCACCTGCGGGTCATTCACATTACGCCGTGCAGGAACACCAAGACTCTGCATATACAAGTCAACATCTTCCATATCTTCTGTAGAAACATCCAACTGGGCATAAGAAAGCCCCATCATGCTGCCTTGATTCACCTGGGACTGCCCCTCGCATATCTCTTCCGGATAGCGGCTATTGGTAACACCCATATCACTTGAAAAACCAAGTTCAACAGTCAAATCCGCATGTTGAGCCTTATTTCCCGACAGCCCCAAGCTTCTCACACCACGTTCGGTAATGTAATTGCAACGGCCACTTATACCATACTCCGGATAATTACTTTTTGCAGCAAGCGCTTCAATCTCCGTAGGTTCCAAAGCCATCATTTGCCCCATACCGACATGTCTCAACGGGATACGCACCGTACAGAACATATCTTCAGGCTTTATACTGTCAGCATACCATTCGGATATGGAATAAGCCGGTCTGCAAAGTTCATACTTCTCTCCGTCGGGAAAGGTAAAAGTCTCATAAGTATACTCCACAGAAAGCTTCCCCTCCGGTTTCACTCCATAAATTGCCTGGTCATGGAGGACACGACCATAATCCTGAAAAAACGCACCATTCTTGCGGCTTATATAAACCAGCATCGAGGAAAACCCGTAACTACCCGATCCACCTTCACTCCACAGCGTCGGTTTGGTACGGCCGGCATTACGATGACAACTGCCACAAGAATACCCCGCATAGACCGGGCCAAGACCACCTCCCATGCCATTGCTACTCGTACGCACATCATCGTAAAGCCCGTCACCATCATTAAAGCGACTGTTGTAAACACCCGACACCCAGTCTGCCGGTGAATCATAGGCCTTAGATGAATTCATGAAGATTGTGGACGTTCCGGCAGACAGAGCGTATCCTTCAGGAATCTCTATATCCAACACGTCAATCCCATCATCATCACAAGCAGTCAAACCTGCCGACAAACAAAGGAGAAGACATGAATATCTCATTAAACGATTCATCATCTTTATCTACTTTTTAATAATGGCATATCCAAACATGCCAAAGAAGTAAAGGCAGGATTCTCCAAATCCTCCCCTTTACTTCTTGAGTATTGTTTATAAATAATTCTTATTTAACTGTACGAGGCTTGCCATCCTTGAAAAGCAGGAATTCCAAAGTATGGAATCCGCGTACATTTTGGGCAGATTCAACTTTTGCATCATCATCACCCTCGCTCCATTCCAAATCGCCCCATTTCTGGGAATTCAGAATCTGGACAATGGCGTTCTGGTCCAAAGGCCAACTATCCATATTCGGGTCAAGTCCCAGCTCATCCACCGGCCCAAATAGGAACGCCTCACTTTCCTCCCAAGGTTCACGGGCTGTTATCCAAGCATTGCATGCCGTCTCAAAAGCACTGTTAGAGGGATTGTTGGCAAGAGCCACCACAGCGTCATACAGCGTACTATTCTTCTCCTTCAAATCCTTATAGGTAGGCAAAACCACAACATTGACATAATTTTCAACAATCGGGTCAAGTGCTTCATTGCTGTTAATGGTGCTATTGTCCCTGATATAAGGTTTCAACTCCTTCTTTAGTTCGTTGGCTAATTAGGTCGCGTTCGATCTGAGCTGACAGTCCGAAAGCAAAAGCGAGTACCTGACTGTTGATATTATTACGGAAAGGTTGGGGAATAGCCTGAATAGCCGATGCTGCCGTAGTGATAGCTGCCGACACTTTCATATCCAACTCCGCATTGACTCCAGCCACCAATTTTGAAATTGACTTGTCGCTCACCTTACCGTCCAAAGAGCCGTAATAGGCATTGCGGATTGAGTAAATATTATTGGTATAATCATCACGGGAATGCCAGCTATACCATGACTCAACAGCATAGAGGGCCTCTGTAACATTGTTTGCCATATATTTATTATATGGATCACCAATCTTCGTCTCACCTACCTCATTGGAGATTTCAACACAACCGTCGATAACCTGCTCTATACAGTTCCAGGCACTTGAAAAGTTATAGGCACCATTATGAGCTTTGAAGGAAGTTGCAAAACTTGCCCCACCCTTATAACTCGTATTCCAAGAATCATAAAGATTGGTGGCATCTGCCTTCAACAAAGCCGCCACATTTCTCATGTAGTTGTGCCAACTTGCCGCATTCTCCGAGTTATACTCAATGTCAGCAGGATTAACTGTACTGTTGTCATCATCATCGCTACAAGCAGTAGCCGTAAATGCCAGCCCTAATACCAAAGCTGCCGCATAAAAGAAATTTTTCCTCATCTGTATAAAATTAATTGATTACTATTCATCTACTTCTTGACAAACCAACCGATATAGGCAATACCAATCGAAAACTCATTTTCACTATTATACTTGCCAGTTCCAAAAACCTTGTTTGTTCCGATTTGGCGGGTAGTGTAGTCAGCCTTTACCACCAGATTAGGCAAGGCATACCAATTCAATCCAGCAGTCCACATGCTTACCTGACAACGTTTCTCCATTATCTGGCTGGCCTCTCCCTTTTCTTGCGGATTATAATATTCATAACGTGCAAAGGGGTAGATAACCGGAACTTTCCTGTTTCCTTTGAAGAAAGCGCTGATATTCAAACCGGCCTCGGCTGCATAACTGACTACATTCTTTGCAATGGGGGTTATACGGCTGTAAGGAGATTTATTCGACAATTTGGTATTTGCCTCACTAAGCTTCGCTGAATTACCCAAATTTCCGTATACCATATTGGCACGGGCAACCACATATTTATTACGGTATTGGGCATCTGCCGTATAAATTCTTACCGGAATCTTACCGGTAGACGAATAAGTATCCGCTTTGTCAGAATTGGAACCGGCATCAGCGCAGTAATAGAACGAAGCACCTATACGCAACCCCGGAACCCCCTTATAGTCCAGACGAGCCACATAGCCCGGTGAAGTAAAGTTGTCTTCTTCAAAGATGCCTTGTTTGCCACTTGCTATCCAGGTGTTACGGTCAAAGCCATTGGCATTCAGACCGGCCACTATCATGGCCTGATAATCAAAGCTGGCATATCCTTTTCCAAAAGAACCAAAAAACTCGAGTCCGTTTTCATGCCACGTAGAAGGAAGGATGGTTGTCTCTCCTTCCGGCCGATAAGTTCCAAAGAAATTGATTGGTTCATGATGGGCGTTGGTCAATCCTACCGGGACAATGATGTGACCGGCACGTATGTTGAATTGTGGAACAATTAAACGGGTAATGTGGAATTGCTCGATAGCCACTTCGCCACCCTTTTCCACCTCCGTTTCATACTCACCGTTTTCCGTATTCTCAAGTTCATAAGCAGTACCCGTACCACCGGATTCAAACTCGATTTCAGCACCGAGTATCCATTTGGAATTGAACTTGTAATCCAGAGCCAACACGAAACGGGGTATAGAAATTGTATTCCTATGTTTGTCTGGATTGCCTTCAGGCGCACCATAGAAACGGTTAATACCATAATCCTTAAAACTTGCAACCATTTCTCCGTATCCACCGAAACGGAATTTCTTGTAGTTGTCGCCATCATTCGCTACTTTTTCCTTTTTCTCTTTGTCTGTTGAAATTTCCGTACTCTCTGCTGCAGAAGTAACTTTTTCAGGTTCAGCAGCCTGCAAAGCATTGGCAGAAAGCAAAAAACATAAAACGAATAAGCCAGTTAATTTTCTCATCTTTTATCTTAATTTTTGTTGGGAGCAAAGGTAGAGGTAGTTAAAAAGGAGAACAATACCTAAAAATTGCGAAAAGAAGAGAAAGAGTAACCATTAGTAGGTAATGGCAGATTTATAACAACAAATAAAGATGAAAAAGGAGGATAAATGGTAAAAGAACTATTAAAATGCTAATTCACGTAACGAGCACGATAAGCAGGGCCGTACCTTCCAGAATACGGTCAAGCACAGTGGGTTGGAAACGGACATTAGGGCAATTCTTGCCGGAATAAGGACCAAGATTAATCATATTATCTACGATTTAGAATCTGTTATTACTAATCCTCCTTTGCTTTCTCTTCAGACGGAGGAGGATTCTTGGACTTCTTCATCCGCCCACTCTTCCGCAATGCTTCAGCGATAATCCACTGAAGCTGTCCATTGGTACTACGGAACTCGTCGGCTGCCCATTTTTCAATGGCATCCATCGTTGCAGCATCCACACGGAGGACAAAGCTTTTGGTTGAAGTTTCTTTTTTAGCCACTATTTATTTACTATTTAACAATTTACGATTTATGATTGAAGTTACTTTGATATAACCAAGTACCAATCAAAGAGTATTCTGCTTGCCCCGCACGAAGGAGGCAATGTCATCCATAACATATGCCGGGACGGGCGAAGCATGGCTATACTCAAACGGAGTCGCCTTGCCGCTGCCTTCCTGCAACAAGTGATTCAATTTCGGATAAGATTTGAAGTACGCATTCTTACAATGCAACAGACCGGAACGCCATAAACCGAAGTCTTCCATAGTCACTTGATAATCTCTCTCCCCTTGAAGAACAAATATGGGCAGCTTTAGTTTAGCGGCAACCTCCACTGGTTTGTAAGCGTTGGCAAACAGCCAATAGGAGCGGGGCTGCCCCAACGGTAAGGGAATTGCCTCATCGAACTCTTCGGTACCAAGCTTTTTGACATTCACCAACTGTTGTTTCAGTTCATCAAGTTGAGCCTTTACATTGACTGAAGAATCCGTCAAAGAAGAGGTATAATAAAACTGTTCCTCAAGAGCATCTTCAAGCGGTCTTGCCAGTCCGGCAAGGATAATGATACCTGCCAAACCTTTCGAACGCCCGGCAATACGGGGAGCCAATGTACCTCCCAGGCTGTGCCCCAACACATACACACTGTCAGGAGCCAGCTCGGGCAAAGCTCTTACCTGCTCCACTATGGCAACGGCATCGTCCACGGCCTCAGTATCATAATCGAGTTCGCGACCGGCAGGAACGCAAGCCGCACCATATGCTTTTGTCCGTTTTTCATAGCGGACGACGGCAATGCCGCGTTCCGCCAATCCCCAGGCCAGGTCACGGAAAGGCTTGTTGGGACCTATCGTCTCGTCACGGTCGTGAGGACCGGAACCATGTACCAGAATAACACAAGGAACCCTGCATACATCCGAACCGACTGCCCTCTTGGGCAAAGTCAACGTTCCGGGAAGCTTGTAGCCGTCGGCTCCCAGCGTAATATCCCTTTCATCCATTTTTGTCTTATCATAGGCTACCGGTTGGGCAGTGCTAACAGCAGGTGCAGGGACTAGCCGGATTGTATTCAGTGCCCCGTCAGCATCAAAAGCCACTAGAAAGCGGAGATTATAACGTTCAAATTCCACATCGGAATAATAGATAGTAATTCCCTGGGCAGAATCGGTCTTCCATTCTCCTTTTGATATGGATTTACCAAACATTTTCTCTGCTTGCCGGAAAGAATCATTGAAGAGTGCCGGAGCTAGTTTCTTCTGCAGCTCCCGGTTCAATGCCGCATGGATGCTGTCACCTTGCCCTGCCACAAACAATTCATAAATGTGCTGCGCGCGCGCAGTATTCGCATCTTGTGCAAAGCCCCCATATACATTGCCCAGCAAGAGCAGTATAAGAGCCCACCGTCCTATGCCTCCCATCTCTTTCATCCGTATCCTTTATCAATGGTTCAACGTTCCCGTATTGACTACCGGTTGTGCAGCCTCATCCGCACAAAGCACTACCAACAGATTGCTGACCATTGCCGCTTTCTTGTCTTCGTCCAGTTCAACAATTTCTTCTTCAGAAAGTTTATGGAGCGCCATTTTTACCATAGAGACTGCCCCTTCCACAATCTTCTCGCGTGCCGTAATAATGGCAGATGCTTGCTGGCGACGCAGCATCACAGCGGCAATTTCGGGCGCATATGCCAGATAGTTGATACGCGCTTCCACCACTTCCATACCCGCCATGGCCAGGCGTTCATTCAATTTCTGCTCCAGCTGTTCATTGATTTCCTCACCGCCCGAACGAAGTGTCAACTCTTCCGTATCAGCCTCATTATCATCATAGGCATACTGACCAGCAACCTGGCGAAGAGCGGCATCACTCTGTATCATGACGAAATTCTCGAACGCATTCATACGGTTGGCCACCGCATTGCCAAGACTGACCTGGTTCGCATTACCCGCTGTCGGAGCGGATGCAGCCATTGTTTGTGAATCAATCTCAAACATGGCTTTATAGGTGTCCTTCAGCTTCCACACCAATACCAGTCCTATAAGAATAGGATTACCAATCTTATCGTTCACCTTTATCGGCTCCACATCCAGGTTGCGTGCACGAAGCGAAAGCTTCTTCTTATTAAGGAAAGGGTTTACCCAGAAAAAGCCGGTCTCTTTGAATGTTCCCTTGTACTTGCCAAAGAACACCATGGCACGCGCCTCGTTCGGTTCCAGCTCCATATAGCCGGCAAACATAATGAACCATACCAGACACAGACACACCGAAAGGATCAAGGTAGGCACAGAAATGAGAAACCCAAAGATTATCACCGCCGTAAGCACTACCAAATGAAGGAACAAGGCCAGAAAGCCATTCATCTTGAAACCACTGAAACCACACTCTTTTGTTTCCATATTCTATAAATTTAATTGATATCATAACGATATCACAAATATATCAATTAAAATTAGAGAAGTACAAAGAAACAAGGGAGTTAACATATAGTATTAAGGATTATTAAGAACATGTATTCCCAGTATATAAAAATTCCGCTTGAGGGTCATAACTCACCCTCAAGCGGAAAACTTTTTTTTGACTCTGTCAGTGATGTATCAAGGCTGAATGACAAAAGACCGGCGCAGCAAATCAGCAGTTTGCGAGCTACCGCCCACCATCAGTTCATAGCTGCCTTCGGAAACGCACATGGCATTGCTTTGCGGATTCCACCACACCAACTCTTTATCACCCAAATCAAACTCTACATCGACCGTCTTTCCTGCCGGGATATGTACCCGCTTGAAAGCACGCAATGCCTTGCTCGGTCCTTCGACATCATCGTTTTTCTTCAAATAGACCTGCACAACCTCTTCACCGTCACATTTGCCGGTATTGGTTACGGGGACACTCAATCTCAATTTCTCACCGGACTTTATATTATCCGAACCAAGCACCACAGCGCCATAGCTGAAAGAGGTATAGCTCAATCCATGACCGAAGGGGAAAAGCGGTTCCTGGGTCATGTAACGGTAAGTCCGGCCCGTCATATTATAATCCTCAAAATCTGGAAGCTGTGACACATTACGGTAGAAGGTTACCGGCAAGCGTCCTGCCGGATTGTAATCACCGAACAAGACTTCGGCTACAGCCGTACCGCCTGCCTGACCGGGATACCATGCCTGCAGGATAGCTCCACACCTCCCGGTTTCCGGCTCCAAGCCGATAGGAGAACCTGAACAGTTCACCAACACCACCTTTTTACCGGCATGGTGCAAAGCGGCAATCAGTTCCCGCTGGACAGCAGGCAACTCAATATCAGTACGGTCGCCTCCTCTGAATCCGGGAAGCTCAACACCCATCTCCTCGCCTTCGAGGTTCGGAGAGACTCCTCCCACAAAGACCACGACATCAGCATCCTTTACACGCTCCACAGATTTCCTCACATCCACTTCATTCTTAAATCCAAGGTCAAAGTTCAGCTGTGCATCGCTACGGAAATATTCAAAATCCAATTCAACGTCATACGTTTTTCCTGCTTGTACCTGCAAAGTATAAGCACTCTTCTGCCCACCGTGCTGATTGGAGAATCCTCTCACTTCCTCCCCATTTATCCGCAATCTCCCTGAGCCATAAGCATAGATGTCAAAGACCACCTCTCCCGACTGGTCGGGAGTGAATACGCTGTTGTAGGTAGCCGAGAAGTCGGTAAGGTTCACACCCGGAGCAAAAACCGTGGCACCGGATGTACAGAAATGGAAAGGAGTGGTCACTTGGGCAGTAGTGACTGGCTCACCGTCACGAGTCACGTTATTCCAGTAGCGTGCAGTAAATCCGGGTTTCCCGTCGGCAGTCTTGCAACGGTTGAAGACGCTCTGTATCTGAGCTCTCTCCACCCATCCGCAGCCTTGTTCATAAATAAGCCGATCATCACTCCCCAAAGCTTTTCTAATTCCGTCCAGAATGGTAACTGTGTGCGGAGGCATACCGTTATAATTTCCCCACTGCATCACAGAATCATTGGCATTCGGACCCATCACGGCTATAGTCAGCCCTCCACGCTTCAACGGCAAGGTATTATCCTTGTTCATAAGCAGTGTCATTGACTTGCGCGCCATGTCGAGCGCCAGAGAATCGTGTCCGGCAGAAGCCACCACAGAAAAAGGAATGCCAGTCCAGGACACCTTCTCCGGCTCGTCCATTTCACCCAAGGCAAAGCGGGCCGTCAAAAGGCGCTTGACTGCTACATCCACTGCTTTTTCATCAATCTTTCCCTGCTTCACCGCTTCTACCAGGGCCTCGTAACTCGAACCGCACTCCAAGTCAGTTCCACTCAGCACCGCAACTGCCGAAGCGGACTCTGCATCAGGATGCGTCTTATGACCATAGTCTCTGTAAAAATCGGCAATAGCTCCACAGTCCGAAAGGACAATACCGTCAAATCCCCACTCATCGCGCAAAATCTGCATCAGCAGGCGGTCGCTACCGCAACAAGGATCGCCCTCAAAACGGTTGTAGGCACACATCACCTCCTTCACTTTTCCTTCTTTCACCAAAGCCTCGAAAGGAGGAAGATAAGTTTCATACAAATCACGGGGCTTGATATTTTCCGCATTAAACTCATGGCGGTTCCATTCCGGACCGGAGTGTACGGCAAAGTGCTTGGCACAAGCATGCAGCTTGTCATATTTTCCATCGTTCGTACCCTGCAAACCTTTTACAACCATCACACCCATACGGCTGGTCAGATAAGGGTCTTCCCCATAAGTCTCTATACCCCTTCCCCAGCGGGGGTCGCGATAGATATTCACTGTAGGAGTCCACATCGTCAATCCTTGATAGCGTTCATGGCTTTCCTGGGATGTATAGTAGGCATTCTTGGCACGGGCCTCATCAGAAACAGCAGTAAATACCTCGTATACAGTCTCCGGCGAGAAGGATGCCGCCATACCAATCGGTTGGGGAAACACTGTGGCCAGCCCGGCACGCGCCACTCCATGCAACGCTTCATTCCACCAGTTATAGGGCTTGATGCCCAGACGTTCCACTGGTTTGGAACTGTCCATCATCAAGGACACCTTCTCTTCGAGCGTCAGTTCCTTCAGCAAAAGTCCGGCACGCTCTTCTGCCGGCAGAGATGCATTCTTGTAAGTAGCCTGTCCACATCCCGACAATAGGAAGAATGGCAAAAGGCAAAGAAGTTTCTGTTTCATCATGGTTTTATATTAATCGTTGTTACAATCGCTTGTATCACAAAGATAAATATTTTCTTCCAATTGCCAACACGCAATAAACTTCTTATTATAGCCTCCTCTGAATATCCTCGTTACTGTTCCGCTGACCCTTACTACGTATATCACCACCGAAAGTATAGGATACACCGATACGGAAACTGGTAAAGGCAAACTGATTGTCGGCAATTATCTTCAACCCGTTGGACATGGTTTCCAATTTGGAATGGCTGACAAACAAATTGTTGACATTCAGGCTGAGGCTGAGCTTATTGTTCAACAACCGATAAAGCATACCTGCACTGACGCTGTAAGTGGGGCTCATCAGATAGATGCCCTGATACTGACGGGAAGAATAGGAACCGGACAACGTGGCCAGAAGAGTCTTCTTTTCATTGAAGAAGAAAGTGTTGCGCAGGCTGGCGTTATAAGCCCACCCTTTCTCCTCGGGAGAGGTGGTGGCAGCGCTGGAGGTGGTCCGGCGATAGCTCACTCCATGCTGGGCGTAAGTTTGTAGCCATTTGGTACGGAAAGTGTATGAATTGTTAAGCCCGAAAGCATGCGTCTGCATGAAATTCTCCCAAAGGAAAGAGGTCACATTCGTTTCAGCATCCAAGTCCACAACCTGGAAGAAGACATCGTCCGAATAAGAATAATAGGCAGAAACATTGAAGTTATTCTTCAACGTATATCCCAGTTCGGCATTGTAAGTATAACTGGGTTTCAAGTCTTCACGACCGCAAGCGTAAGTGTACTTGTTCTGATAGAACGGAAAAGGATTGACCATATTCTGTGACGGACGGGAGATGCGGTTGGAGAAACTGAAGTTCAGCGCATGCCCGTCTGTAGGCGAATAAAGCAGATAGACAGTAGGGAACAAGCGCGTATAGTCGTGCTTGTCCTCCGTATCCTTCGCTTCGGAAATACCGGTAGTGCGGGTGTGCTCCATACGCAAGCCCAACTGCATGGAAAAACGTTCGGAAAATTCACGGCTATAATCAGCATATAAGGCATAGATTTGCTCCTTGTAACGGAAATAATCATCCTGCACCAGCGTAGGGTCCGATGTATCGTAATTGATACCGTTGCGAGTGTTGGTAAAGGAGACCTTGGCACCTGCCGTTATCTTGTACTTTTCAAAAGGAAGGATGAAATCAAGAGCGGAGGAGACTACATCTACCTTGCGATGTTGCAGATAGTTGTAATCGAAGTTTGTGCCCGGAATCTCCGTACCGTCAGGCAGGAGGGTTTTCGAGAGAAAGCCCATATTTTCGTCCCGGTTGTCACGCAGGTAATCCACATCCCAAGTCATTTTCTTGCCTTTGTCATCCCAGACCTTATCGGTATGAAAATTCAGATTGAGGCGGTCGGAACTGGTATCCTTGTCACTGTTGGAGTACAGCAAAGAATCCAATACGGCGGTAGAGGCATCGTAAACTTCCGTCCATGAAAGGGCGTTGCCCGGTTTGGGAGCACTGTGATTATAGATGGCCTGCATACCTACAGTCCAGTCCCGTTCCAACGATACGTCCACACCTCCCTGAAGGTAGAAGCTATTCATGTAATTGGTGTAGTCGGCACGGCTGTTCCAGGTGTTCTGCGGAAAATAGCGGTAATTCTTCTCACGCGTCTCATAGTTGCCCTGCGTAGTACCCCCGTTGAGGAAGGATGACACGCGCCCCTTGCTGAGGTTCAGGCTTACCCCGCCATATCCGTAATTGTCCTTTTCACCAGCGCTGTAGGAAGCGGAAGCCGTACCACCCACGTAATCTTTGGGACGTGACTTCAAGCGAATATTGATGATGCCTGCATTTCCGGCGGCATCGTACTTGGACGGAGGCGTGGTAATCACCTCCACCTTCAGTATCTGGGAGGCGTCATAGGAACGGAGGTAATCTATCAGTTCATCTCCCGACAGCTTCGTCTCACGGTCGTTGATATAAACCTTGATACCCCCTTTACCTATAATACCAATACTGTTTTGTCCAACCTGCAGACCGGGCACTTCACGCAGAAGGTCGAGTGCACTGCCTCCGGCAGAGGCTATGGTATTATGTGCATCGAACACTACCCTATCCACCAGACGCTTGATAACGGGACGCGCGGCCGTAACGGTCACTTCGTCCAGCAAGGCGGAAGAAGATTTCAATGTCAATTCGCCAACGTTTTTGTTTCCTTGCAGCACAACGGGAACGTAGAGGTCTTCGCTGCCGATAAGGGTAATATGCAACAAGTATTCTCCCAGTGGCTGGTCAAAGGAAAAACAACCTTGTGTGTCGGTCAGCATACCGGTAATATAGGTACTGTCTTTTGCCTGCTTCAGCAGCACATTCGCCACCTCTACCGGTTGGCGGTTCTCGTCCTGCACACAACCGGAAAGCCGGTAAGTCTGAGCAGGAAGCAGAGTTGCCATACTTGCCAAGGCCACCCATACCATCACTCTTTTTCTAACGTTGTTCAGTAGTTTTTCTTTCATCATGCGTTTGATTTCAATATTTCACACCTTGTATTTCGCTGATACAAAGGTAGGGGTAAAACATGCCTCAAACGGTCTATATCGAGGAATAAAAAGTCTATATCCCAAAACTACAAATCACTACATATCAACACTTTAATTTTACAAAAGTCTATATTATGCCTTTTCCGGTCTATATGCTGCCTATAAACTCTACAATGCCTTCCTTCTCCCCCATCCCCAGTTTCTTGCGGATATTCGTCTTTCGCTGGTAAATGGTAGGAATGCTCTGTTGTGTCACCACACTAATCTCCTTCGTCGAGAAGTCCGCACAGAGCAGGCAGCAAAGCTGCTTTTCTTTGTCAATGAGCACATCGCCAAAACAGCTGTCCATCTTTGTGTAGAAGTTATCATAAATCCGGTCTATGATAGGATACAAGTCCTCCCATACCAGCAAACTCTCTACCGGCAGTTCATGGCTGGTAATACCCGAAATGCGGCGAAGCAGCTCCTGATTCTGTGAGGTAGGTTGTTTAGCCACCAGCCGTATCATGCCTAATTGCTGCAACAGTATTTTCCGGAAAAACTGTCCGTCTTCCTCCTTCGACTGGTTCTTGGTCGCATCTTCCAACAGCCGGGTCAGTGTTTCCGCCCGTTCTTCCGCTTCAATCAGCCGGTTGCGCCGGTTACGGATATAAAGGGACACACCACCACCTGCAAGCACCAGTACCAACAGTGCCAGCAACAAATTCAGTTGTGCCTGCTTCCGTTCCACCGTCAGAATCAAGTTGGCTTGCGAAAGCGTCTCCTTCGACTCGTCCTTACGCCGGACAGTACTCTGCAACGCAGTAAGAGCATTGGCTACAGAATCATTATAGCGCGCCACGTCCAGCACATCAAACGTACGGTGACGTGTATAATCTATCAATGCCCTATATACCGCCACCATATTCTCTTCCGTCAGAAACCGGTTCCGGCCCTCGCCACGTTTCCTCTCCTTATTCAAATAGTATTCCGCCGAATCAAGCAGCCCTTCTTTCAAGAACACTTCCACTTTCACCAGATCTCCCATACGCAACTGCACCGGGTCGATGACATACTGCTCCATACGACGAATAGTAGCTATCGCACCGGAAGGTTCATCAAAAAGGTAAGCCTGCATCTGGGCATAGTTACGCAAATAATGCACTATCTTACTGGTATCTTCTGCCTCCACTGCCAGTTCTATGCTGCGCTCCATGTAATAGGATGCAGAATCATTCTTGTTCAGCCCCATGGCAATTCCCATAGAGAAGAAGCTTCCGGCTCTTGCGTCCAAAGCTATGGCGGTACGGAAAGTTTCTATCGCTTTCTCATAATCTTTCCAGACATACACATACCAGTATGCCTTATCAATCAGCATATCAGCCATTCTTCCCGTGTCCTGCAGCGCCTTGGCCAAAGCTACGCCGCTGTCAATGGCAGCTATACACCGTTCGTGCTCTTTCAGCCAATACCAGTACCAGGCTTTCAACTGATAGGAAAACAGATTCTTCGCCGTGTCGTTGCGGAAGACGTAATAATCGGAAGCAGGCAATATCAAGGAATCTTCCGCCATCGAGTTGTGCCGCTTATAGTGCACATAAGCATTCAGCCATCCATACAACAGCCTCTCCTCATCCGAAAGTTGCGATGGCCTCTCTATCTGTACCAGCAAGGCATACACGCTGTCCACATTCATATTCACCTGTTTTTCTGCCAGATGTAACAGATGTGCCTCATTCATCTGCCGGCAGGCAACAAGGCACAGCAACGCAAACAATAGTCCAAGGAAAGGTAATCTATTCATAATATAGGAGATATAGTTTTTTCTATCATTTGTCTGCAACCGCAGTTTCCAGTTGCTTCAGCGCCTGCTCCAACACCGAACGCGGGCAGCCGATATTCAGCCGCATAAATCCCTTACCCGGTTCACCGAACATGGTGCCGTCATTCAGTGCCAGGTGTGCCTTGTCCACAAATAGTCTCACCAGTTCCTCCTGAGTCAGCCCCAATCCCCGGCAGTCCAGATAAATCAGGTAAGAAGCTTGCGGACGTATCATGCCGATGCCCGGAATATGCTCGCGCAGGTAGTTCTCCGTGAAATCGATATTGCCCTTTATATAGTCCAGCAGCTGTTCCAACCATTCCTCACCATGCATATAGGCAGCAGCCGCACCGATATAGGCCAACATGTGCCCTTCGCTGAACTCGCCCGCTTCCATGAACTCCTGAAAACGGTGGCGGATGTCCTCATTGAGGATAATGGCGTACGAACTTCCCAATCCCGGCATATTGAATGTTTTGCTGGGTGCCATGAAGGTGAGGGAATTCTGCGCGGCAGCCCCCGAAACAGTAGCAAAAGGATGGTGTTTGTAAGGTGGCAGAGTCAAGTCGGCATGAATTTCATCGGAGATGACAAACGTATGGCTTTCCGTACAAATATCAGCAATCCGGCGTAATTCGTCCACCGTCCATACACGCCCGCCCGGGTTATGGGGATTGCAGAGAATCAATACTTTGCATCCTTGTATATCCTTACGGAAACGCTCAAAGTCAATCTGATACTGTCCATCTTTCAGGTCGAGCGGAGAGTAAACCACTTCGCGCTTCATGCGTTGCGTCACCAGGAAGAAGGGATGATAAACGGGAGTCATCACCATTACCCGGTCGCCGGGATTGGTGAAGCATTGCAATGCGAAGGCTTGACCGCGGACAATGCCGGGTACAAAAGTCAGCATCTCGCGAGTGACGTCCCAACCGTGGCGACGACTGAGCCAGCTACAAATGGAAGTATACCATTCCTCACACGCAGACGTATAGCCCAGCACTTCATGTTCAAGACGCTTCCGCAAGGCTTCCATCACAAACGGGGGCGTGCGGAAATCCATATCCGCCACCCACATGGGGAGGAGGTCATCGCGTCCCCATACACTCTTCACACCGTCCCATTTCACGGAGTCGGTACCACGGCGCTCTATTACTTCATCAAAATTGTAAGTCATTTGCTTGTCTTTTTATTGTAGTTTCACTAATTCAACGCATCAATTTGTCTTGTTTTTATACCGCCCGAAAGAGAATTTACAACTATCTGATTATCAACATGTATAAATACATCCTATTTCTGTCGTATACTGAGCCCTATTCAGTCGTATACTGAAATA
>ERZ840057.2013-NODE-2013-length-15021-cov-192.873781_pt1 | contig 15021 bp, 14 predicted proteins | sample MGYA00519907_ERZ840057 | MGnify/ENA primary metagenome ERZ840057 (study PRJEB31850, sample SAMEA3708862) | human gut metagenome | biome: human gut; feature: human-associated habitat; material: faeces | place: China | collected 2014 ...
TTTGAGCACTTGTAAAAGCATTAACCAACTCATCAATATCATTATTAAAAAATTCGTTTAAGCCCCACACATCTTCACCAATTTCAAGCACAGTTACTCCATCCTCTCTGGCTTGTTGAAAGGTTGCTCTGATCAAAAATTTTCTCATCGCAGTGCTATTAAAGTCTTGACTAATATATTTTTGACTCCATTGATTCATCTCATCCATTGATGACAAAGGATTAGCTAATGGCTCAATTTTTTTTCGAGTTTCCTGATATATGAACCGTCTATTTCCGCCAAGCACAAAATGATTGTGCAAATCTGCCTTAGGATACTTTCTTAACTCTTCCAGATTTCTTTGTTCCAATGCATCTGTAAAACCATTCACAAATACGTTTCCTCCTATGTTTTTATTTTTCTCTACAATTTTTTCCTTTTAATTGTAGCACTTTTGCCTCATCCCGACTACCATAAAAAAACAGGGCATGACAACCACCATGCCCCTCTTTCCTATCGTTCCAACGCCTTCTCCAGTTTCCATTTCTGTCCTTTCAAATCATTCTGTTTTTCATACAGGCTGTTACGCTCTTTGCAAAGCTCTTTCATACGCTCCAGCTTCTCCTTTACTCCCGCCCGGCAATCCGACTCTATCTGCTTATATTCTCCGGTCAGATTACGGATTACATTATTGTTCTCTTTCATCTGCTCCGACACCAGCACCCAGTCTATCAGATTTTGTACCTCTTTATCGGTATCGTAAAGGTCTGTTTCCGTCAGAATTTTGGCACATAACCGCACCATAACTTTCTTCTCCATATCTGTCATTCCATCAATCCCATCCTTTCCTATCTGCCCATATCATAGGCTCGTTTCGGGCGTTTCTCTGCTCTTTCAGCCTGCTCGATTGTCTTTGACTGTTCCACTATCGCCTGTACCCGTTCCTTGCCGAAATAACGCTCCAAATGCCCCAAATCCGATACTTTTTCCTGCATTCTTTCAATCATATCATTCTGCTCCATAGCTTTGTCTGTCAGCCTGCTAATCTGATTCTGCTGTCTGTCCACCTTAACAGTCAGCTTCTTGACCTGCTCTGTAAGCTGTATACACTTGAGTGTCAGATTTTTTACCAGTTCTTTCAGCTTTTGCACAAGCGGCAGAGCCTTTTTATCCCGGTATGCCTTTGCGCTCATCAACGTACCCGGTTCCTGTAACTGCCACTTCTCATCTTCATCATAAGTGTGAATATTCCGCTCCATAGTTTCCTTAGACTGCACCATCTTATTGATTTCCCGCTGTAATTTCTTCTGCCGGCTCTCCAAATTTTCATTTTCCGATAGCAGTTTTTCCTTATCCTCCGACAATATTTCTGTCTGCTCTTTCAGCCAGTCACTTTCTGCTGAAAGCTCTGACACCTCCTGCCGTATTGCTTCGCCCTCTTTGCGTATCTGCTCTGTTTTCTCCTCTGCCATAATCTGCTGATATAAGATATTGTTTAATTCCACTTTATTATCTGAAAGTGTCTGTTCCAGCTGTGCAACCTCTTTCTGTCGCTCCTGCTTCTCAAAATCAAGTACCGACAAATGCTTGTTGTGTGTTCCCAAATGTTTCCATTGCACATCATACCGCTCCATGACCTTTGAAAGCTCCTGCTTTTCCGATTCCATCCACTGATTCCATTCCGTTGCCCCTCTTGTACCGCCCTTAAAGCCCTGCTCTGCCAATGCTCCCTTTAGGGAAACTCTGGTATCAAGTCCACGCTTACTGTTACGGATAAAAGGAACAAAATCAATGTGAATATGCGGTGTTTCCTCATCCATGTGCAGATGAGCCGAAAACACATAGAGATTCGGATTTCGTTTCTGAAAATCCTGCATATAATCAATCAGAATTTCCTTTGCAAGCTCTCCCTCTTTGCTTTTTGAGTTCATATCGTCTTTATTGCCAATTTGCAAAATAACCTCATGGAACAGCTTCTCCTGCTTACTCTGTCTGATTTTTTCATAATAATTATCAATCTTCCGGTCACTTCGTTTCTGCTTTGCATTATACCGCTCCAATGCTTCATCAAATAATTCGTGATATACCTTTTTGATACTGGTATTGCAAAACTGCACATTGTAAATGCTCCGTTCCGGGTCAACATTTTTTGCATTAAAAGCTCTCGTATTATGATTGATAGCCCCCTTTCCCATCATGCCGCTAATCGTTCTCTCCAATAAACACTCCTCCTCTTTTATCTATCATAATAATGCCGAACAGGCACATAAGTTTTGTTACTTTTGTTAAAAGTAACGCAAAAGCACTTTTGTCAGCTATGCCACCAAAAATGCAGACCTGTAAGCAGGTTTTGCGCCCTGCCGGGAGCTATTGCGGCTGTTCCAGCCGTTTCTTATCCCCCACGCAATCTTTTCAAGGTGGCAAGATTACCCTATCTTTAGAAAAGGGAATCTTGCTATCTTCCCCTGCTATAAAGTCCAGTACCATTGACTTCCTACTTTTACGCTATCAATATTCATTTCCTTTTTCGCATTCCAAAGCGTTTTCTTTTTAATACCTCGTTCCCTTGCCGCTTCTGTAATCTCGTTACAGGACATCTGCCCCTCTGCCAAGATTTCCGCAAGAAACGATTTAGCATCCTTCGTTTTCTGTCCTCTGCTCTCCCCGGAAAGAAGTTCCTCTACTGTAATGTCATATACTCCCTCCCAAGTAAAGCCTTTTTCTTTATCCATACGAAATGCTATGGAAGTACCCTCCGGTGCAAGACTACTCTTATCATGAGCTATCACTCGCAAAGTGGTATCATCTTTTATCCTGCCGACCACCAGCACACTTCGTGCCGTAGCCTGAAAATCTATTGAACCAAGTCCCCGATAAGTGGACTTACTGCTGCTTGCTTTGTTCATGTGACCAATAAGGATAATCGCACAGCCATATTCCTCTGCGATATTTCCCAACTGCTTTAAAACAGGTCTAATTTCATTTGCCCGGTGCATATCCACATCTGCTCCCAAATAGGCTTGTATCGGGTCTAAAACCGCCATTTTTGCCCCAGTTTCCCTAATTGCCCGGACAAGTCTTTCATCTGTCATGCTAAGGCAGTCAACGCTTTCATCAATAACAAGTACCCGGTTACAGTCTGCTCCTGCTTCTAACAATCGTGGTTTTATGGTATCTTCCAAGCTGTCCTCTGCATTTTGATAAATTACATTGACCGGCTCTCGCTGTACGTCCACTTCTTCATTTGGAAGTGGTTCTCCTTTTGTGAGAAGTGCTGCAAGGTGCAGAATGAATGTGGTTTTCCCCTCCCCCGGATCACCCTGCACTATCGTCAGCTTTCCATACGGAATATAGGGATACCACAGCCAGCTTACTTCTCTTGCCTGCACATCTTCCATATTAATCAATCGGTAATTTTTCTCTCTTTTTTCTTCCATTTGTGTCCTCCGCTAAAAGTTTTAATTGAGTTTCAGCAGAGCCTTTGCTATACTATATTTGCGAGATATAGTTATATAGGCTCTGCCTTGTACTAAAATGTCCTTGTCAATCGGCAGGGGCATTTTCATTTCTTGTAGCATTCAGCATATCCGCCACTTTCTTTTGCTGATTCGGATATAAATGTCCGTAAGTATTCAGCGTGATTTTTATATCCCTATGCCCTAACCTTTCTTTGATTATCAATGGCTGTACGCCTTGATTGATGAGATAAGCCACATGACTATGGCGTAAATCATGCACTCTAATCTGCTTTACTCCCGATTTTGCACATTCACGCTTCAGCTTGTGCTGTACCGCTTCTGCTACAATTGGAAACAGTCTTTCATTATCCGGCAAGCCATAACAACGGTTCACATACGCTTCTATCTCTTTTTTCAGAAATTCTGGAATATCAATCACTCGAACCGATTGCTCTGTTTTTGGTGTTGTAATAATATCCCTACGTTCCGTTCTGTAATAAGTTTTCGTAATACTAATTTGATTATTTTCAAAGTCAATATCGCTTTTTGTGAGGGCAAGCATTTCTCCCTCTCTACAGCCAGTCCAAAAGAGTATTTCAAAAATCACAAAATATCGGCTTTCCTTGTCTATACCTCTTATAAAACTGTCATACTCCGCTTTCGTCCAAAAATTCAGCTTATCCGCATCTGCCTTACCCATCTTCTTAACCTTTTTGCATGGATTGTTGCCAAGATTGTAAATATTACACGCATGAGTAAACAAGGCAGTTATTTGATTTTGCACCATTCGTAAATAAGTTTGCGAATATCCTTTTACTCTCATTTCATTTTGCCACTGGATAATATCAGATGGTGTGATTTCATTCATACGCTTATTTACAAAATACGGTAATACATGAGCTTCTATCATATAACGCTTATTCTTTATCGTGCGTTCTTTCAGTTCCCCTGCCTTATCCCGAAAATACACATCAACAAATGCACCTAACATCATTTCCATGTTTGCCGAGGTACTTTTTAGAAACTCCCTTTCCCATTCCAAGGCTTCTTTTTTCGTTACAAACCCTCGTTTCTTCTTGTGCTTTTTCTCCCCTTTCCAATTTTCGTAATAGCACTGTACTGTCCATTTTCCAGTCTTTTCATCTCTCGAAGCTGACATTCCTTATCCTCCTTTCACGCAGTCTGATTTGTCTGATTGTAGCCATAGAATTTTGTTTCCCAAAATGCCTTTGGTACTTTTCCGGCAACCACCAGATAACCTTTACTCTGCAATTCCTCATTCAATTCCCTGATGAGCTTGTAAGCATGACCTTTGGAAATTCCTAATGTTTCTGCTACCTCTGCGGCTGTCAATAAATAATTTTCTTTTTTCATTCAATTTCCCTTTCTTTGTTTTGTGTATTTCTACAAGTTTTCTTGTAATCATACTATATTACATTGTTTTTGGTTTGTCAATGTATTTTATTAGTTTTCTTGTAATTTTTACATTGATTTTTGTATCTTTATGTGTTACATTATCTTAGAAAGGAGATTGTGACATGAGATTAGGCGAATATTTTGAAATAGGTAAACGAATGAAACAAGCCCGCACAAATGCAGGCATTAACCAGCGTGAAATGTCCTCAAAACTTTCTCTGAGTAATTCCTCATATTCAAATTACGAAAATGGATATAGTGAACCACCTGTAGAAACAATTTTGAAATTCTGTGATATATTAGGAATCACTTTAAATGATTTATTAGATTTAAAAATCGTTTCCAATAGATCCTTTACAGTAAAAACTTTTGCTGATTTTCTGGCAATCCTCATAGACTTAGACCGCAGAGGATTACAAATCAAAGGCAATACAACCTATTCACAACAAGACAATCAGCTAACAGCTCATTTGACCTTAGATATACCAAATGCACAAATCGCAACTTTTATTCCAGACTGGAACAAAACAAATCAAGAATTAGCTTCTGGTAAAATAGATAAAGAAGAATATAATATGTGGTTGGAAGATACATTAAAACTATTTAATGTACCGATTGACGAATATCTCTGATTGTCATGCATTTGTTTAAAAATCATTATGTATTCACAACATCATAAAGGAGATTTGAATGAATATTGATCTTACAAAAACACAGCAATATCTTGAATGGTTTAAGAATAAATTATATCTGAATGCAATCGCACCATCAGCCAAAAATCGAATTATATACAGAGGGCAGGTATATCGTTGTAACTTAGGTGTTGGTGTCGGAAGTGAAGAATGTAAAGAACGTCCTTGTGTTATTCTCCAATACAATTCTGCTAATAGAACATCTCCAAATACGGTAGTTGCCCCTATAACACACACAACCTCTGCACTTCCAATTGTTGTTCCTATTGCAGAGAAAAAAGATTCTTCCGGTAAACTGATACTCGATGGAAATGTACTGCTCGGAAATATAACCTGTGTGAGCAAAGCAAGACTTGGCGATTATATTACAGATCTGACTACTGATGAAATGTGTGCTGTAGATAAAGCTATCTCTATATCATTAGATACAAACCACTATTATCAGACTTTGCAAAATATGTATAATGATAAATTACAGTACATTGAAAAGTTAAAGAACAATCGTTCTTCTCTCCAAGCTGATCTAGCTACAAAACAACAGTACATTGATGATTTTGAAAAAGTTTTGAATACTTATGATTTTTCTGATGTACAAAGTTTAGAAAAATTTTTAGAAGAAAATCGAAAGGAAAAGTAGACAAGTTCGGATTTTCGTGCTAATATGAAGATACAAGAGAGGTGTTCACGAGTGGGACACTAATATAGTATTTCAAATGGAGAACTACGAGTGAGTTCTCCTTTATTCTATCTATACATAATATTTTTTCTTTCACATAAAATATTATTACAATTTTCTCTGGACGTGTGCCAAGAAATTATTATAATCAAGTAAAGGGAGTCACGAGTGGACTCCCTATTTTTTCCCTATAATTTATCTATAATCATATCAATTGCTTTTAAGCATTCTTGAATCTTTTCCATATTAACTTTTACATTTACACCATATACTGGGTAATATCCTTGTTTCATAGATGACATCAAGCGACCCAAATGTGCACACACCACTCCAACTGTATTAAAATCTCTCAACGGAACAGAATAATAATTTTTAAACTGTTCTTTTGTTGATATAGGTTCTGCAGCACTAACAAAATAACTCGGATTTTTTTGATAAATATCATATAATGCAGTTGCTGTAGCATCAGACAAAGCAGCAAACGCAGCTGCTGGTCCTTCAAACTGTGTTAATCTATTCCCTATTAATAAATGAATTTGCGGAATCTTTACATTTCGCTGCTTTGCAACCTCAGCAAATGTCCATGAACCATATATCGGATGTGGTGGATTTGTACCATGTAAAAGGGCTATCATAGCTGATGCTGCTGTCTTTGATGAATCATCCGCATTAATTGGTGTCAATAATCTCTCTACCGCAGCAATTGCCATCTGTGTATATATGCTAAAACTTGGATTCGTATCAACAAAAAACATCCAATCATCTTGTGAATCTGCAATATTTAAAATAAAATTCTTAAATATTTCTATTATCCACTTCCAAGGCTGTGCATTCGGAGTTAATGCTTTTGCCGATGCTGCTTCATTAATTGCAGGTGCCATCGGTTCCATATTTCCATCACCACATAATAAATATAAGTTATCAGGTGCCCCTTTGTTATAATCACTTACATGAATTAAAAAATCATAAGGATTTGGCAAATTTGCACCACGTCCATTTGTAATTACAGTACTTACATATCCAACAACAGACTTTGGAATCTCCCTACTACACAGTTCAACTACCCTCTCATCTCCTAAAGCTCCTCCTCCCAAAAGCATCATACTGGAATTTGCTTGTGGACACAAATCAATAACAAGAACCTTAGCGTCCGGATGTGTCTCTGCATATCTCATAGACAAATGAAAAGAAATTGTACTTTTACCTACTCCACCTTTATTATTCCATAAAGCATAACTATTGATTAATGACATATATCTCCTCCATATAATTTTTAGAGCCAAATTAGAGCCATTTAAATTATATCACATTTTTGAGTTTATAAAAAGGCTCCCAAGGAAAACCTTGGAAGCCTTGAATTTACTGTAATTCTATTAATTACTCGATAACTGTAGCAACACGTCCTGATCCTACTGTACGTCCACCTTCACGGATAGCGAATGTAAGACCCTGCTCCATAGCTACTGGATGGATGAGCTCGATTGTCATCTCTACGTTATCACCAGGCATGCACATCTCTGTTCCTGCTGGAAGCTCGCAAACACCTGTTACGTCTGTTGTTCTGAAGTAGAACTGTGGACGATAGTTGTTGAAGAATGGAGTATGACGTCCACCCTCGTCCTTTGTAAGAACGTAAACCTGAGCTGTGAACTTACGGTGACATGTTACTGTACCAGGCTTAGCAAGAACCTGTCCACGAACGATCTGGTCACGGTTAACACCACGGAGAAGTGCTCCGATGTTATCACCAGCCTGAGCCTCGTCTAACTGCTTACGGAACATCTCGATTCCAGTAACAACAGTCTTCTGAACGTCCTCTTTAACACCAAGGATCTCTAACTCGTCGTTGAGGTGAAGTGTACCACGCTCTACTCTACCAGTTGCAACAGTACCACGACCTGTGATTGTGAATACGTCCTCTACTGGCATAAGGAATGGCTTATCTGTATCACGCTGTGGATCTGGGATGTAAGAATCAACAGTATCCATAAGCTCCATGATCTTGTCTCCCCAAGGTCCGTTTGGATCCTCAAGAGCCTTAAGAGCTGATCCCTGGATGATTGGGCAATCATTGAATCCGTACTCCTCAAGCTGCTCTGTAACTTCCATCTCTACGAGCTCGATAAGCTCTGGGTCGTCAACCATATCACACTTGTTAAGGAATACGATGATGTAAGGAACACCTACCTGACGAGAAAGAAGGATATGCTCCTTTGTCTGAGCCATAACACCATCAGTAGCAGCAACAACGAGGATAGCACCATCCATCTGAGCTGCACCAGTGATCATGTTCTTTACGTAGTCAGCATGTCCAGGACAGTCAACGTGTGCGTAATGTCTCTTTTCTGTCTCATACTCAACGTGAGCTGTAGAAATTGTGATTCCACGCTCTCTCTCCTCTGGAGCCTTATCAATGTTAGCGAAATCTGTAGCTGTGTTACCAGCGACACGAGCTGCTAATACTGCTGTAATAGCTGCTGTTAAAGTTGTTTTACCATGATCTACGTGACCGATGGTACCAATATTACAATGTGGTTTTGTTCTTTCAAATTTAGCCTTTGCCATTTTGAAACGTCCTCCTTAAACTTTTATGCCCCATGGGCTATTTTTATAATCTACCGACTGCTTTGATTATACGAAATAATCAAAGTTTTTTCAAGTAAATTTTATGGCAAATCCCCCTTTTTCAAGGGGAAATGCCTTTATTTTTGATTTTTATACCATATATAGTATATATTTCATCATTTGTACTATAAATTGTTTGCTAATTGGCAATTATTTTGCGTGGTTAGCAAGAACCTTGTCCTGTACATTCTTTGGAACCGGCTCATATCTGTCGAAGAACATTGAGTAGTTTCCACGTCCCTGTGTCTTAGAACGAAGGTCTGTAGAGTAACCGAACATCTCTGCAAGTGGTACATATGCATGTACAATCTTTCCACCGCCGAGATCGTCCATACCCTCGATACGTCCACGACGAGAGTTAACATCACCGATAACGTCTCCCATGTACTCCTCAGGCATTGTAACCTCTACCTTCATGATAGGCTCAAGTAATACAGGTGAAGCCTTTGCCATAGCCTCTTTGAAACACATAGATCCGGCAATATGGAATGCCATCTCTGATGAATCGACTTCATGGTAAGATCCATCGTATACTGTTGCATGGATACCAACTACTGGGAATCCACCAAGAGAGCCGGCCTTTGTAGCCTCCTCGATACCTTCGCCGATTGATGGGATGTACTCCTTTGGAATAGCACCACCGACAACCTCTGAATCGAACTTGAAAAGCTCTTCTCCATTGGCATCCATTGGCTCGAAACGTACCTTACAGTGTCCGTACTGTCCACGTCCACCTGACTGCTTAGCATATTTGTATTCCTGATCAACAGCCTTTGTAAATGTCTCCTTGTAAGCAACCTGAGGTGCACCAACGTTTGCCTCAACCTTGAACTCACGGAGAAGGCGGTCAACGATGATCTCAAGGTGAAGCTCACCCATACCAGCGATGATTGTCTGACCTGTTTCCTGATCAGTATGAGCACGGAATGTAGGATCCTCCTCTGCAAGCTTTGCAAGAGCCTCACCTAACTTACCCTGTCCAGCTTTTGTCTTTGGCTCGATAGCGAGCTCGATAACTGGCTCTGGGAACTCCATAGACTCAAGGATAACCGGATGCTGCTCATCACAGATTGTATCACCTGTTGTTGTGAATTTAAATCCAACAGCAGCAGCGATATCACCTGAGTAAACCTCATCCAATTCCTGTCTCTTATTTGCATGCATCTGAAGAATACGTCCGATACGCTCTTTCTTATCCTTTGTTGCATTTAATACATAAGAACCTGCCTTACATTTTCCTGAGTAAACACGGAAGAATGCAAGCTTTCCTACGAATGGATCTGCCATGATCTTGAATGCAAGTGCTGAGAATGGCTCATCATCTGATGAATGTCTCTCAATCTCATTTCCCTCAAGATCTGTTCCCTTGATTGAAGGGATATCTGTAGGAGCTGGCATGTACTCAACAATAGCGTCAAGTAACTTCTGTACACCCTTGTTACGGTATGCAGAACCACAACATACAGGTACAGCTGTACACTCACATGTTGCTTTACGAAGAACCTTCTTCATATCCTCTACAGATGGCTCCTCACCCTCAAGATACTGCATCATGAGATCGTCATCTAACTCACAGATTTTCTCAATGAGCTCTGTACGATACTCTGCAGCCTGATCAGCCATATCTCCAAGATCATCAGTAACTGTGATATCGTCACCCTTCTCATCATTGTAGATATATGCCTTCATCTCGAAAAGGTCGATAATTCCTTTGAAATCGTCCTCTTTACCGATTGGTAACTGAAGTACGATAGCATTTTTTCCTAATCTTGTACGGATCTGGTCAACAGCTCCGTAGAAGTTTGCACCTAAGATATCCATCTTATTGATGAATGCCATACGAGGTACATTGTATGTGTCAGCCTGACGCCAAACGTTCTCTGACTGAGGCTCAACACCACCCTTTGCACAGAACACACCAACTGCGCCATCAAGTACACGGAGTGAACGCTCAACTTCTACTGTGAAGTCAACGTGGCCCGGTGTATCGATGATGTTGATACGATGCTCAAGTGCTCCTGGCTTTGGTTTAGTGAACTCTTCAAGTGTCCAGTGACATGTTGTAGCGGCAGAAGTAATTGTAATACCTCTTTCCTGCTCCTGCTCCATCCAGTCCATGGTAGCAGTACCTTCATGAGTATCACCGATTTTATAGTTAATACCAGTATAATAAAGAATACGCTCTGTCAGTGTTGTTTTACCAGCATCGATATGAGCCATGATTCCAATATTTCTGGTTCTCTCAAGTGGATATTCTCTTCCAGCCAAGGTTTTTTCCTCCTATATTTAGTGTCCTATGCACAACCGGACTCTGTTACAAATCCGGTCCGCTGCATGAATCAAAAGCAAAGCTGTAAGCTTCTTACAGAAACTAGAATCTGTAATGTGCGAATGCCTTGTTTGCCTCTGCCATCTTGTGCATATCTTCTTTTCTCTTAACAGATGCGCCTGTGTTGTTAGCTGCATCCATGATCTCGTTAGCTAATCTCTCAGCCTGAGTTTTCTCTCCTCTGGCACGTGAGAATGCTGTTAACCAACGAAGGCCTAAAGCCTGACGACGATCAGGGCGAACCTCGATTGGTACCTGATATGTGGCACCACCGATACGTCTTGCTTTTACTTCGAGAGCTGGCATCACATTGTTCATAGCCTCTTCGAATACTTCAAGAGCTGGTCTTCCTGTCTTCTCTTCTACTGTAGCAAATGCTCCGTATACAATCTTCTGAGCTACGCCTTTCTTACCGTCTAACATAATGCTGTTAACAAGCTTTGTAACTACTTTGCTGTTGTACATTGGATCTGCTAATACGTCTCTTTTCTGAGTATGTCCTTTACGTGGCACGTTACTTCCCTCCTTAATCATGATATTTGTGGATTAATTCATCGGTACTCACATGTGTCTCTCTAATGTGTTCGTGCGGAATTGTATTCATAAAGTGAAATCCTGCATCTGCAGGTCTAATCCCAACACTAACCTACTTTAGTTCTGTTTGTGATACACAATGTTGCTAAATTATTTAGCAGCTTTTGGTCTCTTTGCGCCGTACTTAGAGCGGGCCTGTTTTCTGTTTGCAACACCTGCAGTATCTAATGTACCACGGATGATATGGTAACGTGTACCTGGTAAATCCTTAACACGGCCACCACGAATCAGAACAACGCTATGCTCCTGTAAGTTGTGTCCCTCACCAGGAATGTATGAAGTTACTTCGATTCCGTTTGAAAGACGAACTCTGGCGATCTTTCTAAGAGCTGAGTTAGGCTTCTTAGGAGTAGCTGTCTTAACAGCTGTACATACACCACGCTTCTGTGGAGAAGAAGTGTTGATTGGCTTCTTCTGGAGAGAGTTAAAGCTTCTCTGAAGAGCTGGTGCTGTAGACTTCTTTACAGATGTCTGACGTCCTTTTCTTACTAACTGGTTAAATGTTGGCATTATTTTCACCTCCTGTTTTATTTTAAGCAGTGCAATCTTATGCACGCTAAAATATTATACAAATCCTTGTCTGTTTTGTCAAGACCAATTTTGTTTTCAATATAATACAAGAAAGAAGTCCGGTTTCCCGGACTTCTTTGTTTTTGGTTTGTAACAGCTTCTGTAGCTTAAGTACAAACATCAGTAATTATTCTTCATCAACTGATTCAGCATCTGTATCAATGACTCCGACTGCCTCTTCCTCTGCGAAATCCGCAAAATCATCATCATCAAAATCAAGTGTATCGTCATCGTTTACATCGCTGTCAAGCTTGATATTACGATAAATCTTCATACCTGTTCCTGCCGGGATGAGCTTACCGATGATTACGTTCTCCTTCATACCGATAAGCGGATCAACCTTGCCCTTGATTGCTGCCTCAGTAAGAACCTTTGTGGTCTCCTGGAATGAAGCTGCTGACAGGAATGAGTTGGTTGCAAGAGATGCCTTTGTGATTCCAAGTAATACCTGTGAGCCAACTGCAAGCTCCTTGCCCTCTTCCTCAAGCTTCTCGTTGAGCTCTAAGAAGTCAAGGGCATCAACCATGCTGCCCGGAAGTAAATCTGAATCTCCCGGCTCCTCTACGCGGATCTTCTGTAAGCACTGACGAACTATAACCTCGACATGCTTATCGTTAATCTCAACACCCTGTAAACGGTAAACACGCTGTACCTCGCGGAGCATATAATCCTGAACCGCACGAACGCCCTTAATCTTGAGGATATCGTGTGGATTTACAGAACCCTCTGTAAGCTCGTCGCCGGCCTCAAGCTCCTGTCCGTCTACAACCTTGATACGTGAGCCGTAAGGAATGAGGTAAGCCTTTGTCTCGCCTGTCTCGTTGTTTGTAACGATAACCTCACGCTTCTTCTTTGTATCCTTGATTGTGGCAGTTCCGCCGAACTCTGTGATAATAGCGAGTCCCTTAGGCTTACGTGCCTCGAAAATCTCCTCTACTCGAGGAAGACCCTGTGTGATATCTCCACCGGCAACACCACCTGTATGGAAGGTTCTCATGGTAAGCTGTGTACCAGGCTCACCGATTGACTGTGCTGCGATGATACCGATTGCTTCACCAACCTGTACTGCCTGACCTGTTGCAAGGTTTGAACCGTAACACTTAGCACATACTCCCATGTGTGAACGGCAGGTAAGCACTGTACGGATCTTAACCTGTGTGATTGGATTACCATTCTCGTCAACACCCTCTGCCATAACCTTTGCTGCACGCTTTGGTGTAATCATATGGTTGGCCTTAACGATTACATTGCCATCCTTATCGCAGATTGTGTTGCAAGAGAAACGACCTGTAATTCTCTCCTGAAGGCTCTCGATTTCCTCTCGACCCTCCATGAATGCCTTTACAACCATTCCCGGAATCTCACGTCCTGTGCCTGCACAGCAGTCTGTCTCACGAACGATCATATGCTGTGAAACATCTACGAGACGTCTTGTAAGGTATCCTGAATCAGCTGTACGAAGCGCTGTATCTGAAAGTCCCTTACGAGCTCCATGTGCTGACATGAAGTACTCGAGTACGTCAAGACCCTCACGGAAGCATGACTTGATAGGAAGCTCGATTGTACGACCTGTTGTATCAGCCATGAGTCCTCGCATACCTGCAAGCTGTTTGATCTGCTTATCAGATCCACGGGCTCCGGAATCTGCCATCATGAAGATGTTGTTGTACTTATCAAGACCTGTAAGAAGTGCCTTTGTAAGGGCATCATCTGTATCCTTCCATGTCTCGATAACCTCTTTGTAACGCTCCTCATCAGTGATAAGTCCACGCTTGTACTGTCTTGTAATCTTATCTACAGTGTCCTGTGCATCAGCGATCATCTGTGGCTTCTGTGGTGGCACTGTCATATCTGAAATTGAAACTGTCATGGCAGCCTGGGTTGAATACTTGTATCCCATAGCCTTGACATTATCAAGAACCTCTGCTGTTGTTGTAGCTCCGTGTGTGTTGATAACCTTCTCAAGGATCTGCTTGATCTGTTTCTTACCAACGTGGAACTCAACCTCAAACTTGAGTGCATTCTCAGCCTTTGATCTGTCTATAAAACCAAGATCCTGTGGAATGTTCTCATTGAATATCAAAAGTCCTACTGTTGTCTCTGTAAAACCTGAAACCTCTGTGCCGTCAGGAAGCTTTACTGTACGGTGTACAAAGATATTCTGGTGAAGAGTAATCTCCTTGTTCTCGTAAGCGAGCATTGCAAGATTAACACTTCCATAGTAACGGCCGAGAAGATCTATCGGTCTGCAAAGCACACGACGGTTTCCGTCTGTAACATCCTCAAACCAGATGAGGTCATATAAGCCAAGCTCAGCCTTTCCTGTATTTTCATCAGGAGTTGTGAGCTTTCTAAGCTCCTCAATATCATTGTATACAGTGTCTGATGACACCTGTGCAACCATCTTTGGATCATCCTTGTAATCAGCGAGCTTTCTCATTGTGAGGTAGTAAACTCCAAGGATCATATCCTGTGAAGGAACGGCTACAAGTCCACCATCAGAAGGCTTAAGCAGGTTGTTAGGTGACAGAAGCATGAATCTGCACTCAGCCTGTGCCTCAGCAGTCAGTGGAAGATGTACAGCCATCTGGTCTCCATCGAAGTCGGCGTTGAACGCTGTACATACGAGTGGATGAAGCTTGATTGCCTTACCCTCTACAAGGATTGGCTCGAATGCCTGGA
>ERZ840057.2016-NODE-2016-length-14999-cov-2.645945_pt1 | contig 14999 bp, 10 predicted proteins | sample MGYA00519907_ERZ840057 | MGnify/ENA primary metagenome ERZ840057 (study PRJEB31850, sample SAMEA3708862) | human gut metagenome | biome: human gut; feature: human-associated habitat; material: faeces | place: China | collected 2014 ...
AAAACGATGCTGCGTACACGGGTGTCATCGTTGAGTTCAAGGAACTCTCTGGCCAAATCCTTGCAGAGTTCTGAGCTGAGAGTGTTTCGTTTTTCAGGGCGGTCGATTGCGACTTGGGCAATCCTGCCTTCAATCGTTGTAACAATAGGCATTTTGTTTCCTTCAAAGTTCCGCTTATTTTGGCGCTTCTAAGCAAGGGCCGAGATTTATTTTCACTAATTCGAGACTTTCACATTATCCAGAGTAAAGAGATCGATATTCGGGTCGTCCTCGTCCGTCGTACGGACATAGCCGCGCTTGGTCATCATGCCGTGCATGTTCTCGTTGTCTTTGAGCACATAGCCCACGACTTTCTCCAATCCTCTGCGGCGAGCCTCAGCTTCAATTTCGTCCATCAGCAGCGTTGCAAGTCCGCGGCCCTGCCAATCGTCTCTGACCGAAATTCCAAACTCTGCGGAAGTGCGGTTGGGTAGCTGAGACAGGCGGGCTTCGGCAATAATATCGCCGGAGTCGGAGTTCGGATCCACGGCAAAAATAGAGAAGGAACGATCCGGATCGGATGAGACTGCCGAAACGGCAATCGACTCCAGCGAACTCGTCAGACTATGGAAGCGCAGTCTGCGGGATTGATCGGAGAGGCTTCCAAGGTATTTCAAGAAATTTTCTTTATCTTCCGGCGCGGCATTTTTAATCTTGACCATACCGTATTTTCCGCGGACGTTCTTCTCAAAACTCGGGCGGTACGGGAAGATTAAGTGCGAAGCATTTTCGTCGGCTGTCAGCGTATCGGATCCTATGACGCAATGCGCATCTAAAACGATGGCATGACCTTTTCCGCAAAGAAGCGGATCGATATCGATGGATCGGACGGCAGGAATTTCTACGGCAAGCTGTGACAGACGAATCAATGCGGTCACAATGGGTTCAGGGTCGCAGGACGCAAGTCCCTGGAAATCGCCTAAGAATGTTTTAAAAGGTTCAGAGGAGATCATATCCTGCGCTTCTTTGAGCGAAAGCGGTGCAAAGTTAAAGACGGTGTCTTTAAAAATCTTTCCGTAGAGGCCGCCGATACCCAAATAAACGATGGGGCCGAAATGACGCGTCAGTTTCATGCCGATGCGCAGTTCGCGGCGGTTGTTCGTATCCAGTGTTTTTTGAAGGAATACGCCGAAGCCTTCTTCTGGTTGACCGAGATGAACGGCTCGCTCCGACATATTTTTCCAAGCGCCTTTAAGTTCGCGTTCATTGCGGATTCCCAGAATCACGCCCTTGGCATCGCTCTTTGAAAGAACGCCGTCCATGCGCAGCTTCATGGCGACGGGATACCCGAGGGCCCGTGCCGCTTCAATAGCCTCACGGAGCGAGCCGGCATAAATTCCGGCCGTGGTTTCAAAGCCGATGCCTGCCAGGAGACGTTTGCTCTCTTCTTCATAGAGGAGATGGCGTCCCTGTCGGCGCGCTGTCTGGATGACTTTGCGGGCGCCCGCAAAGAATGCCGGATCGGAGGGAATGACGGAATAGCTTCCCGGTACGCCATCACTCTTAAATTTACGGAACTGCTCCATCAGTCGAATTGCCCGGCATGCTCCTTTCATGTCATTCATTGCTACGATGCCGTTTTTGCGGAGATGTTTTATGGCCGGGAAGTCGGGTTCCGTTCCGATCCAAACCGTGACAGCAGGCTTTTGAGATTTCTTAAGAATAGGCACCAGTTTTTTGGCTAAATCCAAAGCGTCCAGCGAAGGGTTGGTTACCACGCTCAGCACAATACCTGAGCACTCCGGGCGATTGAGGAGGTAGTCGGTTAAATCCGCGATGGTCGCGGCGTCCATATCCAATCCCATGTTCACCGGATTGGCATAAGGAAAAGTAATTTTGTATTTGTCTCGGAGTTCTTTGGCCACTGTGCTGTCGGGCGTTGCTAACCGCAGGTGGTTGTTGTACGCATGATCGGCCAGCAGAGAGTCCAGTCCTTTGCTGTTAACGAGTCCGTACAGTTCTCCCGAAGTTAGTTCTCTGTGCATAGCAAAGGCCTGGACCGCATAGTTCAGTTCTTTGAGCGAAGTTACAAGAAGCGCACCGGCCCGCACCAGAGCTCTTTCCATGACGCCGTCTTCATCTTCTCGAGCTCCGCTGTTGTTAATGACAATGTCTGCGGATCCCGGCGTCTGTCCGCCTTTTAATAAGATAACCGGCTTATTGGCTGCTGCTAAGCGAATGGCGGAGAGCAGTTTTCTCGGCTGCTGGAAAGACTCGAGATAAAGAACGATACAGCGTGTTTTGCGATCAAAGGCCAGCATGTCCACATAGTCAGCCACTGTAAGGACTTGTTCAAAGCCGGGGTCGATGACGTGGGAAAAACCGCACTGCGCATTAGTGACGTAATCAATAATCGTGCAGGAGAGGCCAGGGGACTGGCTGACGAGCCCGACTTCTCCGGCCGGAGGCAGGGCGGGAAGGTAGCTTAGATTCAGACCTTCCGAGGGCGTCATAAGCCCTAAAGACTGAGGGCCGACGATACGGATCCCTGCTGCTGCAGTCTTGTTGATGGCTTCAATGATCGTTTCAGTCAGATCGGACTTCGGAAATCCCCCGCACAGGAGAATGTTTCTAACGCCTTTTTTAAGACAGCTCTCCAAGGCTTTCGGATAAACGGACGGAGGGCAGACGAGGACGGCTAAATCTACATCTTCTTTTATATCCGTAAGAGCCGCATAAGAAGTTTCACGGCCGATCGTTTTGTATTTCGGATTTACGGGAAAGAGTTTTGCCCGAGGTGAAGCGCTTTTGGCAATTTTCCAAATAAGCGTGCCGAAGCTTCCGCTTCTTGCGCTTGCTCCGACGATGGCGACGGAACGCGGGTTGAACAGCGTATGCAGATAGTGATTGAAGTCCATGGTATTGGCCGATCCAAAAGCCTGACGGAAGTTAAAGTCTAAATCAGGCGGGTAAGTCTGTAGTGAAGCATGTCTCAAAAATGCCAAAGGCGCCTGCAGATTTTTTCGCATCCGAATAAGATTAGAAGCTCAAAGTACGCTTGAGAAGGAGAGTGTGTGAGCGTCGAATCTAATTCCCCGTACACTGTTTTTATTGACGAAGCCGAGCGGCGCGTGGCGGTGTTGGATCAGAGACTTTTGCCCCACCGTGTGGAGTACGTTGATCTTAAAAATGCACAAGAGGCGGCTGAGGCGATCCGCGACATGACGGTTCGCGGAGCCCCTTTGATCGGCGTGACGGGTGCAGCCGGAATGGCTTTGGCCGCAGATGAAAGCACCGAGACAGGATTTTTGATTGAAGCCGCGAACCTTTTAAAGAGTGCGAGGCCGACCGCCGTCAATTTGAACTGGGCCGTCGACTTTATGCTCAAGCGGCTGAAAGGAATGGAGCCCGACCGCAGACGAAAAGCGGCTTGGCACTTAGCCGCCGAGATCTGTGAGCAAGAGCGATCGATGAGTATTCGTCTTGCGCAACACGCTCAAACAATTATTGAGGCGCTTTATTTAAAGCTCGGCAGGCCGCTTAACATCCTCACGCACTGCAACGCCGGAAAGCTTGCGACGGTGGAACTCGGAACCGCAACGGCCGGGATTTATACGGCATTTGAGGCCGGAATTCCGCTGACGGTTTATGCCGATGAAACGCGTCCCCGACTTCAGGGGACGCTGACCGCCTGGGAGCTGAAAGCTGCAGGGGTCCCCGTTTGTTTGATTGCAGATAATGCAGGCGGCGAGCTCATGAGGGAAGGCGGAATCGATCTGGTGATTGTCGGAGCCGACCGCATTGCGGCAAACGGAGATACGGCAAATAAGATCGGAACATACTTAAAAGCGTTGGCAGCGGCAGATAATCAAATTCCTTTTTATGTTGCAGCGCCGATATCGACGTTCGACTGGACGGCAAAGAGCGGAGGAGATATTCCGATTGAAAACCGTTCCGGAGATGAAATACGCTGGGTGCGAGGCATTGATAAACACGGGCATGAGACGGAAGTCTGTATCACTGATCCCGGCATCGCAACCGTGAATCCCGGCTTTGACGTCACACCGGCACGCTTGATTACCGGATTCATTACGGATCGCGGCGTCTTTGTGCCCGAAGACTTGAAAGATTTAAGGGTGAACAGTCATGTTTGAAGATAAGGAAGAAAAGGCGAGAGAGGAAATCATCGACTACGCCTTAAAACTGAGTCGAGCAGGTCTTAATGTCAACAGCAGCGGAAACCTCTCTGTACGGTTTGATTCTCCGGAAAGCAAAGGTTTTTTGATTACGCCGACGGGTCTTCCCTATGACGAAACCGAACCGGAAGATTTGGTGCGGATTTTATTTACGGACAACGGTTGCTATAAGGCGGTAGGAAGCCGCCAGCCTTCATCGGAGTGGAACCTCCATGCTTTTCTTTATCAGGCCCGTCCCGATATCAACGCCGTTGTGCACACGCACTCTCCGTACGCAACCATGCTTTCCTGTTTGGACGAGGCAATTCCTCCGTTCCATTACATGGTTGCGGCCGCCGGAGGCGATACGATTCCCTGCGCACCCTATGCTACGTTCGGTTCCGTAGCGTTAGCGGAGGGCTGCCGCGATACGCTGGGCAAGGATCGCTTGGGGTGCCTCCTTTCGCATCACGGCAGCGTGGCAGGGGGCCGTAACTTGAAGCAGGCTTACGCCGTTGCTTTGGAAATTGAATCGCTTGCTCGGATGTGGATGAATCTTAAGCAGATCGGCGGCTGCCCTCTGATTGATAAAGAAGAGATGGCGCGAGTGAAAGAGCAGTTTAAGACCTACGGACAGCAGGAGAAGGGCCATGAGGAAGGCTGAGGCGCCGGCGCCTAAGTGGTGCACTCCGGAAGGCTCTCCCATTGCATGTACGGAAAAGAATAAGGTGATGGCCGAAAATCTTGAAGAAATCAAAGGGTACCTTCAGGACGCTATCGATGACGCTGTTCTTATGGGATGCTCCGAAGCTTCTTTTCGCAAGGCCTATTTGGACTTGATCCGCAATCTGCATTCCCAATATCCCGAGCAAAAAGCTCAGGCCGGAGAAGAAAATGACAAAGATTTATAAACTGATTTTAGTTTGCTGCGCAGCGCTCTTTTTGTCGGCTTGTGCTCATCCCGACATGATCAAGCTCAACGACACGTACGACTACACTGTTAAAGAGCTCGGTGTCCCCGACTCTACGACACGGCTCCCCGACGGATCGATTCGAATCGTTTATTCCATGCAGCCGATGGGCCAGGCTTCCTACGTGATGATCTTTAACCCGGAAGGCAAATTGATCTTTAAGGATCAGCTTCTGCAGCAAAAATACTTCAACCAGATCAAGCCTAAAGTTCAGGACAGCCAGGATATCTACACGATGTTCGGAAAGCCCTGCGAACAGTGGCACTACAAGAATTTAGGCGAACACACCTATATGTATCGCTACCTCGATGAATCCGGATTCCCGATGGCCTTATGGGTCGATTTTGACGACAAGGATGATAAAGTTCTGCGTTACGTTTTAAGTATTGATCCCTGGGTCCAGAGGGACGCGGATCAGCGAGATTTCCAAAAGTTTTCTAGATGCATCCTCCTCAGCAGCACAAGTTCGGATTTAAGGCCTGGATTCCGACGATCGGACTGGCCTTTGCCGCTTTCGTTTTCAACACTTCTGAATTTTTACCCGTCGGCTTATTGCCGAACATTGCAGAATCGATTCATGAGTCTGTCTCAAAGACCGGCCTCATTATTACGGTTTACGCCTGGGTCGTATCTCTGTTGTCGCTCCCGCTGACGATATTGACCGCGAAGCTGGAGCGGCGACGGCTGCTTCTTTGGCTCATCGTGATTTTTGCACTGAGCCATTTCGTGGTTTTGTGGGCCGATACGTTTGAAAAACTCATGGGCGCGCGGATCTGTGTCGCGGTAACGCATTCCATCTTTTGGTCCATCATGACGCCTCTGGCGGCCAGAGTAGCGCCGTTCGGGAAGCAGGCATTTGGTTTAGCGGCCGTGATGGGCGGCTCGATTGTCGCAACGGTGCTTGGCGTTCCGATCGGAACTCATCTCGGACAGCAGGTCGGCTGGCAGGGATCCTTCTTCATTGTGGGTATGGCTGCCGTATTGGTTTGGGTTATTATCTTTTTCTCGCTGCCTGTCTGTACCAGCAACCGGGCCGGTTCTTTAAAGAGCCTGCCGTCCTTGTTTAAGCGTCCGGCGCTTGTACAGCTTTACCTTCTGACCATGGTCGTGATTTTGGGCCAGTTCACGGTGTACTCCTACATCACTCCGATTCTGATGAATGTCGGACACTTGTCTGAGAATGCCACAGTCTGGTTCCTGTTTATTTTCGGTATTGCCGGCATTATCGGAACCGTGATTAGTTCCAGGACGGTGGATAAGCACCGCTCAGGCACTCTGGTGATCCCGATGCTGATCATGATGGTCTGTGTCGGACTGCTGACGGTTACCTCTTCGCATTTCGGTGCTCTGGTCATACTCGGAACTTTCTGGGGCGCTTCGATGACGGCGATCTCGATGGCGTTTCAGACTCTGCTCTTGGATACGGCCCGAGATGCTGCCGACGTGGCGACATCGATGTTTTCCGGCATTTTCAATATCGGTATTGGCGGCGGAGCCTTTATCGGCAGCCGAGTGTCTGCTGAGTTCGGTTTCGCCGCGGTTCCGTATGTCGCCTGTGCACTTATCGGTGTTTGTGTGCTGGCCTGTGCGGCGATTTGGCTGAAGCGAGGCTCGGCGATCTTGCAGACTCGCTAAGACGAATATACGAATACCACACAAATGAAAACGGCCCTCCGTCGGAGGGCCGTGAATCAAAAGAGATTCAAATTATTCCTTCTTGTGCTCGTTGCGCAGACGGATGTGGAGCTCTCTCAATTGTTTTTCATCAACAGGAGAAGGAGCCTGCGTCAGCAAGCACTGTGCACGCTGTGTCTTCGGGAAGGCGATCACGTCACGGATGGAATCAGCACCGCACATCATGGTGACGATACGGTCAAGACCGAATGCTAAGCCGCCATGGGGAGGTGCACCGTACTGGAGAACGTCAAGCAGGAAGCCGAACTTGGCGCGGGCTTCTTCCGGACCGATCTTAAGTGCGTTGAAAACCTTGCTCTGAACATCAGCCTTGTGAATACGAATGGAGCCGCCGCCGATTTCCCAGCCGTTGAGAACCATGTCGTAAGCTTTGGCGAAGCAGTTTTCCGGATCGGTAACGAGTTTGTCTTCGTCGCCGTCTTTCGGGCTTGTGAACGGGTGGTGGCAGGCAACCCAGCGTTCTTCTTCCTCGTCGTACTCGAACATCGGGAAGTCGATAACCCACAGAGGTCTCCAGCCTTCTTCAAACAGGCCGTGGGACTTTCCGAATTCGGAGTGACCGACTTTCAAACGCAGAGCGCCGAGGGAGTCGAAAACGATCTTCTTACGGTCGGCACCGAAGAAAATGACATCTCCGTCCTGTGCACCGGTTCGTTCGATGATGGCCTTGAGGACATCGTCGGAAAGGTTCTTAACGATCGGGCTCTGGAGGCCTTCCCTGCCGGCCTTGACGTCGTTAACTTTGATGTAGGCCAAACCTTTGGCACCGTAGATCTTGACGAAGTCGGTGTAGCCGTCGATTTCGCTGCGCGGCATGGAGGCACCGTGCGGAACACGGAGGGCCATGACGCGGCCGTCGTTGAGTTCGGTAGCGGATCTGAAGACCTTAAAGTCAACGTTGCCCATCAGATCGGTAAGATCTGTGAGTTTGAGCTTGACGCGAAGGTCAGGTTTGTCGGAGCCGTAGTTGTTCATAGCATCCGTCCACAGCATGATGGGGAACGGATTGGGCAGATCGACGTTAATGGCTTCTTTGAAGACAGTGCGGATCAGCTCTTCCATCAAGGCGCGGATTTCAACTTCGTTCAAGAAGCTGGTTTCAATATCCACCTGGGTGAATTCAGGCTGACGATCGGCACGGAGGTCTTCGTCACGGAAGCACTTAACGATCTGGTAGTAGCGGTCAAAGCCTGCGCACATCAGCATCTGTTTGAAGAGCTGGGGAGACTGCGGCAGAGCGTAGAAGTGGCCGTCGTGAATACGAGAGGGAACCAGATAGTCGCGGGCGCCTTCCGGGGTGCTCTTGGTGAGCATCGGAGTTTCGATGTCGATGAAGCCGTGCTTATCAAGGAAACGGCGGAAAGCCATTGCAGCTTTGTAGCGGAGCTTCATGTTGCGTTGCATCGGCAGACGACGAAGGTCGAGCACACGATAAGTCAGACGTGTGGTTTCGGAGAGGTTTTCGTCATCAAGCAGGAAGGGAGGAGGTGCGGAAGGATTCAGGATCTTGAGTTCCTGAGCCAGCACTTCAATGCCGCCGGAGATGAGGTTTTCGTTGCGAGTGCCTTCCGGACGAGCACGAACCAGGCCTTTAACCTCCACAACGAATTCGTTACGGACTTTATCGGCAGTTTCGAAGACGTCGGGACGATCCGGGTCGCAGACGATTTGGACCAGGCCTTCACGATCGCGCAAATCGATGAAAATAACACCGCCGTGGTCGCGGCGGCGATGGGCCCAGCCGTAGAGGGTGACAGTTTGACCGAGGAATTTCTCGTCAATCAAACCTGCATATTCAGTACGCATTAAAAACTCCGCAAAAGCGAGCACTTTTCGTGCTCTATCAATAAATTCCCGTTCATTCTAAACAATGGGTACCCAAAATGACAATTCAGTTGTATGTCTTTCGGATTCGGGAGTAAGGCAAATCACTTATCTTTTTTAGCAGGGCAATTTTCATTGCAGTGGGAGGCAGGCAGGGCGGCAGAAGATCCGCCCTTAAAGTCTGTAGCATACCAACCTTTTCCCTTGAGCTCGAAGCCGGGTGCCGAAAGCTGTTTAACCATCGTTTCCATGTTGCATTTCGGACAATGGGTAATAGGAGCGTCGGAGTATTTCTGCAGAACATCTTTTGTGTAGCCGCAGTTAGAGCACTTGTAAGAGTAGATAGGCATTTCGCTTAAATAATAAAAGCTAAAAAATTTAAAAAAACACGGCAAGGAAGGAGGCTTTCGCCAAGTCACTGGCCGTGCTGCATAAGCTAGACAATTATAGAGCGGCGGGTTTTCTTCCTCACTAACCTTGAGAAGAGATTGAGGACGGCGCCGCGGAAATAAGAAAAGGCCCGCAAAACGCGGGCCGAAAAGACTTATTCAGTCAGACGAGATTATTCGTCTTCATCCTTTCTGTGGTAGTTAGAGGCCAACTCAACCTGGCGCTGCATTGGAACAGGAGCGTATCCGGCCAGTTCCATAGAGTAGCTGCCGGCACCCTGAGTGATGGCGTTCAGGCGGGCGGCATATCCGTCGAGCTCGGACAGAGGCACCGTGCCGGAGATGATCATCATGCCGCCGGCCATGTTGGCGGTACCGGTTACCTGACCTCTGCGGCTGGCGAGGTCGCCCGTGATGTCGCCCATGGCGCTGTCCGGAGCAACGATCTCAACGTCAACGATCGGTTCAAGGATCGTCGGTTTAGCTTTGGACAGGGCGTCAAGCATGGCTTTTCTGCCGGCAGAGACGAAAGCAACTTCCTTGGAGTCCACCGGATGGCTCTTACCGTCATAGACGACAACGCGAACGTCGTGGATCGGGTAACCGGCAACATAGCCTGTATCCAAAGCGTCACGGACACCTTTTTCTACAGCCGGGATGAAGTTGTACGGAATTGCGCCGCCTTTGACTTCGTCAACGAATTCGAAACCGGCTCCGCGTTCACGCGGTTCAATGCGAAGATAGACTTCACCGAACTGGCCGGCGCCGCCTGTCTGCTTCTTGTGGCGAGCGTGACCTTCAGCACCCTGAGCAATGGTTTCACGGTACGGGATGCGAGGTGTACGAGTGTTGACTTCAAGCTTGAACTGCGCAGCCATTCTTTCGAGAACGCTTCTTAAGTGCTGAGCGCTCAGACCGCGAAGAACCGTTTCATTCAAGGTGGTGTCGTGTTCAAGTTCGAGTGTCGGATCTTCGGACAGGAGCTTATGCAGGATGTCGGAGAGACGGCCTTCATCACCGCGGCGAGCCGGAGAAATCGCTAAGCCGAACATGGGTTTCGGGAAGCTCAGCGGTTTCATCTTGATGTTGTCGTGCTCGTGAGAAGCATGGATCACGCTGTCAAACACGAGTTCGTCGACTTTGGCGATAACACCGATGTCGCCCGGCACCAGTTCGCGAACTTCCGTGGTTTCTTTACCCTGAAGAATCATCGGGTGAGAAACTTTGATCGGCTTCTTGTTGTCGTTGACGAACAGCTGATCGTCACGGCGCAGGGTACCCTGGTGAATACGGAACACACCGACCTTGCCGACATACGGGTCATTAACCACCTTGAAGACATGGGCAACAAGAGGAAGGTCAGGATCGGACTTCAGTTCGACGTCGTTTCCGTTTTCATCTGTGAAGAGCGGAGCATTAGCTTCAGAAGGATTCGGGAGGTGACGAACCATCACGTTGATGAGATCATCAACACCGGCGCCGGTCTTGCCGGAGACAAAGCAGATCGGGATGATGTGTCCTTCACGAAGCGCCTGTGTCAGCGGGGCGTGCAGCGTGCTCGGATCGGCTTCGCCTTCTTCAAGGTATTTTTCCATAGCGGCATCGTCGACTTCCACAACCTGTTCGATAAAGGCACGATGGACTTCGGGCACGCTCATGAAGTCGGCTTCACCTTCGTCTTTGGAGAAGCAGTCGATCACGCGAGAGCCGTTGTTGGCGGGCAGGTTAATCGGCATGACTTCCTGACCGAAAGCTTCTCTGAGCTCTTCGACGAGACGCGGCAAATCTAAGTGTTCTGCGTCAATCTTGTTGACGATGATCATGCGGTTGAGGTTGCGCTCTTTGGCCCAATCCATCATGCGGCGCGTCATCAGCTGAATGCCGGCAGTGGCGTCAACTACGATAGCGGCGGTTTTAACCGCGTCGAGGGCACCCAAGGCCTGACCGACGAAATCGGGGTATCCCGGAGTATCAATCATGTGCACGCGAACTTCCTGTCCGTTTGCGTTGTCTGCCTCGAAGTGCGTACAGGCAGCGCGCAGAGAGTGCTGAACCGCTTTTTCGAGCGGGTCGGAGTCGCAGACGGTTGTGCCGCGTTCGACAGAACCGCATGTAATGATCATGCCTGCTTTGGCAAGAATTCCTTCTGCCAAGGTGGTTTTTCCGCTACCGCCATGGCCGACCAAGGCAACTGTTCTGAGATTTTCGGTTGAGAAAATAGGCATGATGCTTTTTCCTTTCTTATGAAATTAATTGACGTATCCTTTGATTGTGGAACAATCAATCGTCTTTGTCGAGAATATTTTGACAAATGACCGATTTTTGCCGAGAGGCGACTTTATCAAACGATGGGAGAAACTTGAGAAATGGCTGAGAAAAAACAATCCTACTGCGCCGGCTGCTCAGAGGCGGAATTAAAGCTCTTTGAGCCGGCAATTGAGCAATTAATCTCTCTCGTTTTTTGGCTGGGACAGAAGTTTTCGACAAAAAAGATCACACTCCGGTTACAGCTGCCGATCGCGGTGCCGAAAAAGTGATGCGTGAATGGATTGAGGCGCATTTTCCTGCGCACGGCATCTTCGGAGAGGAGTTTGGAATCAAAGAGGCGTCCGGGGACGGTTTCCCGCACTACCGCTGGATCTTGGATCCGATCGATGGAACTCGTGCTTTTATTCATAATGCTTTCCATTTCGGCACGCTGATTGCCGTAGAGCGCGATGACGGCAACGGATTTCAGCCGATGCTCGGTGTGATTTCGCATCCGCATGTCGGCGTTTGGCTCATCGGAGACGGAAAACGGACGGTTTTGCACGGGCCGGGCAGCCGAGTGCGTCAGGTGCACTGCAAAGAAACAAAGAATCTTGCGGACGCCACTCTTGTTGTGACATCGCATTGGACGACTCCGGAGCAGAAAGGCGGCAAAGAGATGCAGTCCCTCATTGATGAAGTTAAGCTCTATCGCACGTGGGGCGACTGTTTTGGATATTTCTCGGTAGCCACGGGCGGCGCGGACATCATGATTGATCCGGATTTGAATTACTGGGACGTTGCCGCACTGGTGCCGGTTATCGAAGGCAGCGGAGCCAGGCTTGTGAGCTCCAAAGGCGGCAATCCTCTTAAAGATTTATCAGCGGTTGCGACTAATGAATACCTGCTTCCGGAGGTACTTCGTAAGCTCGCTAACTAATGCTTGCTAAATTATTTTGAGTTGTTGCACTTGTTCTCAAAAGACACAATTAATTTCAAACCTTAAATAATTGAAAAGGGAAAACTTTTGGGTTTTTGAGAAACTTGAGGATGAGACAATTTATATAAGAAGTCCCTATGAGAAAGAGTACCGGTCTTGTCCTCTCGCTCTTATTTGGGGCCTTGAGCGGCTGTGTATCCATCCCTCAATTCCAAATAACCGAACAGGATAAAAAAGTAATTCCCAGTCAGTGGAGCGGCAGTCCCGCCCTCGAAACATCGAAGGCTGCCGACCTCTCCGAATGGTGGTCAACTTGGAGCGATCCGGAAATCGCTCGCTTGGTTGCGGCCTCACAGGCGGCCAATACGGATGTTCGATCCTCGCAGGAAAATCTTCGTTATGCGCAAGCCTCGATGACCGTAGCTAATGCCGGCTTGTTCCCGACACTGGACGGTAACTACCGAGCCAGCCGCAGTCATTCTCTCGGCCATGGTTCCAATACCTTTTCTATCGGCCTGAACGTCAGCTGGACAATCGATGCCGGCGGTCGTTTTGCTTCTTCTGAAGCGGCGTTCTCCGACTACCTGTCTTCTCAAGCGAGTTTGGGAGAAGTGCAGACTCGAATCGCTGCTGAAGTGGCCGGTGCCTATGTCAATATGAGGCTTGCCCAGAAGCGGCTGGACGTGGCTCAGGAAAACGCCAAAACCCAGCAGGAAGCACTGGATATCGCCAATTGGCGTTACTTATCCGGACTCGTGCCATCGACCGACGTCGATCAGGCGCGCACTTCTTTTGAGCAGACGCGTGCCTCGATTCCCGTGTATCGCGCTCAGGTCATGCAGTACCGTAATTTGATCGCTCGTCTTATCGGAACCACACCTGAGGCAGTTAACCCGACCTCGACGGCTCCGATTCCTCAGCCGCCGCGAAACCTTGCGCTCAGCATTCCCGGAGAGACGCTTCGCAATCGCCCGGCGGTGCGTATGGCAGAGGCAAAAGTGATGAGCGCACTGGCGCGTTACGCACAGGCTAAGTCGGCCCTGTTTCCGAGCCTCTCAATCGGAGGCTCTTTCGGACTTTCAGGTCCTATCATGGGGCAGCTCGGTGAATGGGGTACACATAATTCGAACGGCTTCGGTTCGCTGACGCTGCCGATCTTCAACGCCGGGTCTCTGATGGCACAGGTTGAGCAGCGCGATGCTCAGGCGGCCCAAGCCAAAATTGACTATGAAGCGAGTCTGCTCGCGGGCGTTCAGGATGTAGAAGACGCACTCAACAAAGTGTGGTCGCAGGAAACTCGTAAAAAATCATTGGTTGTTGCCGAGGAATCGGCACGAAACGCAGCGACAGCCGCACGGCAAAATTACAGCGCCGGTCTTCAAGACTTTACGGTCGTGCTGACGACCCAAAGAACACTGCTGACCGTTCAAGAATCTTTGGCGAGTGCGGAGGCTGAAATCGCCCAAGGCTACATTGATCTCTATACCGCGTTGGGCGGGGGATGGACTATTCCTCAGGAGTTTAAGAATAATGACCGATAATACAAATACAACCAAAGCGCAGAAAACGGATATTGAAGGGCTGCTGGGAGCAGACAAGGTTAAGCCGTTCTACAAACGAGGCGGCTTTTGGCTCGTTCTTCTCGTCTTCTTAGGCATCCTCTTTGCCGTTTACTACTTTTTCTTCAGAGGCAGCCAGGGACAAGTCGGTTTCGTCACACAGCCTCTGACGAAAGGGAATCTCACGGTTGAAGTTTCTGCTAACGGAACGATCAATCCGATCCGTACCGTATCACTGGGCAGTGAACTTTCCGGTATTGTCCGTAAGGTCAATGTCGACGTGAACGACCAGGTCAAAAAAGGCGAAGTACTGATCGAGCTTGACGACACCAAACTGAAAGCTTCGGTAGAGCGAGCCAAGGCAAGCCTGGATCTTTCTAAGGCCACATTAGCGGAATCCCAGGCAACGCTGAAAGAGGCCAAGGCCAAACTCTCGCGTCTGCAGGAAGTCAGACGTCTTTCCGGCGGCAAGAGTCCGAGTAAGACTGAAATTGATGCTCAGGAGGCTTTGGTTGCTAAAGCTCAGGCTTCTGTTCAAAGTGCTCAAGCAAAAATCATGGATAGTGAGCAGGCGCTGAAGTCTGCAGAAAGCGACTTGTCCAAGACACATATCATTTCTCCGATTGACGGCGTTGTTTTAGCCCGTTCCGTTGAGCCGGGCTATGCAGTGGCGGCTTCGCTTCAAGCCGTTGAACTTTTGAAGCTTGCGACCGACCTCAAAGATCTCGAACTGCAGGTCAATGTTGATGAGGCGGATGTCGGAGCGGTGAAACCGGGTCAGAAGGCCAGCTTTACAGTAAGTGCCTATCCTGACCGAAACTTCCCGGCCGAGCTGAAAAAAGTCGCTTTCGGATCGACAAAAACGGACAACGTAGTGACTTACGTCACTTACTTGGATGTTAAAAATCCGGACTTACTGCTTCGTCCGGGAATGACGGCGACCGCAACGATTCGTACCGTTGCCTTAAAAGACGCCCTGCTTGTACCCAATACCGCCCTGAGATTCAGGCCTTCTGTTTCTTCAGACTCAAAGGAGCCGACAATGAATGTTTTCGGACCTCCGATGAGAAGAAGCGTGCGCAAGAGCGCCGGCTCTGTGACAAGCCCGAATGCTTCTCAAAAGAAGGCCGAAGTTTACATAGAGAAAGACGGTCAGGCCGTGCCGGTTCCGCTGGTTGTGGGTTTTACGGACGGTAAGATGACCCAAGTGCTCGAAGGCA
>ERZ840057.2022-NODE-2022-length-14976-cov-4.264661_pt1 | contig 14976 bp, 20 predicted proteins | sample MGYA00519907_ERZ840057 | MGnify/ENA primary metagenome ERZ840057 (study PRJEB31850, sample SAMEA3708862) | human gut metagenome | biome: human gut; feature: human-associated habitat; material: faeces | place: China | collected 2014 ...
AAATAAAAAAGAGATTACCACCAAATTTGACGAAGAACCCCATTAATGCTTTTAACTACTATCAATATTCATATTCTTATATTATTTTTCAATTCTTGCCGCAATAGCTGATACTTCTATCTTTCTGAATTTATCTAAATATCTAATTGAGAAATTAATTAGTGCATTTGCATTATGCTTTTTAGCTTCTTGAACAACTTTTGCTAATATATACTTGTCTGTAGGAATTGCCAGTCCACTAAATTCCACTCTATCTATTATTGTAAATTGTGAGGGATCGTATCCTTTAGGTAACTTGCCGGATTTGAATACGACTAATATATCAGATACGGGTTCGTATTTTAATGTTATAGGCGTGACTTCTTTAGGGTAGATGTAAAATCCCTCTTTCGTATATTGTGAGAAGTCAAGTTTATAGACTTTTTCTGAATAGTACATTGATTTGCATGAGCAGAACAATATTACAATAATAGTGTAGAGTATCTTTTTCATAGCCTTTTTTTATCCTGCGTTTCGTTCATTCTTTAGCATAGCTAATTCACCCTTAACTTTTCTATTTTCATCAGCGAGAAGTTGGATCGTTTTTGTTTGTTCATTGATAGTTCCTTGTAAAGTTGCTATTGTATCCACCAATCGTTCCATACGCTCGATGTTAGAATCGGGCTTTATTGCAGACAAGAGCATTTCTCCTTTTCCTCGTAGTAACCATTCAGAAGAAATATCCTCAAATGAGATAAGTATTGCGTTTATTGTTGCTAAACTTAGTTCTCTTGCACCGTTTAATTGGTTGCTGAAAGTATTTTGCTTTATGCCGCATTTTATAGCAAAAGCTCTATCTGTCATTTGGTAATGGCTGATAATAGTTCTAATTCTACTAATCATATCAAATCAATCATAAAGTTAAAATATCACAAATGAGATAACAAAAAAGAGTTTTCTGATTGCTAAATATCTCAATTGTGATTACATTTGCATCATCAATCAATCAATACTCCAAAAGTATGAATAAAATAGCAAATATCCAACCGAAAAGAGAGAAAAGTAACTCCAAAAAGAGAGATTACAGACTTATCGTTGATGGCAAATACAATTTGAAAGCTATAATGCAAAGAGCTTATGCTGAAATGAAATGGAACGGCCATTATTTGAAAACGTTCTCAAATGCTTTGAAAGAGGCTTGGATAGCTGCACATATTGCAATGGATGAATATAAAGCAGAGCAAAGTATGCGTAAAGCTGCTGCTGCGGGAACCTTATTTCCAAAGAAGAATCTTTCCCTTTCTGACTTTTACAGCGATCCTTGTGGAAACTTGGCTATGGGGTATGTGACTAAGTAACTAATCAAATCAATCATAAAAAACAATTATTATGGAACTACAAGCAATGACTAAAGTACAGCTAATTGAGAAAGTAGAGGAACTGTCTACGAGTCTTGATAAAAGTGCTACTGATGGAGCTGAATTGAAAGCAAAAGCTATCGAGAATGAAAAGATTATTAAGGAGCTACGTGCCGAGAATGAATCATTGAAAAATGAAGTAAAAGTACAGAAAGAATCGACTGACATGTACAAAGGGTGGTGGCAAAGTGAATCCAATAAGCTTGCAAAGGTTAAAGAATCTCTGAATGCTGCTTCTGTTGTTCTTCGTGCGATTACCAATGAAGCTACTAACTAACCCTCACTAAGTCAAACCAAAACCGCCGGTTATCCGGTACCCAGTCTGGTCTAAGAGCCTGCCTTTGAAAGGGGACTGGGAACACAGAGAAGAGTTCTTTGACATTGTGAAAACATATATGGCTTACGTAGCAGGAATACGAAGCTCGTGAGAGTAGGTAGTGGGCTGTAGTAAGACGGTGGTTTGGTACACCGGAGTAGCACCGCAATCAGCAATAAAAGCGAGGTGCAAAAAATACCCTGTAACCGAATAGCAGAGGATTTCGGTAAGTATATAGATAGAATTAAAGTGAATAACATATAAGAGCGATGTAGCTCAATCGGTTAGAGCGCTGTGTGTGGTGGATGGTTGAGAGTTCGAGTCTCTCAAGAAATACTCTTAGCTTAACGGAAGAGCACCACAAGCAGAGGTCGGCGGTTCGAATCCGCTCATCGCTCCTTTTATTAATTCATAAATACTACAATAATGGAAGAAAAGAAGAAAAGTATTATGTGCGTCATTCGTGAGATGGAAAAAGACGCAAAAGAAATTTTTCCAATTTCTAATAGGGCATATATCCTTAACCTAATATCTTACAGATTAAAGGATAAAGAGCCTGACAAGAAGTGGGGCATTAAATCTGATAGAGATAATGGTATTGTCACTGTGACAAGAATTAAGTAATCGGCTATTTTAGGACTATGGAAACTATTAGGGGTGAAATGGCTGAAATATTGCTGGATAATATTCTCCGTTTGTTTTCGACAGAGATATTCGGGAAAGATAAGTCAGCGTACTATGTAGGTGGAGAGAAAAAGTTGATTAGTCTCATTGAAGCAGGTAAGATTGAAAGTGATAAACCTGTAAATGTTCAAAATGGCAAATGGCATTGTAATGCTGCTCAAGTATTACTGCATTGCCGATGTTCGAGAAAGAAAGTCAAACCTAAAAAACGGAAGAAATGAAAACATTGAAAATCGTTCATAACATTTTTACGGTAGCTGCTTTACTGGTAGCTATGTATATAGGTGGAGGAATCGAAGCAACAAGAAGTGATATTGCTTGGTCGTATATCATATTCTTCATTGTTGTTGTGCTATTGGCTATAAGATTCATCTATGAAGATAAGAAACGAAATAAAGATAGCCTGTGAAGGTTTGCATTGCTTAATTTTATTAGTCATGATTAGCCCGGTTCGCCGGGCACTTGTTGGGGTAGCTCAATTGGTAGAGCGCATGTTTTACATGAGGTCAGCAGTTCGAATCCGTTTCCCGGCTCAACTCTAAATGAGTTAAGTAACCCGTGAGGGTGAATATATCAAATCAATCAAAGTAGCCGGTAGTGTCCGGCTACGAATTGAAGGAATGGCGAAAGAGGCAGACGCGCTACTCAACAATAGGGAATGTCAGCCCTTAGATGTAGTGAGCATGACAACTCATCCCGGTTCGATTCCGGGTTCCTTCACAGAGATAATTCTCATTTATGTTTAACTAACAATACCGAAGTAAGGAGCTTCGTGGGGTGTGAGTCCCTTATTTATTTGATTTAAGTGTTCTACATCTATCCCGGTGTGTTTTGATCGGCTATCCGGGAGCAAAGTAACTCGTGAGAGTGAACTCATGTTTTTCATAGTATTAGAACTTGAAGTCCACATCATAGCGTTGATGTGGCAAAAACGGGGAGGTATTCTCAATGGTAAAGAGAGCATAAAGAAAGCGTACGAAGTGCTTTATGTATTGCAGATGCAATTATTTAGGTTCGACTCCTAAACTGCCCCACAATGGCTTATGATAGCTAAATAATTGTTTGCCATGTTTTTTATTTTTGTGTTTGTGTTTCCAAGTGGACGGTTCGTGAGAATAGTTCACTTAAAATGGACGGTTGGTGTAATTTGGTAGCAGGCGCAGGCATGCGTGATGTGGGTTCGAGTCCCATACCGTCCACACTTCTGATTCTATTGAAGAAGGTCTCTACACATCTCTTTACACGTGGACGTGCGACGGTGGAAACTGTTTGTGAAAACAAGTGATATAGATAGCTTTGAGTAACATTCTCCATGCGACACGGTGAGCTCTGTGTAGACTATGAAGCTTTGGCGTAATTGGTAGGCGCGCTCAATATCAGAGTTGGTTCAGTGGAAATCTGTATATGAGTATCGTAGGCCCCTTCGAGAAAGTAGACACCCAGTGCAGGTTCGAGTCCTGCAAGCTTCACAAGCTCGTGAGAGTTATTTAGTAGTTTTGTCGTGTTTTATTATGTGTGTTTGGTACATGGTTCGTGAGAATAGTGTACCTTTTTAAATTGGAGAAATGGCGGAATTGGTAGACGCAAGTATGCAGATAGATTGAAGAAAGTCATACATAGGTAATCTATCGTCCCGGTTCGAATCCGGGTTTCTCCACACCTAACCAGTTATAGATGTCGTGTCTTTATTTAGTGTTGTATCATGATAAGATGTAATGGTTCGTGAGAATAGTACATCTTTTTTTATTTGGGCGGGCAGTATTCTTGGATGAAACATTACAGAGTGCGCACGATGTAAAGAGGTCGGTTCGATACCGGCACCGTCCACATATTTAGATGTGCATAAATCAGCGGGAGCCGTACACCCTTTAAGCGTAGCCGATCCATAAGGTACATTGGACTTTTTTCATAGTAACATATGCTTTTCTGCCTGTACAATGCTGTACAGGCAGTTTTTTGTTACTAAAAAAGGCGTTAAAATGGCGAAGTTTCTGTTTGCACATCTTGTCAATAAAAGATAACTTTATAGATGTAAAGAATTAAAAGTCAAACCATTAATTTCAGAATTATGAAAGAATTAGTAACCATTCAGCAAAAGCTGAAAGCCCCCAAAGGGCAGTATAATACTTTCGGTAAATACAAATACCGTAGTTGTGAGGACATTCTTGAATCAGTGAAACCAGTTCTTGCTGAAACAAAATGTACATTAACTCTAAGTGATGAGATGATCGCAGTAGGTGATAGGATCTATGTAAAAGCGACTGTCACTTTGACTAATGACAAGGGAGAAAAAGAAGTAACTACTGCTTTTGCAAGGGAAGAAGAGACAAAGAAAGGAATGGATGGGAGCCAAATCACTGGAGCCTCATCTTCTTATGCAAGAAAGTACGCTCTTAACGGTCTGTTTTGCATTGATGATGCGAAAGACAGCGATTCAACCAATACTCATGAGAAGGAAGATACACAACAGCCTGCAAAAACACCTGCTAACACTGCTCCTGTATATACAGGTGCTCAATTAAAAAAGGCTATTGGTGATATGCTTGCTGTCAAAAGCAGAGCTGAACTTGAAAAAGTATGGTATGGCAATCCGGCTATGCAAAATGATAAAGAGTTTGTAAACGCCTGTATGAATATGGGCAAAATTTACCCGGCACAATGATAGAGTTAGTTAAATCGAGTGTGGTTTTCTCGGAAGAGAACCACACATATTTTCTTGGTGAAAAGCAGCTAAAAGGTATTACCGGAATGATTAGCCGGCAGTTATTTCCCAATAAGTATAAGGATATTCCAGAATACATTTTGAAAAAAGCTGCTGAAAAAGGCAGTCGTATTCATGGACAATGCCAGTTTGCTGATGTAACAGGATTGCCACCCGAGAGTATTGAAGCTATTAATTATATCAGGGAAAGAGTAAATGCCGGATATAAGGCTTTTGCTAATGAGTACACGGTGTCTGATAACGAATACTTTGCATCAAACATTGATTGTGTTTGGGAAAAGGACGAAAAAATCAGTCTTGGCGACATCAAGACTACTGCAAGCCTTGACCGTGAGTATTTGAGTTGGCAGCTATCAATCTATGCCTATTTGTTTGAACTTCAAAATCCACTAATTAAAGTTGATAAACTGTTTGGCATTTGGTTACGTGGAGATAAGTCGGAATTAGTCGAGATTGAGCGTAAACCGGATGCAGAGGTTAAGAGATTACTGGAGTGTGAGATTAAAGGTGAACAGTTCTTACCTAATGCTCCTGTTCCAGCCGATGAGAAGCAGCTTATTCCTATGCAATTAGTAAATACTATTATTGATATAGAGGAACAGGCGAGTTATATCGCTGAAGTGCAGAAAGGTTATAAGGAACAGCTTAAAAGTGCCATGCGTGAGAACGGTGTTAAATCATGGGACGCCGGTCGGTTGCGTGTTAGCTATACTCCCTCTTCAACGGGTAAGAGTTTTGATGCAAAGAAGTTTCAGGAAGATCACCCGGAACTATATTCTCAATATTTAAAAACATCAACTAAAGCGGATAGTATTCGTGTAACTATAAGGGAGGAAGGAAAATGAGTGTCAATAAAGTAATTCTTATAGGGCGTGCCGGTAAAGACCCGGATGTGAGAACATTGGACGGTGGAGCGAAAGTAGCTTCGTTATCTTTTGCCACAACAGATAAGGCGTACACCTTACAAAATGGAACCCAGGTGCCGGAGCGTACAGAATGGCATAATCTTATTTTTTGGAATAAGACTGCTGAAATAGTTGAGAAGTACGTCCATAAAGGAGATAAGTTGTATATAGAAGGTAAGTTACGCACTCGTAACTATGACGATAGCAAAGGAGTTAAACGTTACATAACTGAAGTCTTTGTTGATAGTATCGAGATGCTTACACCGAAAGTTCAGCAACAGGCTGTTCCTGTACCTCCACCGTTGCCAACGCAACAGCCTACACAGAGACAGCAACAACAAGTACAGCAGCCTGCATATCAGCAACAGCCATATCAACAGGTACCACCGCCTGATGATTTACCATTCTAAATATGGCAGAAGCTATTCTAACAAAACAAAATGGGGTAGTCACAATGGATAAGTCGTTTGACTACCTCTGTTCTACCTTGCCTAATGGAACTTATACAGTTAGCGTTAAGAGAAAGGTAAAGCCTCGCACTCTGTCTCAAAATGCGCTCATGTGGTTGTGGTTTGCCTGTATTGAGAGGGAGACAGGCACGGATAAGTTGGATGTACATGACTATTATTGCAAGAAATTTTTGCGACGGAGGATTTATATGAATGGTTTAGAAGATGTTGTTGTGGGTAATACCTCTAAGCTGAATACTTTGCAGATGAAATTTTTTTTGGATAAGGTACAGGCTGATGCTGCCACCGAATTTGGAATCAATCTTCCATTACCAGCCGATAAGTACTACAACGATTTTATTGATGAATACCTGCATAGGTAAGTATTAACTAAAAGTTTAATTAAAATGGATTTGAATATTTCAAAAGCAAAATTGACCAAAAAGGGATGTCTTGAAGTGGTCTATGCAGACAAGGAGGGAAACGATATTGTTTTCAAGGGGATTAATCCTGTTCATCCGGATTTGAAGGATTCGCTAAACAAGCTCATACCCTACATTGTCGATATTACAGAACAGAAAGAATCCCAGTACATTAATTGGGAACGTCCAGAGTCATGTCTTGAAGATGAGTTCTTCAAAAAGTTCAATGTAACCGGCGTTAGCATTGGTGGTGACTCTTCTTTTGAGGTTTGTGTGTTAACAGGTAAGCGAACCCTTATGACGAGCAAAGTTCTTAATCTTTGTTCTCCTGGTATTGGTTTCGATCCGGACAATGAATCGTATGTGCATTGTGAGGAGTTTCGTGATGCTGTTTACAATTTCTTGTATGAAGCAGAACTCTATGTTACAGAGAATAAATGTTCAGAGATTCAAAGAGAATTCGAGTTTAAAGATGGTGATGACCCGTTTGGTAAGACAGATGAGGCTGCTGACGCAATGAATGAGGATGGTGATGATAATGATATACTCTCAACTGTTGAACATCAAGAATTAGTATTAGAACCTGCTTCATGAAACCAATCTATGTGACTAAGACGCCCAATCTGTACCGGATTCAGTTCGAGTATCACCCAAAGTTGGTCGAGGTCATAAAGATGATACCAAGTAAGCCACGCTACGACGGGACAGACCGGGCGTGGCTTGTTAGTATCAATGATGCGCGTTATCCTGCTGGACGTGATGCCAATTGGTATGTGAGGGCTTTTTCGCAGTGGGCTGTTCAGATGCGTTTTTGTTCTATTGTAAAGGAACGTGAGGTTACTGAAGATATTAATTATGATATTCCTCCGATGAAACCTTTTGTCGGTGAACACTATATGTTACTTCAACCTTACGAATATCAACTTGAAGGCGTACAGTACGCAATAGAACATAAACGCTGTTTTTTCGGAGACCAGCCCGGGTTAGGTAAAACGTTGCAAGCTATATGTGCAGTTGTTAAGGCACATAAGGAAGCGCCTATATACGGTGAATCTTTTCCTGTACTTGTAATTTGCCCTGCTGCATTGAAAGTCAACTGGCAACGTGAATTCAAGAAATTCGCAGGGATTAACGCCATTATACTTGATGACAGAAACCGCCAGTCCTGGCAATCTTTTTATGAGTGTAAGAAGTCTGATGGCAGCCCACTTTGTGAGGTATTCATTACGAATTATGAATCACTGAATAAGTTTTTTGTGAGGTCTGTAAATAAGGAATCCAAGTTCACAATGAAAAGTATTGCTTTCGATCAGCGTGTTTCTTTGTTCAGGTCTGTTATCATTGACGAATCTCACAAATGTAAATCAAGTAAGACACAGCAAGGAAAGTTTGTAGAAGGTATCTGCAAAGGAAAACGGTATGTATTCGCATTGACTGGTACTCCTGTTGTCAACAATAATACAGACTTGATACAACAGCTAAAAATATTAGGTCGATTAGAGGACTTTGGAGGATATAGCCGGTATGTTGAAAGATATTGTGATGGTCCCAAACAGGCATCCAACGTTAAAGAGCTAAATTGGCGACTATGGAATACTTGCTTCTTTCGTCGTGAGAAGTCAAAGGTGCTTACACAACTTCCAGACAAGACTCGTCAATACTTGACAGTTGATATCACTACCACCAAAGAGTATAAGGCTGCTGAGGCTGATATGGTAAAATACTTGAAGAAGTACAAAAATGCTTCGGACGCACAAGTGCAGAAATCAATGAATGGTGCCGTCATGGTACAGATGCAGCTTTTAAAACAGATATCTGCCAGAGGTAAAATCAAGGCTGTTTGTGAATTTGTCCATGATGTTATCGACGGTGGTGAGAAGCTGATACTTTTCGGTTACTTGAAAGAAGTTGTAGCAGAACTGAAAAAGGAATTTCCTAAAGCCGTTACTGTAACTGGTTCCGACAATGTGAACCAAAAGCAATATGCCGTTGACTCTTTTCAAAATAATCCGGATTGTAAACTGATTATTCTGAATTTCAAATCGGGCGGTACCGGGCTTACTTTGACGGCTGCCAGTCGTGTTGCTTTTATAGAGTTCCCTTGGACTTTCAGCGATTGCGAACAGGCAGAAGATCGTGCGCATCGTAATGGTCAGAAGAACAACGTTAACTGCTATTACTTCTTAGGTAAGGATACTATCGACAAGTATATGTATGATGTGATTCAAACAAAGAAGAACATTGCCAATGGTGTTACCGGTACGGACGATCAAGTAGAAGAGAATATGGTGAATCTTGCAATGGACTTGTTTAGGGATAAATTATGAAGCCATTTAGATTAGTTATAAATGGGCAGAAAACTCATATTCAGGAATACAAGAAAGAAATGTTGTTCGGTCCTGAATGGGAAACCATAATATCCTTTGTCGGTTGCAGGAACAGGTGTAAACAAATCGTTGACCTTCTAAATGAATGTGCTACGATTTCAAAAAACAAGCAGAAAAATGACTGAAGAAGATATTCGTAAATTGGAGGTGAAATATTCTGAAACTAAGATACAACACATTTGTGTAACTTGGTTCAGAGAAACGTTTCCCAATGTAGGCCCTTTACTCTTTGCTATACCAAACGGCGGCGTCAGGACAAAGAAAAGCGGTGCTATGCGTAAATATGAAGGTGCCATCGCTGGTGTTGCTGACTTGATCCTGCTTTTTCCTCGCGGTGGTAAGAGCAGTCTTTGCATAGAGATGAAAACTCCACATGTAAAAGGTAAACGTGCCGGAACGCAGTCTGATGAGCAAAAAGAGTGGCAGGCATTAGTTGAGAAATATGGTAGTGTATATGTCGTTTGTCATGGGTTGATTGAGTTCATTAATAGCGTTTGCTATTATCTGAAAGCTGACCCTCAACCTTATATAAACAATGTCTTACGGAATTATTATAAATTGATATGACTTATATTGAACTTATCAATAGGTTTTGGGAACTTGACGAAAGCTGGCAATTTTCCTGCTGTGAAACGAGGCTTTATTTTTACTTGCTAAAAATTGCGAATCGTTTAGGCTGGGAGGATAACTGGACACGTAGTGATACAAAGGTGTCATCTGACGTGGGAGTGTCGGTGAAAGTATTCAAGTCTGCCCGAAATAGATTAGTTCAAGCAGGTCTTATTGAATGTAAACAAGGCAATGGAAGAGGCAATAAATCAACCTATTCTATAAAAGGTGTACAAAAAGGTATGCAGAATATACCACCTTTACGGCATCCTTTAGGGACACCTTTAGGGTACCCTTTAGGTACACCTTTTATAGAAAGCTCCCCCATACCCCCTAAAGAAGAATATAAGACAGAGACAAAGACAAAGAAAGAACCCCCTAAAGGGGGTAAGAAAGAAAGTAGCTCTGGCGAGCTTTTTCCACCCTCTAAACCGGAGAAACCTAAAAGAGTCGCAAAAGAATTTATTGCTCCTACGCTTGATGAGGTTATCCAACACTTCATAAAGCAAAATGCTCCGGAACGTTTAGATGATTGGCAAGAGCAAGCAGAAATATTCTTTAATCACTTTGACTCGATAGGGTGGAAGAATGCCAATGGAGTGAAAATTGAACGGTGGGATTCCAAAGCAAACCTTTGGATACTGGATCGCATACGTGAAAATCGAAAAAATGAATTAGACCATGACGGAAGAGGAAAAGAATCTATCAAGCAAGCTTCAAAATTTGATGGAGAAGGAAGCCGGCAAGCGCAAGCTGACGCTCCAACAGATAGAGAATCTGATACAAAGGCACAAAGAAAGTATTCAGAACGTTTCTGAATATGACTTAACTGATACGCAAGAGTATTACAGCCATTGGAATTTAATTTCTAACCTTGGTACGGATTATACGGAACGGGAGTTTAGAAAATTTGATGTTGATGATAACAACTCTAAACTAATTCAGTTTCTTCTGTACTATTTCAACGGATGTCAGTATGCTCAAAATGTGTTTCCGGAAGAGAATTACAAGGTTCATAAGAATCTTTTGCTTGTTGGTGAACCTGGCACCGGGAAAACAATGTTGATGCAGATTTTTGCAGATTATTTGAAACTTACTTGTAACCCCAATGCTTTTGAAAACTTGTCTGTTACTCAAATGATGAATTATTATAAAATCCATGGGCATATTGACTTGTACACTTACAATGAGAATCAATCCAAAGGATTTAAGCCAAATCCTTTTAATATCTGCTTGAATGATATCGGTCTGGAAACGGAAAATCAAAAATCGTATGGTACCAGCCTCGATTCAGTTATTGATGAATTTCTTTATGCCCGGTATGAGATTTTTCAGCAATACGGCAAGAAGTATCATATAACATCGAATCTTGGCATAGCCGAATTTAAGAAACGTTTTGGGCCAAGATTAGTGGATCGCTTTAAAACGTTTAATGTTCTCCCTCTGTGTGGCGAGAGCCGTAGAATATAGCTACTATGAAAGTTATAATTTACTGGGTTACTAAAGATCCGGATAAAATTGCTCGTATCAGAGAGCGTTTCGGTATTGGAACTTATCGAAGTGTTAACGGTGAAACTCCTGCTGAAATACGAGAAGAAGATATGGAACTTCTTCGGGAAACTGAAAGAAGAGGATTTATTCAAATACGTAATAAACCTCAATGAAAATGGCGTTAAAATGGCGAAGTTTCTGTTTGCATAACTTGTCATTTTACGATAACTTTACTGATGTAATAAACTAAAAGTCAAACCAATATAATTAAAAATTATGGAAGTACAAAACGTTAGAATTGACCTTATCAGTCCTTCTCCTTTGAATCCGAGAAAGACATTTGATGAAGCAGCTCTTCAAGAGCTTGCAAGTAACATTGAGAAACAAGGCTTATTGCAGCCTATCACTGTCAGAGTAGCCAAATCCGAAGATGTGACTGACTTAGAGACTGGTGATGTCACAACAATTCCCTGTTCGTATGAGATTGTTTGTGGTGAGCGTCGTTTCAGAGCGATATCGCTTCTGAAAGCTAAAGAAGATGAAGCCAATGTTGCTAAAATTAAAGCCCATCGTAAAAAGTCAGAGGAGTTTCAAACTATTTCCTGCATTGTCAGAGAGATGACTGATGATGAGGCTTTCGATGCAATGATTACTGAAAATCTTCAAAGGAAAGATGTCGATCCCATCGAAGAAGCCTTTGCTTTTGCCCAATTGTCAGAGCGAGGGCGTAGCTATGAGGATATTGCCCTTAAATTTGGAAAGTCTGCTCGCTTTGTCTTTGATCGTATAAAGCTAAATAGCCTTATTCCGGAACTGAAAGAACGTGTAAGAAATGGAGATATCCCATTATCTGGTGCAATGATTCTTTCAAAACTTGACGAAGAAACTCAAAAAGAGTTTCATGAGGAAGAAGATGAACAGTGCACGACCGCTATGATTCGGGATTATGTGAGTAATTCTTTTATGGAACTTAAAAAAGCCGATTGGATTGAAGAGGACGCTGATAATTGGGAAAATGGAGAATTTAAACCATGCTCTCAATGTGAATCTAATACCTGTAATCATGGTTGTCTATTCTATGAGATGAACAATAAAGATGCCCGGTGCATTAATGCTACCTGTTTTAATAAAAAGCGGATAGCGTATGTAGTTCGGAAGATTATGCTTGAAAGTGAAAATCTAGTAAAGGTAGGTGAACCTCTTTCATTTGGAAAGACTGTAATTGTAGCAAAAGCCGATTCTTATTGGAGCGATGAAAGAAGGATGCAATATGAGAGTGCTTTAGAAGCTGTTAAACAACTTGGATTTGCAGTGGTCAATCCGGATGAAGTCTTTAGATATTCATGTTATTATGATGCTGATGATGAGCGTACTTTAAAGATGCTTGATGATGGAGATATTTATCGATGTATCTCATTTTTTGGCTATTATTATCCGGAATTTGAAGTGAAATTCTACTATACGAGGAAAGAGCTTGCTTCCAGTACTGCTGCCGTTGCCGATCCTAAAGAGATAGAAAAGGAACAGATAAATGGAAAATTGAAGAAAGCTAAGGATAAGGTTATTGAGAAGAGTGCTGAAACTATGAGAAAATGGGCACAGGAAAAAACTTATTATCAACGTGATAAAGAATTGTCTATTGATGAACAAACGGTATTTGATGTTATGATTCTCCGTAATTGTAGTAGCGAATATCTGAAAATATTGAAGTTGTCAAAATATGAAAAAGATTCAGATTTTGTGAAATATGTCAGAAATAACCAAGCAGATCGAAATCATTGGTATCGGGCTTTCATTGCTAACAATCTTTCAAGTAATGATGTGATGTTCTATCCCTGTATGCAGAAATGTCAAAATATTCTCTTTGCAGAGCAATATCCTGATGATTACACTGAACTTAGTAAGCAGCTTGCTGCTTCTTTCGACAAGAAACAAAAGAAACTCAATGAGAGATTGAAAGAACTTGAAAACGATAACACAGAGGAAGCCTAATGGTTTCCTCTCTTTATTGATATGCTTATGAGAACTTGGACTAATGAGCAACTCGCCATACTTGATAGCGAGTATCCAACTGCTAATTTGAAAGAGCTTGCTGGTCGCCTGGACAAAACACCTGAGGCTGTGAAGGCAAAAGCATTAATACGTAAATTAAAACGTTCTCCAGATGTAAGGGTTTGGAGTCCGGAGAAAAGGCAAAAATTAAGAGCTCTTTATCCTGACCACACCAACCTTGAAATAGCTTCGATACTTGGTTCAACTGAAAGTGCTGTTTCCGGCATGGCTTTCAAATTAAAATTAAGAAAGTCTGCCGAGTTCTTATTCGAACATTCTTCAAAAGGTTTCTTTTCCAAAGGGCACCAACCTATGAATAAAGGACTCAAGCAATCTGAATATATGTCTGATGCTCAAATTGAAAAAACGAAAGCTACACGTTTCAAGAAGGGATGTATCCCAAAGAACCATAAAGAGGTTGGATATGAACGTGTAAATCGTGACGGTTACATTGAAGTGAAAACTGCAGAACCGAATGTTTTTGAATTGAAACACAGGCTTGTATGGATTGAACATAACGGTGAAATCCCTCCTGGTTACAATATTCAGTTCAAGGATGGAGATAAGCAAAATATTTGTATCGAGAACTTATACATGATTAGTCGTTCTGAACAAATGAAAACGCAAAACTCAATGTATGCCCGGTATCCGGAAGATGTTCAGTACCTCATCAAGCTAAAAGGAGCTTTGAATAGACAAATTAATAAAGCAACAAAAAAGAATGAATCATGAGTGATAATGCAATAGATAGATTAAAGGAAATGGTTAACAAACCGTTCCTTTATCAGAATGAAGAAATTGTAATTCTCAACTACTGTGACGGTACCGGTGATGATGGAACAGAAGTTGAAATATACTTGAACAATGGCAAAGTACTGATATTTAGTATGTTTGATTTAGCTTCCAAGTTGAACCGTTTCCGGTCGATAACAAATACAGTTGTTGTATTGGCAAATGAACGGTTGAATAAGGTATCTACTGTGAATCCTACTATCTTACAGGATATGAGAGACTTGGTTTTACAACAAATAAAGGACGTGAAAGAAGATCCTAATAAAGTAAATCAAGCCAAACAGGTTTTTCAAGGTGTCAATACTCTTATTAACCTTGCTAAAACAGAACTGGAATACAGGAAATATATGGATACAACGGACCCTATAAATAAGTAATTGCATGTTGACAGATAAAGAAAGAGAGGTCATTGAAGTTTCCTGTAAACTGCATAATTTATTTTGTAATCTCCCTGTGTTTCATGTATCAGATATCAGAGAGGAAGTCATACATATTCATGCGATCCAAAATATGATAATGGCTCGTGAGGCATACAGGAGCAATCCGAAAATGTTCCCTATTAAAAATGGGCATCCCAATAATATGCCAATAGGTATTCTTGCTACTACTCCCATGAATTTTGTGAGTTTTGATAATATTCCTATGGCCAGTGAAAAACGTATTCATCTCCAAAAGTATAGAATGAAAAAATTAAGAACCTTAATTCCGCAACACTATTATAAAATATTTTTTTTAAGTACCTGAGCAACA
>ERZ840057.2027-NODE-2027-length-14941-cov-3.145909_pt1 | contig 14941 bp, 13 predicted proteins | sample MGYA00519907_ERZ840057 | MGnify/ENA primary metagenome ERZ840057 (study PRJEB31850, sample SAMEA3708862) | human gut metagenome | biome: human gut; feature: human-associated habitat; material: faeces | place: China | collected 2014 ...
AGCTGTATGTCTCCTCGTACTCCTATGCGGCCACCGCCAACTATATACATCAGGTGGTGACGGACAAGCTGGTGGAGCTGTTCGGGAAGGAGCATCCCGGCTATACCCGGCAGGACTTTTATGAGCTGGAGCTGGCTACCTCCGGCATGCTGCGCAGCTTCATGGCCCGCAAGTGCGACCGGAGCTTCACCATGGAGCAGAAGCTGCGTCGGTTCCTGTCCTGCGGCATGACCATCTACGGCGTGGACCAGGAAAAGCAGCAGGAGGTCATTGACCGGGTGCTGAAGATGGACCTGAAGTCCGTGGCCGATCAGCTGCTGGCCCAGGCCATGGCCCAGTCCCAGGAGGAGTTCCGGGAGGCCGAGCGCAAGGGCAAGGCCCTGGAAGCTGCCAGACGTGGCTGATTTTTCCTATATCGTTCTGGACCTGGAGTGGAACCAGCCGTTGAATCCGGACAGCGCCATACGGGAGCCGTTTTTCTTCGACTCGGAGATCATCGAGATCGGGGCCCTGCGGCTGGATGAGCGGTTCCGGGAAACCGGCAGCTTCAAGACCTTCATCCGCCCCCGGTTTTATCCCCACATGAACGGCGACGTGGTGCAGCTGACGAAGATCCGGGCACAGGATCTGGAAAAGGCCCCGGAATTTCCCCGGGCCTATGCCGAGTTCATGGAATGGTGCGGGGAGGACTGCTGCCTGTGTACCTGGGGACCGGACGACATCCCGGTGCTGATGGATAACCTACTGATGCACGGAATGGACGCGGAGATGCCCTGCTGCTATGATTTGCAGCGGATCTTCGGCCACGAGATCATGCGGGATGACCGGCAATGCTCCCTGGAGCGGGCGATGGAATTGCTGAAGCTGACCCCGGACCGGGCCCACGACGCCCTGAACGATGCGCGCCAGAATAAGAACCTCGAGCGAGGCCGAAAGACCACAAAGCAGCGAGCCGACCGTAAAGACGATGACGCCCAGCTGGAAAACGCCCACCTTGCCGCGCACGTCACCCAGGCGGCCAAACGGCAGCATAGCCACGCACGTCGCAAGCAGATACACCGAGCTCACCAGCTGAATGCGGTCGAGGCCCACGCCCAGCTCCTTTTGCATCACGGGCAACGCCACGGTCACGACGGTCGAATCCAGACACGACATAAACGTCATGATGAGCACGGTAAACAGAATCGCCCATTTGTTCTTGCCATGGGTGTCGCCCTCAAGGGCAATGCGCTCGCGGCGCAGCTGCTCTGCGGTCTTCTCCATATCTATCCTTTCGAGTGGCGCAACACAAAAACGGAGCCCCAATCGCCTGCAAACAGTCGCGATTGGGGCCCCGCCTACGGAATCGGAACTTAAAAGGTCGTCGAAGCCTTCTGTCGGCATCGGCGCCTTGCACGAACGCTAGCCTAGCACTGCTCGAGCGCCTGCCCAAGGTCGGCAATCAGATCGGCCGTGTCCTCGAGGCCGCACGACAGGCGCACCATGTCGGCAGAGATGCCGCAGGCGATGAGCTCCTCGTCGTTCATCTGGCGATGCGTGGCGTTAGCAGGATGCAGGCAGCAGGTGCGGGCATCGGCAACATGCGTGGCGATCTGGGCGAGCTTGAGGCTCTTCATAAAGGTCTCGGCAGCCGCGCGACCACCGTTAAAGCCAAAGCTCACGACGCCGCACGTACCGTTGGGCATGTACTTTTGAGCCATGTCATAGTACTTGTCGCCCTCCAGGCCCGGATAGCTCACAAAGCGTACCTTGGGATGGCTCTGCAGGAACTTAGCGACCGCCAGGCCGTTCTCGCAATGGCGCGGCATGCGCACATGCAGGCTCTCGAGCGAGCTGTTCAGGAAAAACGCCGCCTGCGGGTTCTGCATGGGACCAAGATCGCGCATAAGCTGCGCGGTGGCCTTGGTAATGAAGGCGCCCTCGCGGCCGAACTTCTCGGCATAGGTCACGCCATGGTAGCTCTCATCGGGCGTGGTGAGACCCGGGAACTTGTCAGCATGGGCCATCCAGTCAAATTGGCCGTGGTCGACGATCACGCCACCCAAGTAGGCCGCATGGCCATCCATGTACTTGGTGGTGGAGTGCGTAACGATGTCGGCGCCCCACTCAAAGGGACGGCACATCACGGGCGTCGGGAAGGTGTTGTCGACCATCAGCGGCACGCCGTGGTCATGCGCGGCCTTGGCAAAGCGCTCAATATCGAGCACGGCAAGGGCAGGGTTGGCGATGGTCTCGCCAAAGACGAGCTTGGTGTTGGGCTCAAAGGCAGCCTCGAGCTCCTCATCGGTGCAGTCGGGAGCGACGAAGGTGCAGGTGACACCCATGCGACCCATGGTGTGGGCAAGCAGGTTGTAGGTACCGCCGTAGATGGCAGAGCTTGCGACCACGTGATCGCCGGCGCCGGCAACATTAAAGATCGCAAGGAAGTTCGCAGCCATGCCCGAGCTCGTAAGCATCGCAGCGGTACCGCCCTCCATCTCGCAGATCTTAGCGGCAACCAAATCGCACGTGGGGTTCTGCAGACGGCTGTAGAAGTAGCCCGACTCCTCCAGGTCAAATAGCTTGCCCATATGCTCAGACGTGTCGTACTTCCACGTGGTGGACTGGTAGATGGGCACCTGGCGCGGCTCCGCATCGCCCGGGCGATAGCCGCCCTGAACACACGTGGTACCGATGGTCTGCTTGCTCATATCTAGCTCCCTTGCCTAGGTTACATTTTTATTCGGTTCACAATACCGCTACCCCGCACCCCTCTCAACCCATCCCGCCGATAGGTTATGAGACAAATAAATCAGGTTTATTTGTCCCAAATCTTAAGAAAGTGTTCGATGGCGAAAAACAATGAGATATGCACTGCGGTCTCGATAAGCGAATGCGCCAGCAAGGGTACCATAGGCGGGTACACCGTAATCAAGGAGACACCGATGAAGCAAATCGATACAACCCAGCTCGACATCACCGCCTGTCAGGCTCAGGCTGCCGAGTACCACGCCCGCGGCTTTAACTGCGCCCAGGCTGTCGCTTGCACGCTCGCGCCCGCTGTGGGGCTCGACCCCCAGATCGCCTTTACCCTCACCGAGGGCTTTGGCGCCGGCATGGGCGGCATGACCGAGACCTGCGGCGCCATCTCGGGCGCCGTGGCCATCATGGGCTTTGTGATGAGCGACGGTATGGAGAACCCCAAGACCAAGGGCCAGACCTACAAGCTGTCGCGCGAGATTGCCAAGCGCTTTGGCGAGAAGAACACCACGACCGTCTGCGGCACGCTCAAAGGCGTCGGATCGGACCAGGGTCCGCTCCGCAGCTGCCCCGGCTGCATCGACGACGCCGTCGACATCGCCTGCGATGTGCTAAAGCAGCTCGCCGAGTAAACGGCGACAACATAAAACGATGGCCGGCGCGCTTGGGATTCATCCAAAAGCACGCCGGCCGCCGTCGTTAGAACTCGGCAAATTCGGGAGCGCCGACCTCAATCTCCTCGCGCCCCGCCATAAGCTCGCGCATCTTAACGCAAAACGGCTCCTGCTCCCCCGCCTTAAACACCAAATGAATCGTCACGGCATCCGCGTACTCGGTATCCGAAACCTTGGCACCGGAATCCTGGGCCAAGCGAAGCACCTGCTCATACTGCGGATAGGCCACATGCACGTCAACAGGCACGACACTCGTCATCTCGACGATCTGCCCGGCCTCCTGAGCCGCGGCCACCGCCGCCTGCGTCGCCGCGGTATAGGCGCGTACCAAGCCACCGGGCCCCAACAACGTACCACCAAAATAGCGTGTCACTACGCAGCAAACATTTTTGAGCTCCGCACCGCGCAACACCTCGAGTGTCGGCATACCGCTCGTGCGGCTCGGCTCACCATCATCGCTCTGGCGCTCGCGTCCATCGACCAAAATCCACGCGGGAACATTGTGTCGAGCGTCGTAATGACGCTTGCGAACCATCTCGATAAAGGCATTCGCCTCGTCCTCGGACTCAATATGGACCAGCTGGGCAATAAACCGACTCTTGCGGTCCACAAACTCGCCCGAAACCTCAATATTCGATTGCAGAGTAAAATAGCTGTCCAACAAAGCCCCTCAACAAAACTAAGCGCGGCAACAAACAGCCTCAATAATACGATAACCCTAGTAAAAAGAATGGCAACGCCGATGATTCCGTCAACGAAAGCGAGAACCCGTCAGCGCGAGCAAGGTGCCTTGAAAGCCGAGGGCATTGACCTTATGGTCATGCCCGAAGGTTTGAAAGGCAGATTGCCGCGCTGACGGGTTCGCAGCGTCAACAAAGTGCCAAGTGGGCCGATAAGCCGGGTTCTGTCGTGAACGGTCATTTATCTTGTCTGCACGTTACCGTGCAGCTCCACGCACGCTACCCGAACGCGGACCGGGCCGGCCCATAGCGTTCCTATTCGCGCTTGCTCCGGATGGGGCTTGCCAAGCCGCCATGTTGCCACGACGCTGGTGGTCTCTTACACCACCGTTTCAGCTTTTCCCTTTACGCCTTGCGGCGCAGGTGGGAGTCTTCTTTTCTGCGGCGCTTTCCGTCGGATCACTCCGCCCGGCCGTTAGCCGGCATCCCGCCCTCTGGAGCCCGGACTTTCCTCACGCGTACTGCAAGCAGCACATCGCGCGACCGTCTGGCCCACTCAGCAGTGCAAGAGTGTAACACACCGTTGCCGCAGGCAATGGCACAACGCAAACGCTCGACACGATAAACCAAGAACCGCCATGCGCTACAATGGTCCTGTCGATGGGCAACGTCGTCAGTCGAGACGCGACCGCGCTCCGCACCCCTCCGTCTACTCGGTGCGTTCCCGCCTCCTCCCCGAGGCGGGATGTCGGCATTTTTTCATGCACCGAAAACCTAATAGCCTGTGGACAGCTCGGACAGCATTGCGCGCGGACGACATCGCGCACCTCAGCAGCAAATGCAAAAAGGGACCCGTCCATTACGGACGGATCCCTTAAAACAAGTGATCGTCAAACCGATTTACTCGGCGTCGGTCTCCTCGTCCTTCTTCTCGGAAGGCAGCGGGGTAACCTCGATCTCAACGCCCAGAGTCTCAGCAGCGGACTTCATGGACAGGGAGATACGACGACGGTCGAGGTCGATCTCCATGACCTTGACCTGAACCTTGTCGCCCACGTGGGTAACCTGAGAAGGCTGGTCGACGTGTTTGTTGGCCATCTCGGAGATGTGCACCAGGCCCTCGATGCCCTCGCCCAGGTCGACAAAAGCGCCGAACGGGACAAGCTTGGTCACAGTGCCCTCGACGATAGCGCCGACGGGGTACTTCTTGACCAGTGCGCGCCACGGATCCTCGGTGGTCTGCTTGAGACCCAGGGAGATGCGCTCGCGGTTGAGATCGACGTCGAGAACCTCGACCTCGACCTCCTGGCCGACCTTGACAACCTCGGAAGGATGGTTGACGTGGTTCCAAGAGAGCTCGGAGATGTGGATAAGGCCGTCGATACCGCCGAGGTCGACGAAGGCGCCGAAGTCGACGATGGAGGAGACGGTGCCCTTCAAGAGCATACCAGACTTGAGCTTGGACAGGATCTCGGAGCGCTCGGCCTTACGGGACTCCTCGAGCACGACGCGACGGGAGAGGACGACGTTGTTGCGGTTGCGGTCCATCTCGATAACGCGGGCCTCGATGCGGGTGCCCATGTAGGAGGTGAGGTCCTTGACGCGACGGAGGTCAACGAGGGAAGCGGGCAGGAAGCCACGCAGGCCGATGTCGAGGATCAGGCCGCCCTTGACAACCTCGATAACCTCGCCCTCGACGTTCTCGCCGGAGTTGAACTTCTCCTCGATGCGGTTCCAAGCACGCTCGTACTCGGCACGCTTCTTGGACAGGACCAGACGACCGTCCTTGTCCTCCTTCTGGAGAACCAGAGCCTCGATGGGATCACCGAGTGCAACGATGTCTGCAGGGTTAGCGTCCTTGCGGATGGACAGCTCGCGGACCGGGATAACGCCCTCGGACTTGAATCCGATGTCAACGAGCACCTCGTCATGCTCGATCTTAACGACAGTGCCGTTAACGAGATCGCCCTCATCAAAGTCGGTAATCGTACCGTCGATGAGGTTGTTCATCTCCTCCTCGTTGACATCGTCAAGAGAGAAAATGGACGAGTTCTGAATCTCACTCAAAGGTGGACCCCTTTCGAACTACGGGGCCCCGATTGCTAGGACCTACAGAAGGGTGCGACAAGCACACAACGTTTAGGAACACTCGGGAGCCGACAGATACTAATGTGACGCTTATGCAATCACGTTCGTATAGGTTACGGGGAAATGAGTTCGATTTCAAGCGTGAACTGCGATTTTTTAATCGTGTGGAGACTTTTTCGTAATCTTATGAACACACGTCTCCGCAACTTGACGATAACCAGCCAGGCATTCGGCTTTGGGGTAAAGTATCCCAGACATACGATTCTGGAACGATTTTTCGAGAAAGGTGCCCGCGTGCTCAAAGCAGTCGTTTTCGATATGGACGAAACGCTTCTTAGCATCAACCTCAACGCGTTCATCCTTCGCTATTTTAAGGATGTCTCTTCGATGCTCGCGGATATCGGGCGCCGCAGCCGCGGTGGCACGATGGCACGCCTCGGCACCATCCTGGTCGACCTCAACGCCAATCGCCGCAGCGGCACGGACAACCGCACCAATCTTGAGTTTTACCAAGAAGAGGTCGAGCGCCGATGCGGGATTTGCCTCTCGGACCCACTTATCTACGAGGCGTTTACCTACTACGACCGCGAAGTTCTTCCGTACAAGAATGACGAACTCATCAACGCCCATGCCATGCCGGGCGCACACGCCGCGCTCCAGGCCGTACAGGACGCAGGGCTGCGCTGCGCGCTCTTTACCAACCCCAGCTTTCCGCAGGGGGCCATCGAGTGCCGCATGGGCTGGGGCGACCTGGCCGACGCCCCCTTTGAGCTCGTCACGCACATGGGAAACGCCACCCGCTGCAAGCCTGATGCCACCTACTATCTAGAGCAGCTTCAGGTGATGGGGCTCGAACCGCACGAGGTCCTTATGGTGGGCAACGATCCCAAACGCGACTTCCCTAGCCCCGCCTGCGGCATTCAGACTGCCTATGTAGGCCAGGGCAAGCCCAACCGAGTCACCTGGCGCGGAACCATGGAAGGCTTCGCCCGCGACTTTAACGCCGTAGTAGAAGCCTTCTACGAACACCAAGTAGCGGAAGAGTTGTCCTAACAGACTCGAGTCTTGCCGATCATGATGTTGAGGATCTCGACGTCGGTGTCCTTCATGCCCACGCGGCCCACGTAGCCCATGCTGGCAATCGTCTGCTCGACGGTATCCTGGATCAAACCCTCGCCGGCACGGAAGCCACGCCCCTGCATGGCCATGTCATGTCCCAGAATCGCCGCATCGACGGCAGCCGAAATCTTGGCGGCACAACTCGCCTTGGCGCCGTCGCACACGATGCCGCCCACGTTACCGAGCGTATTCGAGACCGTCGCGCCAATCTGCTCGCACGTGCCACCGCACAGCCAGGTAATCGCAGCGCCGGCGCCGCACGCGGCGCAAATAGCACCGCAAAACGCCGAAAGCGCACCAATATAGCTCTTGATATGCACGGCGATAAGATCGGACAGCATCACGGCGCGCACCAGACGCTCGTGGTCGCAACGCAGGTACTCGGCATACTCCATGACGGGCAATGCGCAGGTAATGCCTTGATTGCCCGAGCCGCACACAATGGCGACCGGCAGCGCGCAACCGTTCATGCGGGCGTCGGACCCGGCGGCCGCACGGGCACGGGCACGGCAGGCGACGTCATCGGCACGAGCACCCAGCAGCGTACGACCCACCTCGGCGCCCCAAGCGTGCGCAAGGCCCTCGGCACTGATTGCGCCATTCAGCTCAATCTGACGCTCAACGGCAGCGCGGGCGCCCTCAATGTCACCGTCCTCGATAAAGTCGATGATGGAATCAATGGACATGGGCGTATCGGCGTTATCTGCCGCACGCTCGGCCACCACGCGCTCGGCGCAGGCGGCGCACTCCCCCGCCGACTTGCCGCATACCGGAATACCATCGAGCGTATGGCACGTGACATTAGTGTGGTGATCGGTAATCTCGACGACCGCGGTATGGCCCCCGGCCGTCGCAGTCACCTTGATGTAGAGGTTGGGCACACCCTCGACAAGCGACACATCGCAGTAGCCAGCGTCGGCGAGGAGCTCGGCCACACGAGCGCGGTCTTCATCGTTAACGCTCTCGAGCACCTCGAGCGCGCTCTTGGCGTCACCGCCCACGGCGCCCAGCACGGCCGCGGCCTCAATACCGTGCATGCCGCCCGAGTTGGGCACGGTCACGCTCTTAACGTTCTTGATGATGTTGCCTGAGCAGGCAACATCCATATGATCGGGTTCGCAACCGAGCGTCTGGCTCGCCAGCGCCGCTGCATAGGCAACGGCAATGGGCTCGGTGCAGCCAAGTGCGCAGACAAGCTCGCGGTTCAAGACATCGCAAAAAGCGGCATCGCGGATGGAATCGGTAGGCATAGGAATCTCCTGCTTACATAACGGACTGGGCTCTCGATAATAGTTAGCTCTTTTATTTGATAACAATGCATCAAAAACCGCAACCATGGTTCCGACGGACGGCGTTCAAGCGCAATCTGACGGCATTCATTCATGAAAAGCTAGTCTTGTTGCATGCTAAAGCGTTTGACCAAAAAACGCCCGAGCGTTTACACAAAAGTCGCGCTATCATGCAGTCGAACGCGGTAAAACCTATAGCAATTCCGCCGCACGGACCAGAGAGGAACCACTCATGAAGATCGGTATCGGTAACGACCACGCCGCCGTCGAGCTCAAGAACATCATTTCCGAGCACCTGAAGGAGCGCGGCTGCGAGGTCGTGAACTATGGCACCGACACCTCCGAGAGCTTCGACTACCCCATCGCCGGTTACAAGGTGGGCAAGGCCGTGGCCAACGGTGACGTCGACCTGGGTATCTTGATCTGCGGTACCGGCGTCGGGATTAGCCTGGCTGCCAACAAGGTCGAGGGCGTACGCGCCGTCGTGTGCTCCGAGCCCTTCAGCGCCAAGCTCTCCCGTATGCACAACAACACCAACGTGCTGGCCTTTGGCGCCCGCGTCGTGGGCTCCGAGCTCGCCAAGATGATTGTCGACGAATGGCTCGACGCCGAGTTTGAGGGCGGCCGCCACGAGCGTCGCGTCAATCTCCTCAACGAGATCGACCAGACCCGCGGACTAAAGATTGTCGACGAGGCCTAAAGACTTACAAAGCCATACGCTAGCGCCAGCCCCCGCCCGGAAGAAACATCCGGACGGGGCTCTTTAGTAGTTTTCTATGCGTTTACCAAAAATCTACCGGAATAAAAGGGCGCCGCGGTTGGAATTCCGCGGCGCCCAAGCCACACGCTAACAGCTTTAAGGAGTCAAAGCTGGTTTAGCCAAAGAAGCGCTTGATCTCGATCTCGGCGTTCTCCAGGCAGTCGGAGCCGTGGATCACGTTGGCGTTGACATCGACAGCGAAGTCGCCGCGAATGGTGCCGGGCGCAGCATCAAGCGGGTTGGTAGCGCCCATAAGGGTGCGCATCTTGGAAACAGCGGAGAGACCGGAAACGACCATCTTGACGACCGGACCGCTCGTCATAAAGTCGCAGAGACCGCCAAAGAAGGGCTTGTCGGCCAGATGAGCGTAGTGCTCCTCGACGGTAGCGCGCTCGAGCGTAGTCATCTCCATGCGCTCGATGACAAGGCCGCTGCGCTCAATGCGAGCAACGATCTCGCCGATCTTGCGATCGCGCACGGCGTCGGGCTTAATCATGATGAAGGTCTTCTCGATAGCCATAAGGTAGCCTTTCAAGTAGGTTCGCGCGTGCCCAAGTCCCATTCCGGCACTCGCCTGGACTGCATCGTAACAGAGTTTTAGCTGCAGTTAAACAAAAAGCTGTTTATTGAAGCGCTGCAATTAATTGAAGCGTTCCATATGTGTCACTTCTGTTTCGAAGCCCGATTAGAGTACCATCCGACTGCCCATCAACCGCACCGAACCGAGCGGACGGTCGGTTGCCGCCTGTGAACGTACCCCCTTCACAACCTGCCCAAAGGTCCTACAGAAGTTCTCGACAAGCCCCTCCCCCATTACAACAAAATACGGACGCCCACATCAGCAGACGCCCGTAAAAGCAAAAACGATTTATCAATAAATGGCCAAGCAGCTTTAGCCAGACTCTTACTTTGCCCCGTGGCCCATCTCGAAGACCTTGGTCAGCGATCCAAACACGCCTTCGTCGGCCACGAGCTGTGCCTCGGCACGATCCAGCTGTACGGCAACGGCGGCAGGGGCGGTACCGCCCTCGGTCGTACGCGCGGCGACAATTGAGGGGATGTCGAGCGCCTCGGTAATATCGCGTTCAAAGAGCGGGCTTGCCTCCTGGAACACCTCAAACGGCAGGTCCTCAAGATTGCAGCTACGCTTCTCACACATCAGGACCAGATGGCCCACCACGGCATGTGCCTCGCGGAACGGCAGACCACGCTTAGCCAGGTAATCGGCAACATCGGTGGCGGCAAGGTGTCCCACGCCGCACTCGCACGCCATGGCATCCTCGTTGACGGTCCAAGTCGAAATCATACCGGCCATAACCGACAGGCACTGCATGAGCGTATGGGCGGTATCGAGCGCGCCCTCCTTGTCCTCCTGCAAGTCCTTGTTATAAGCAAGCGGCAGGCCCTTCATGGTCACGAGCAGCTGCACCAGGTTGCCATACACACGGCCGCTCTTGCCGCGGATAAGCTCGGCAAAGTCGGGATTCTTCTTCTGCGGCATGATGGACGAGCCGGTGGAGTACGAGTCGGAAAGCGTGATAAAGCCAAATTCGGAGCTCGACCACAGCACGATCTCCTCGGAAAGACGCGACAGGTGCATGGCCATGACGGAGCCGGCGTAATGCAGATCGAGCAGGAAATCGCGGTCGGAAACCGCATCGAGCGAGTTGGGAATCACGCCCGCAAAGCCAAGCTCGGCAGCCGTCATCTGACGATCGAGCGGATAGCTCGTACCGGCAAGCGCGGCAGCACCCAGCGGGCAGTTGTCGGCGGCATCAAAGGCGGCCTTCAGGCGCGTAAAGTCACGCGCGAACATCCAGGAATACGCCAGCAGATGATGCGACAGCAGCACGGGCTGAGCGTGCTGCATGTGCGTGTAGCCCGGCAGAATCACCTTGTCGTACTTCTTAGCCGCATCCACCAGCACATGGCGCAGCTCAAGATTGGCCTCCATGAGCTCCTTGGCCAGCGCCTTGACGCCCAGGCGTGTGTCGGTCGCCACCTGGTCGTTGCGCGAACGTCCGGTATGCAAGCGCTTACCGGCCTCGCCGATGCGACGCGTCAGCTCGCTCTCGATGGACATATGAATGTCTTCGTCGTTGATGTCGAAGGTGAAGTTGCCGGCATCGATATCCTGTTCGATTCCAGTCAGGCCCTTGGCAATCGCTTGCTCGTCCTCGGCACTGATGATGCCCTGGGCCGCCAGCATTTTGGCATGCGCCTTAGAGCCGGCGATATCCTGCTTATAGAGATGTTTGTCGACCGGCAGCGACGCGCCAAACTCCTGCGTGACCTCGGCCACGCCCGCCTCAAAACGACCGCCCCAAAGAGCCATGGAACCGTCCCCTTTCTCCAAATACCAAAACAAGCGCCCAAAGCAATGCGCCATATCGCTAAAGCGATTTATCAACCGCTAGTTTTACACATTCCCCACCGTGCGCGAGGCTGACAAGCTAAATAGCGAAGAAGTGACGCACCATGCACTTGGCGCCCATGGATTCCCTCCTGAGGTTACCCTGCGAGGCGTCAATCCAGGCCTTCAGGCTCATGGGGACCTCCTCCACCTTGGCGGTATCGAGCTCGGGGGCAAGAGAAAGCAAAGAGTGTGCAATAGCGTCAAACATAGTAGGTACTCCTCAGATATATATAGGCGCAGAGCCGCCAAATTGATAGAAAGAGCCCCGCCGGACAACCCCGGCGGGGCTCGGACTCAGCCGCAGATGCGGCATCATATATGCGGGCGGAACGTAGGGGCCACCGATGTTAAGAAGTGTCAGCAAGCATAACGAAAGGTAGGGACCCCGTGCGCCCGTTATGTATCACGCGGATGGGCCGCGCGGATACCAAGGAAGAGAAGCCTTAGGCCTGGGCTGCAGCGGAGCTGGGACCCTGGACCTTAGCCCACGTCTTGAGCGACAGCGTATCGATCTCGATAAAGCCGGCGCTGGCCTTCTCATCAAACGTGGTGTCGCGGTCGTAGGTGGCCAGGCCGTAATCGTAGAGGCTGAAGGGGCTCTTGCGGCCGACGACATGGCAGTTGCCCTTAAAGAACTTCAGACGGACGGTGCCGGTCACGAACTTCTGGGTGTCGGCCATAAAGGCATCGAGCGCGTTTTTGAGCGGGCTGTACCACTGGCCGTTATACACGGCGGTGGCCCAATCCTGCTCAAGCTTAATCTTCTCCTTGAGCAGGTCGCCCTCAACGCAAATGTCCTCGAGCGCCTTGTGGGCGGTGATAAGCGTCAGGGCGCCGGGGACCTCATAGCACTCGCGGCTCTTGAGGCCCACCAGACGATCCTCGACCAGGTCCAGGCGACCAAAGCCATTGTCGCCGGAAATCTTGTTAAGGACGATGACGATCTCGGAGAGCTTCATCTTCTTGCCGTCGACGGCGACGGGCTTGCCCGCCTCAAACTCAATCTCGGTGTAGGTCGGGGCGTCGGGCGTATCCTCGGGGTTCTTGGTCATAACCCAGGCGTCGTCGAGCGGCTCGTTCCAGGGATCCTCCAGGTGACCGCACTCAATGGCGCGACCCCACAGGTTGTCGTCGATGGAATAGGGGTTGTCGTTGGTACCCTCGGGAACCGGCACGTTGTGGGCGTGGGCGTAGGCGACCTCGTCCGGACGGCACTTCAGATCCCACTCGCGAACCGGGGCGATAACCTTGAGCTCGGGGTCGAGCGCCTTGACGGCAGTCTCAAAACGGACCTGGTCGTTACCTTTGCCGGTGCAGCCGTGGGCGACGTAGGTCGCGCCAAACTCGTGAGCAACCTCGACGAGCTTCTTGGCGAGCAGCGGGCGGGACAGGGCGGAGAGCAGCGGGTACTTGTTCTCGTACATGGAGTTGGCCGCGATGGCCTTGGTCAGGAACTCATCGGAGAACTCGTCGCGCAAGTCGAGCACCTGACAATCCAGAACGCCCAGGTCGAGCGCCTTCTGCTTCTTGGCATCCAGGCCGGTCTCCTCCTGGCCCACGTTACCGCAGACGCAAACGACATCAAGATTCTTCTCGTCCTGAAGCCACTTGACACATACGGATGTATCAAGACCACCGGAATATGCGAGAACGACTTTTTCCTTGCTCATGGCTGTTTCCTTTCGCCCTTGGTAGCTAGTTAGAACATCGGTCAGTTGCAAGTCATTTCGAGGTCAAAAACCGTGCAATATCAGGTTAAATAGCAAAAATCAGCACATACATGCCCTAGAAACATGCAGCAATGTCGTGCTAAAACCCAACGACCTCAAAATGACTCTGTTGGGGCATTTAGCCCCATGCGGACAGAGACGATTGTTATCGTCGTCGGGAAATTGCGCGCTGGCGTCGGATGGCATTGTCTGCAGTAGTGATAATCTTTACGAACTGCATCTGCCTCTCCTTTCACCTATCGCCGGGCGCAATTCTAATATCGTAAACGGTACCTTTTCCTCGGTAAGCGGTTGTTTTTCCGTCTCCGTTTTCGATGGTCGCTATATTACGCTAAAGTGCCTGCTGTACAAGCGACAAATTCAAATTTCTGAAAAGTTTTTTCATTACTTTGTGAATGATGATGCAAATATGCGCCAATCCTGCGAAAATACGCCCGACTATCAAGTAGAGGGTCAATCACCCGAAACATTCTGGAAACCGAAAGGCGCGTTTTATGCAGACTTACGAATCAGACGCCAACATCGGCAACATTAAGATTCTCGCTGTCGATATGGACAAGACGTTACTGACCGACGAGCGCGTGCTGCCTCAGGGCCTCGACGAGCGCCTGGACAAGCTCGCCGAGGCTGGCATCGTGTTCTGCCCCGCCAGCGGACGCCCCGCCCCCAAACTCGAGGAGATGTTTGAGGACATCAAGAGCCGCATCGCTTTTTGCCCCGATAACGGCGCGTGCGTTATCTACCGCGGCAACTATATCTATAAGAGCACTATCGACGTGGCGCTGTATCAGCAGGTCTTGAGCCGCGCCTCGGAGGATTCGCGCGCTGTCCCCGTCCTGTGCTGCTTCGACGAGTTCTATGTACTTGCCCGCGATCATCAATACCACGACGAGATCAGCGTCTACTACAACACGATCAACTACGTCGATAGCTTTGAGGGCATTGACATCGAGTCTAACAAGATTTCGATCTTCTTCCCCGCCTACGATGCCGAGCCAGCGTTTCGCGAGGACTACAGCCCCGAGTTCTCGGACAAACTCTACGTCACCAATGCGGGCCGCGAGTGGATCGACTTTATGAATCTGGGCGTCGACAAGGGGTCGGGCGTAGCACATCTCTGCGAGCGCCTGGGCATCGATATCGCCGACGCCGCTGCCGTGGGCGATACGTACAACGACATCCCCATGCTTGAGCGCGTCGGTCACAGCTTTATCGTGGACAATGCCGAGGAGCATATGAACGCGCATGCCAAGTGGCGTATTCCGAGTAACAACGACGGGGGCGTACTGACGCTCATCGACGCCATCCTGGCGGCTCGTTAAACTCGACGCCATGCCCGGGGCCGGCCGTTTGATTTTTGTTCGGTCAGGTCCTGGGCTCGCTCGAAGAGCACATTAAGTGCTCTTCGGCTCGTGCGGAATCTACAAAAATCAAACGGTCGGCCCC
>ERZ840057.2033-NODE-2033-length-14906-cov-5.465019_pt1 | contig 14906 bp, 11 predicted proteins | sample MGYA00519907_ERZ840057 | MGnify/ENA primary metagenome ERZ840057 (study PRJEB31850, sample SAMEA3708862) | human gut metagenome | biome: human gut; feature: human-associated habitat; material: faeces | place: China | collected 2014 ...
TTAAAGGCTGAACTTGATGAAAGATACAAGGAAGCAAAAGCTAAGGGACTTAACCTTAATATGTCAAGAGGTAAGCCATCAGCAACTCAGCTTAACGTAACAATGGATATGCTTGATGTAATCAATAGTTCATCTGATTTAAAAGCAGAGGATGGAACAGATTGTAGAAATTATGGTGTTCTTGATGGAATTCCTGAAGCTAAGAAGCTTATGGCAGATATGATGGGAACAACACCTGAACACGTTATTATATATGGTAATGCAAGTCTTAATATTATGTATGATCAGGTATCAAGAGCTTATACACACGGTATTCTTGGTAATACACCTTGGTGTAAGCTTGATAAAGTGAAGTGGCTCTGTCCAGTTCCAGGTTATGACAGACATTTTGCTATAACAGAAAGATTTGGAATTGAAATGATTAATATTCCAATGTCTGTTGATGGACCTGATATGGATATGATAGAGAAGCTTGTAAGCGAAGATGAGTCTATTAAGGGTATCTGGTGTGTACCAAAGTATTCTAATCCACAGGGCTACACATACTCAGATGAGACAGTAAAGAGAATGGCAGCATTAAAACCAGCAGCTAAGGACTTTAGAATATTCTGGGATAATGCATATGTTATTCATCATCTTTATGATGACAAACAGGATGAAATTCTTGATATTATTTCTGAATGTGAGAAAGCTGGCAATCCAGATATGGTATTTGAATTTGCATCTACATCTAAGGTTACATTCCCAGGTTCAGGTGTGGCAGCACTTGCAACATCAAAAGATAATGTGGCTGATATTAAGAAGCAGATGACAATTCAGACAATTGGTCACGATAAGATTAACCAGTTAAGACACGTAAGATATTTCAAGAATGTTGCAGGTCTTAAGGAACATATGAAGAAGCACGCTGAATTTATGCGTCCAAAGTTTGAAGCTACTTTAAAGGTGCTTGAAGATGAACTTACAGGTCTTGGAATTGGTACTTGGTCAGAGCCAAGAGGAGGATACTTCATATCATTTGATGCTATGGAAGGCTGCGCTAAGGCAATAGTTGCAAAGTGTAAAGAAGCAGGTGTTATCCTTACAAACGCAGGTGCTACATTCCCTTATGGAAAAGATCCACATGACAGTAATATCCGTATCGCACCGTCTTATCCGACACCGGAAGAACTTGCAGTTGCCGCTGAAGTATTTGTATTGAGTGTAAAACTGGCAAGTGTTGATAAGATCCTTGAGACAAAATAAATAACAGCATTTTATAAAGACCTTTTGCAAGTGGTTGATCTGCTGGCAGAAGGTCTTTTTCTAATGGTTGACATGTGTTTCCAGGGAGACTATAATGTAGTGCATAGCAGAAAAGAGGAATGACATGATAAAAGGTGTAATATTTGACGTAGATGGTGTCCTTCTCAATTCCATGCCTGTCTGGGAGAATCTTGGAGAATTGTATCTGGATCATTTGGGAATTGAGGCCGAGAAGAATCTGGGAGAGACATTATTTGAGATGAGCCTGGAGGAGGCGGCAGATTATCTGATCTCACATTATAACCTGGAGAAGACAGTGGAAGAGGTTGTACAGGGGCTGAATAAGGAAGTGGAAGATTATTATGCAAAGCGTGTTCCACTGAAAGAAGGGGTTCGTCAGTATCTGGAGGAATTCAGAGAGAGGAAGATTCCTATGGTGATCGCAACAACAGGTGACCGGAAGAATGCAGAAGCAGCTCTGAGCAGATTGAAGGTATTGTCTTATTTTCAAGGGGTTTTTACAGCATCTGAGATCGGAAGTGGTAAGGATCAGCCGGATATTTATTTCGCAGCACTTTTGCAGCTGGATACGGAGCCGGAACAGACCTGGGTGTTTGAAGATACTTATCAGGCTCTGAGGACGGCAAAACATGCGGGATTTAAGACAGTAGCAGTTTATGATAAGGCAAATGACAAGAATCTGGCACAGATCTGGAATACGGCAGATATCTATTTGCCGGAATTTGCCGATTTTAATGTTTTTTGGAACAGGGTGTCAGAGGAAGAGAAAGAACAGTTGCTGATTGTAGAATAAGAGGAAAATAAAAAAGCAGATTCGGGTTCAAAATGGAGATAATCCAGTAGAATTCGAATCTGCTTTTTATCATATAATTGGCTGGTCTGTCTTGTGTTTAGAGAAGGTGGATGCCGGCATCAGCAGCAGCTTCAACTACATTTTCAGGCCAGAGGGAAGACTGTACTTCACCGATGTGAGCCTTTCTTAAGTAATACATACAGATACGGGACTGTCCGATACCGCCGCCGACTGTATATGGAAGCTCGCCGTTGAGCAGTGCCTTCTGGAATGGAAGTTCTGCACGATCTTCACATCCGGCTTCTTTGAGCTGTGCCTTTAATGAGTCTTCGTCAACACGGATTCCCATAGAAGAGAGTTCAAGACCGATGTCAAGAACCGGATAGTAAACGATAATGTCACCGTTCAGCTCCCAGTCATCATAGTCCGGTGCACGGCCGTCATGTCTTTCGCCGGAAGCAAGTACGCCACCAATCTTTGAGATAAACACTGCGCCTTTTTCCTTTGCAATCGCTTTTTCACGTTCTTTGGTAGTAAGATCCGGATAAAGGTCTTCCAGCTCCTGTGTAGTGATGAAAAAGATATCATCAGGAAGAAGAGGATCAATATAGTTGTAACGTCTGGAAATGTATTCTTCTGTATCTTTCAGAGCCCGGTAGACTTTGCGGACAGTATACTGAAGTGTCTCTGTGTTACGTTCTTCCTTAGAAATTACTTTTTCCCAGTCCCACTGGTCAACATACAGAGAGTGGATGTTGTCTGTATCTTCATCACGACGTATCGCACTCATATCTGTGTAAAGTCCTTCGCCGGAATGGAAATTATAATTCTTCAATGCATATCTCTTCCATTTTGCAAGAGAATGAACGATCTCTGCAACAGAACCATCCTGTTCTTTGATGTCAAAGGAAACCGGACGTTCAACACCGTTTAAGTTATCATTCAGACCAGATTCTGGACGGACAAACAGTGGTGCTGACACTCGTGTCAGGTGGAGATTCTTTGCTAGAGCACGCTCGAAGTGGTCTTTCACTTCTTTGATGGCTACTTCTGTCTCACGAATTGTAAGAGGGGAATGATAGCCAGCAGGTATTCTTAACTGTTCCATAATAAACTCCTTTATGTTAGCATTTCATTGCTGTTCATAGTATTATGCGGTCAGCAATAGCATTTCTCTTCTATTTTAAGTGGAGAAGAATAAGAAGTCAATGGAAAGGTGAAATGAACACTTGTAATCAGTAAAAAAAATTGCTAAAATGAGCAGTAGTGAGTAATAAATAGTAAGGGACGAAGGTGTAAATAATGAATGTAAATGATATGATTGATACAATTCTGAATTTTGACCTGGATGTTGTTCTGGCTGGACTTAATGAAAGCAGTCATCATTTGAGTCAGATGGAATTTGTTTCTCTGATCGTTATAACGGTCGGAGCAGTACTGTTATGTCTGACGGGGCTGAAGTTAGTACGTTTTTGGTCTGTGATCGCAGGATTGTCGGCAGGATGTGCAGCTGGAATTGCGGTCGGAGTGATTGCAGGTCTAGATCAGATGATCTCATTGGCGGCGGGAGCAGGTGTGGGACTTGTATTGGCGGTGCTTGGTGCATGGAAGAAGCAGATTGGTGGATTTGTGACTGTAGCGGTACTCGTCTTTGTTGTCAGTGTACATTTGATGAAACCACAGGATTTTATTATGTATGGAATCTGTGCGGGTATTGGTCTTGTGTGTGCATTGCTTTCTATTAAGTTTCATAACTTTATGCTGATTGCTTCTTCTTCTGTATTTGGAGCAATGGCAGCGGGCAGCAGTATCTTTTATCTGCAGCCATATAAAAACGGAATGATTCATGTGGCACTTTGTGTTGCAATTGGTGTACTTAGTATCTGGATCCAGCTTCTTTTGGAATCCGGAAAACGTAAGAAAAAGAATTTACTTAAAGCTGCAGAGATCCGTGAAGAACATTCTACAGAAAATGAAGTCGAGAAGGCAAGGGCACTGGTTGAGAATCTGGATGATTTTGATGAGCTGGATGAGATTATCGAGAGTCTTCCGGAAAATGTCCGGAAAGAAGACAAGGGCACAACAGTTGTCAGCATGGATGAATTTGATGATCTTGAAGATGATCTGGAAGAGGATGAAGTGGAGAACTTTAAAGAAGAGAAGTTTGATGTAGACGAGGAAGATTGGGAGGAAGACGTCGAAATTGAAGTAACTGCTGATGAGGCAGATGCGACAGAGGATTATGATTTTGATGAAGATCCGGATGACTTAGATGACTTGAATGATCTGGAAAATCTGGATGACTTAGATGATTTGGAAGATCTGGATGATTTAGATTATCTCGATGACGATGATGATATCGAGTTTCTGGATGAAGATGAGTAGATAAAAAAGCTATCGATTACAATAACTTAACACATACCTGTGTTGTTATCGTAGTCGATAGCTTTTGTATTATCTTACTGCTGTAAATACTCCGCGGAGATCATGGATTACATGTCTTGGGCATTTAACAGAACACATTCCACAGCTTAAGCAAATCTCTTCGTCGATCACAGCACAATTATCTTCTACATGAATTGCACCGGCGGTACATGTTTTCTCACAGATACCGCATCCAATACAGCTGACTTCACACTGCTTACGTGCTACAGCTCCTTTTTCTTTGTTAGAGCATTTAACTACAATGTAGTTTGCACAATCGTGGATTTTGATCAAGTTCTGCGGACAGACTTTTGCACACTGTCCACAGGCAATACATTTTTCTTCGTCTACTTCGGCAACGCCATATTCATTCATGGAAATCGCGCCGAATTTACATTTTTCTATACAGGCTCCACATCCGATGCAGCCATCTTTGCATCCACCGTCTTCAGAGCCGGCTGCGCGGCAGCCACCGTTACAGGCAACTAGAGCTGCCCGGTAAGGAAATCTCTTTTTAATTGCCATGATTATTTCTTCCTTTCATATGGTGTGTTAGAAAGAGGAAGGCTGTAGCGTCTTTCTCCGTCAAATCTGCAATATGCATCTGCGATTGCAGGAGCAGTAGGGATGGATGTGATCTCTCCGATACCGATTGCTCCACAGGCAACATCCAGACCAGGTTTATCAACAACGATTGCTTCAATCTCAGGAATTTCGTGAGAACGGAAAAGCCCTAAGGAACCATATTTGTCAATTGGTTTACAGTTTTCATCGATTGGATACTGCTCTCTGAGTGCATATCCCATAGACATTACAACACCGCCTCCGATCTGACCTTCGCAGGAGAGTGGATTGACAGCTTTACCAACATCGTGTGCGGCAATCATTTTCTCAATCTTACCTGTCTTAGGATCAAGGATGCAGACTTGAGTTGCATATCCATAAGCAACGTGAGATATTGGATTAGGCACATCTGCACCAAGTGGATGAGTCTTAGCGAGATATTCTCCGTAGAAAGTTTCTCCAATCATATCTTTCATGGATTTACCGCTGTTTTTCGCTTCCATGAATTTTTCACATGCTCTGCGGCACGCTTCACCAGTTACAAGTGTCTGACGAGAACCGGAAGTTGTACCGGAATCAGGTGAAATCCATGTGTTGCTTCGCTCATAGACGATATCATCACGGGAAAGATCTGTATTTGTAACGATCATCTGTACAAGTACAGTACCAAGTCCCTGACCGATACAGGAAGCACCAGTGAAGATGTGAAGTTTTTCATCTTCTTCAACTATTAATTTTACACGTCCTGTATCCGGGATACCAACACCAACGCCGGCATTCTTCATAGCACAACCAAGGCCAACAGCCTTACCGGCCGCAAGCGCAGCATCATACTCTTCTTTGACAGCCTCAAGTGTCTCTACAAGACCTGTAGAGTTATCTACAATCTGTCCGTTTGGAAGTACTTCGCCTGGACGGATCGCATTACGGTAATGGATTTCCCAAGGTGTGATACCAACTTTGTCGGCCATCATGTTCAGAAGTGTCTCTGTTGCGAAACAAGTCTGTGTAACACCAAATCCGCGGAATGCTCCGGCTGGTGGGTTATTTGTATAGTAAGCAGTTCCTTCAATCTCAAAGTTTTCATAATGGTAAGGTCCTGCTGCATGTGTACATGCACGTTCAAGAACCGGGCCACCAAGAGAAGCGAATGCACCTGTGTCAGATTTAACAATCGCTTTTACACCCTGGATCACTCCGTTCTCATCGCATCCCATTGTCATATCCATGTAGAATGGGTGACGTTTCGGATGAACAAGCAAGGATTCTGCTCTGGATAATTTCATCTTGATCGGTTTCTTTGTTACGTAAGTAAGCAATGCACCTAAATGCTGAACAGTCATGTCCTCTTTGCCACCGAAACCACCGCCGACTAATGCGTTCTGAACCTTTACTTTATCCGTTCCAAGCATAAGTGTAACTTCGTGTAGTGTCTGGTGAGCAGACTGGTCTGTTGAATATACGAAAATGTCACCGTCTTCATCATAGAAAGAAACAGCACATTCCGGTTCAAGGAAAGCATGCTCAGTCCAAGGTGTCTCAAAGTGATGTGAGATCACGTACTTGGAATTCTTGATTGCTTCTTCCGCATTTCCGCGGCTGATGTGCTTATAAGCACATACGTTAGTCTCTTCTTCATCATAAACAAGAGGTGCATCCAAAGCAGCAGCTTCTTCCACTGTATGCACATGAGGAAGTACTTCATATTCAATTTTAATAAGTTTCTTTGCTTTTTCTACAGTTGCCATGTCAGTTGCAGCTATAAGGGCAATTGCATCTCCGAGATAATGAGTCAGTCCACCAACCGGAATCAGTGAATACTGATCATGTTTTAAGTGTCCGATCTTATTCTCCCCAGGAATATCATCGGCTGTTACAACTGCTTCTACGCCAGGCAGAGCCTCGGCAGCAGAGGTATCAATAGAAAGTACGCGAGCTCGTGGATATTTGCTACGAAGAGCAGCGCCATAGAGCATTCCTTCCGGATAATAGTCATCCGGATATTTACCTGTTCCAAGCACTTTTTCTTCAACATCTATACGAGAAACACGGGAACCAAGAGTCCAGCTAGAATCTCCATCATCTGGTAAAACCTCTTCTTTCAGAATCTTAGCTGCCAGACGTACCGCGTCCATGATCTTAACATATCCTGTACAGCGGCAATAGTTGTTGCGTAGCGCATAGCGAATCTCATCATCGGTTGGTTCCGGATTTACATCCAAAAGTGCTTTTGTGCACATAACCATACCAGGAATACAGAATCCGCACTGTACAGCGCCTGCCTTCCCGTAAGCATAAGTGTAAACTTTCTGTTCCCAATCAGAAAGTCCCTCGACTGTGATGACATTCTTTCCGGCCAATGAATCTGTGTCAGGTACGCAGGATTTGCAAGTCTGTCCATCAATGATAACAGTACAGGCTCCACAAGCGCCTTCGCTGCAGCCATCCTTTGCAGAGGTAATGTGCAGCTCATCACGCAGGAACCGTAACAGTTTCTGATTCTTTGAAGGTGAGACTTCCTGACCATTTACTATAAATGATGCCATGTCAGTTACTCCTTTCTTTGTGACAAAATCCCCAAAGAAAAATCTTTGAGGAATATGTGTTTGTTGTGTATTTTTAATTATATAAAGATACCTATAGGTACATTTTATCACATATTCAACAAAAATCAACAACTATTCTAAAAAAGTTTTTTGACACCTAAAAATGTTTTAGATATATGATATAAAAAATGCATACTAGGACAAAAAAAGGGAAGTATCGCAAAATGATACTCCCTTGTAATTATCTTATATAAATTGTTCTTAGAAACCAAAAAGATTTACAATGCGATTTTAATTATCGTGTTCTTCTTCAAATGGATCGTCGTAATCATCTTCATCATCGTAATCATCTCCACCGCGGGAAGCAATTGCGAGAATCAGTGAAATAACAGCAAGTACACCACTTGCACCGGCTAAAATCAGAAGCTCGAATTCATCTCCATGTTTCAGGAAAGCAAAAACAGCACTACCGATATAGACAATCATCGGGATAAGGAATGCAAAAAGTGTATCACGGTTATTCATGATGAAGTATAACAGTGCAGTGATAAGCATACAAAGAGCAACAATGACATAATTCATGCCAGGGGCAGAAGTCACGTCAGCTCCTGATGTGCTGAGTCCTGTTACGAAACCTTTATAAATACAGAAACCAAATGCAAGCAGGGAAATGATTCCAAGGATAATGCGCCCAGGTCTGAAACGTGGATATTCGTCTACATATTCATATTCATCATCATCTTCATCATCAGAGGATTTCGCATCATCATATTCATCCATTTTTCTGGATTTTACATCTTCTTTTGCTTTCGCAGTTTCGGTTTCCTCTTTCTTTTTCTTCTTGGCAGCTTTACTGTCAGGATCAGTTGCAAGCATATCTTCGTATCCCTTGCGAACTGCTTTTTCACGCTTATCACGGATCTCTTCCGCTGGAATATTCCCATATTTCTGCTCCTCGGAATCATCAGTAGCATCAGTGGGAGCAGTGGCAGCTTTCTGTGCAGCGGCTTTGCGTGCTCTGGCTCTTTCTTTAAGGATACGCTCAGCTTCCTCTTCTGAAATCCCTTTATCAGCAGCAAGGCGGGCAATCGCTTCTTTGCGGGCACGCGCTTTTGCTTCTCTGCGGGCAGCTCGTTTCTCTTCAGCGGCACGGGCGGCGGCCTCAGCTTTCGCTTTTTCCTCAGCGGCACGGGCAGCAGCTTCAGCTTTCGCTTTCTCCTCAGCGGCACGGGCAGCAGCTTCAGCTTTCGCTTTTTCTTCAGCGGCGCGGGCTTCAGCCTCAGCTTTTGCCTTCTCTTCAGCAGCGCGGGCCTCAGCTTCAGCTTTTGCTTTCTCTTCGGCAGCTTTCTTAGCAGCGATCTTCTTCGCACGTTGTTTATCAAGGTTCCATTGCTTTTTACAGCTATGGCAGATTGCATATTCATTAAAGATTGGATCCCCGTTTTCGCTGGTGCCAATCTGCTTATTCTGCAAATCCAGGTCTTTTCCACATATTGGGCACTTCATATTAATCATGTACTCCTCTCTTTTGTATCAAAATATTTATAACAGATTTATTATAGCATCTTAAAAGAGGAAGAACAACGAAAAAAGTGTGTTTTACATAAAATATTTTAGAAAAAAATCAAAATTGTGCAAGAATTTAGTTTAAATTCATAAGAAATGGTAGACTTTAAAAATTTAATGTGATAAAATCAAAAAGTGGTCTGAAAAGGCAAAAGGTATTGCTATGGTTTATGGTATACCGTAAGCCATCGTATAATTAGCCGGTTGAGAAGGAGATTGTTTCGTATGAGTAAGAAGATCAGAACCGAGGCAGTAGATTATCTGTTTCAGGCAATCTTAAGCCTTGAGAATAAAGAAGAGTGTTATACATTTTTTGAAGACATCTGTACGATCAATGAGCTGCTTTCATTGTCACAGAGATTTGAAGTGGCAAGAATGCTCCGTGAACAGAAGACATATCTGGAGATTGCGGAGAAGACAGGAGCATCTACTGCGACAATCAGTCGTGTGAACCGTTCTCTTAATTATGGGAATGATGGATATGATATGGTTTTCAAACGTGTAGGGCTTGCTGAGGAAGAGAATGGAACGGAAGAATAACACTTGAGAATTAAACTTACAATAAGATACCTTTTATCAATCAAAAGATACAGCCTGTGAAAGATCCTGAAAAAGTCTTTCGCAGGCTGTATCTTGTTTTAAACAGAATTGTTTATTTCCCTTTCTTTTTCTCTTCGTTTTTTGAAGACTTGGAAGAGAGGTCATCAATGATCCGTTCAATGATCATTTTCTTGATATATACATCAAAACTCAAGCTGCATATAAATGCAAACTGCTGTAAGATCTCTTTATCTTCGCCATCAGCAAGATGAGTGAAAGTCTCAGCAGATTTCTCATAAGTAGCAGTTACATTCTCTTTGATGGAATCCAGCTGTTCTTTTTCAATCTTGCAGACTTCTTTGTAAATATCCGCTAATTCAAAAGAGCTTCCATCCGGAAAATATTTCTCTGTGAGCGGTGCAAGAACTGTCTCAATATCTTTGATTGAAAGGATATTTTTAAAATAATAAATGAAGACCAGAAGGAGCAGGTGCTCTCTGGAATACTTCTTCTTCACCGGGGGTGGAAGAAGATTGTTCTTCGTATAATTATTGATCATGGTCTTTGTCAGGATCTTATCATCCGGGTAACGTTTGGTCGAAGCCAGCTGCTCATCCATAAAAGTAGTTACTTGATCCATGTAAAGATTAATATTCGGAACATCGCCGGGATGCACATAACTTAAAGAAGAAAGTTCTTCTAAAATGCTGTTTAACAGATTACTTGTGTCTATATTCATGTTATCACCTCAATACATTTATTATATAGTATTTAAAACTAGATAGCAAGCAAAAGATAAGAAGGCCGGAAAATGTAGTTGACAAACAGGAACGTGTGTTTGATAATGGGAATACATTTACAGATATCTTTATAACTTTAAAGGAGTGGAAAGATGAGCATTTATGATAAATTAAATGAACCACAGAGAGAGGCTGTTTACCACACGGACGGTCCTCTTCTGATCCTTGCCGGAGCCGGTTCAGGAAAAACAAGAGTTCTGACGCACAGGATCGCATATCTGATCGGAGAACGTGGCGTGAACGCATGGAATATTCTTGCAATCACATTTACGAACAAAGCGGCAGAAGAGATGCGCCAGCGTGTGGATAACCTTGTCGGTTTTGGAGCGGAAAGTGTATGGGTGAGTACATTTCACTCTGCGTGCGTGCGTATTTTGAGAAGGTTTATTGACAGATTAGGGTATGAGAATCATTTTACGATATATGATACAGATGATCAGAAGACATTAATTAAGGAAGTCTGTCGGAAAGTAGATGTGGATACGAAAGTGTTTAAAGAAAGAAGTCTGCTTTCAGCAATTTCATCTGCCAAGAATGAGATGATCCTTCCGGATGAATTTGAACTGAATGCCGGAGGAGACTTTGCAAAGATGAAGATTGCTAAGGTTTACCGTGAGTATGAGGCGCAGATGAAGGCGAATAATGCGCTGGATTTTGATGATCTGCTTGTAAAGACAGTACAGCTTTTGCAGACACAGCCGGATGTGCTTGAGAGTTATCAGGAAAGATTCCGCTATATTATGGTAGATGAATATCAGGATACAAATACAGTTCAGTTTCAGCTGGTAAGCCTTCTTGCAGGAAAATATAAGAATCTTTGCGTCGTTGGAGATGATGATCAGTCAATCTACAAGTTCCGTGGAGCGAATATCCGAAATATTCTTGACTTTGAGCATGAATTTCCGGATGCAAAGGTGATCAAACTGGAGCAGAACTACAGATCTACAGGGAATATTCTGAATGCAGCGAACAGCGTGATTGCGAATAACCGTGGAAGAAAGGAAAAATCACTTTGGACGGAGAACGGAGAAGGCGAACTGATTCGTCTGCGTCAGTTCGATACTGCGTTTGATGAGGCAGATTTCATTGGCGAAGATATCAAAAGTGCTGTCAGACAGGGAGGTTCCTATAATGACAGTGCAGTTCTTTATCGTACGAATGCACAATCCCGTCTGCTGGAAGAGAAGTTTATTGCCATGAACATTCCTTATAAGATTGTCGGTGGAGTGAATTTCTATGCGAGAAGAGAGATTAAGGATCTTCTTGCTTATCTCAAGACAATCGACAATGAACGTGATGATGTTGCGGTTAGAAGAATCATTAATGTCCCAAAGAGAGGAATCGGTCTTACAACAATTAACCGGATTCAGGAGTCTGCGACAGAACGTGGAATTGGGTTTTATGAGGCTTTACTGGCACCGGGGCTGATCGCAGGAGTGGGAAGAAGTGCAACAAAACTGGACTCTTTTGCGGCATTGATCGAGTATTTTAAGACGTTGGCAGAAGAGATGAGTATCACAGATCTTTTACAGGAAGTGATTGAGAAGACAGGATATATAGAAAGCCTTGAAAATGAAGATAAAGAAGAGGCGAAAACAAGAAAAGAGAATATAGATGAGCTGATCAGTAAGGCGGCAACTTATGAGGAAAGTTGTCAGGATAAAGATGAAAAGGCAACATTGAGTGGATTCCTTGAAGAAGTTGCTTTGGTTGCGGATATTGACAGTCTGGATGAAGACCAGGAATATGTTGTTCTGATGACTTTACATAGTGCAAAGGGACTTGAATTTCCACGTGTTTATCTTGCAGGGATGGAAGATGGACTTTTCCCGGGATATATGAGTATTAATGCGGGAGACAGAGAAGAACTGGAAGAAGAGCGAAGACTTTGTTATGTTGGAATTACAAGGGCAGAGCAGGAACTGACTTTGACAAGTGCGCGCAAAAGAATGGTGCACGGTGAGACACAGTACAATCCGATGTCAAGATTTGTGAAAGAGATCCCGAGGGAACTGCTTGATACAGGAAACAAGAAGTTTACTCAGGAGACGGAGATGCCAGCACAACAGAATACATATGCACGTGCCAGAGAAGCATTTCGGGCACAGGCATTCGGAGGAGCATTTGGCGGAATGGCACCTGCGAAGAATCAGGGAACGAGTAAGACAGTTACAGGAAGTCAGGCACTGGCATCCCTGCAGAAGGGCAGTCAGCTGGCAGCAGGTGGAAATGGTCCACTTGGTTATGAGGTCGGAGACCGGGTACGTCATGTGAAGTTTGGGGAAGGAACAGTAACGGATATCAAAGAAGGCGGACGAGATCACGAGGTTACGATTGAATTTGACAGTGTCGGAACACGCAAGATGTTTGCAAAATTTGCCAAGCTTGTAAAGGTATGAGAAAGTTATAAAAAAATGATAAATCAGTAGTAATATGAATCGTCAGGTGTTATAATAAACACAGATTATCTGTCACCACAAAAGGTGAAGAAAGGACGTGTTAATATGAACAAGAGAATAGAAGACATCATTGCAGAAACAAGATTGAACGAGATTCTTCATAAGAATGAGGCTGAGAAGCAGAAGAACACAGTAATCTGGACACTGGCTATCATCGGAGCAGTAGCAGCAGTAGCTGCAATCGCTTATGCAGTATATCGTTTCGTATCACCGGATTATCTTGATGATTTTGAAGATGATTTTGATGACGATTTTGATGATTACTTCAGCGAGGATGATCAGGTATAATTCTTGAGTGAATTGCAAAAGTGCAGACAGGGTGTGAGAAGAAACCATCCTGTCTGTTTTTCTGTTAAAAATAGATTAGAATTGATAGGAGAAAAGGATGAAAAAAGGTCAGATCTACGAAGGGATTATTGAACGTGTAGATTTCCCAAACAAGGGGATTGTATTTGTTCCGGAGGAAGAACAGTATGTTATTGTGAAAAATGGGATTCCGGGACAGAAGATCCGTTTTATGATAAACAAGTTTAAAAGAGGAAATGCAGAAGGAAGACTTCTTGAAGTGTTGGAGAAATCTCCACTGGAGACAAGGGAGCCGGTCTGCAGTATCTTTCCTGCCTGTGGTGGCTGTATGTATCAGACAATGCCATACGAAGAACAGGTGAAGATGAAAGAAGGGCAGATCCGCAGGATCATGGATCCGGTAGTAAAGGGCGAGTATCTTTTCGAGGGTGTGAAGCGCAGCCCGAAGGAATTTCATTACCGTAACAAGATGGAATTTTCTTTTGGAGACGAATTCAAAGACGGTCCGTTATCTCTCGGTCTTCATAAAAAAGGAAGTACTTATGATGTACTGACAGCAGGAGACTGTCAGCTTGTCCATGAAGATATGGACAAGATTCTTCTCTGTGTGCTGAATTATTTTAAAGAAAGAAATGTAAGTTATTATAAGAAAATGCAGCATGTCGGTTATCTCCGTCATCTTCTTTTAAGACGTGGTGATACAACAGGTGAGATTCTTGTGAATCTTGTAACGACAACGCAGGAAGAATATGACTTGACTCCATTAGTAGAAGAACTTCTGGCATTAGAATTAGAAGGAAAGATTGTTGGAATCCTTCATATATTGAATGATTCTCTGTCCGATGTCGTGAAGAGTGATGAGACAAGAATTCTTTATGGACAGGACTTCTTTTACGAGAAGCTTCTTGGATTGGAATTCAAGATTACACCATTTTCCTTCTTCCAGCCAAACTCAAAAGGCGCAGAAGTGCTGTACGAGACTGTAAGAGAATACATTGGAGATATTGATAATCAGGTTGTATTCGATCTGTTCAGCGGAACAGGAACAATTGGTCAGGTACTTGCTCCGGTTGCGAAGAAAGTGATCGGTGTCGAGATTATTGAAGAAGCAGTCGAGGCGGCAAAAGAAAATGCTGTCCGAAATGGACTTTCCAATTGTAAATTCATTGCAGGCGATGTGTTTAAAGTGCTTGATGAGATTGAAGAGAAGCCGGATGTGATCGTACTGGATCCGCCGAGAGACGGAATCCATCCGAAGGCACTCCCGAAGATCTTGAATTATGGGGTGGATAAGATTGTATATATTTCCTGTAAGATGACCAGTCTGGCACGTGATCTGGAGATGATGCAGCTGGCGGGATATCGTGTGGAGAAGATGACGGCGGTAGATCAGTTCTGTGAGACGGTGCATGTCGAAGTCGTGTGTTGTCTACATCGGGTGAATTCGTAGAAGTCCTTAATTTCCGTGAAGACAATGAGGAGAGTTCCGAAGAAACAACTGGCTGTAAAGCCAGTGTTTATGCGGAATTTGACGAATGTACGCGATCTGAGAATTTCATAGAAATTCTCAGATTCAGGCACTTTGCGAGGTATATGAGTTTCACACCAACAGGCAAACAGGGCAAGAAAAAGCAGATTATGA
>ERZ840057.2044-NODE-2044-length-14851-cov-3.760341_pt1 | contig 14851 bp, 10 predicted proteins | sample MGYA00519907_ERZ840057 | MGnify/ENA primary metagenome ERZ840057 (study PRJEB31850, sample SAMEA3708862) | human gut metagenome | biome: human gut; feature: human-associated habitat; material: faeces | place: China | collected 2014 ...
GATGCTGTGCAAATGGCATGGCTCCTGAGTCAAACCAGCAGTCGATAACTTCCGGTACTCTGTGCATCGGTTTTCCACATTCCGGGCACTTGATGGTGATATCATCGATGTATGGACGATGCAGTTCTACGGTCTTCGCACGCTCGTCACCGCTCATCTCATACAGTTCTTCTCTGCTTCCTACAGAATGCTGGCATCCACATTCACACTCCCAGATGTTCAGAGGAGTTCCCCAGTAACGGTTTCTGGAAATACCCCAGTCCTGAACGTTTTCCAGCCAGTCGCCGAAACGTCCTTTACCAATGCTCTCCGGAATCCAGTTGATGGTGTTGTTGTTGCGGATCAGATCGTCTTTTACCGCTGTCATCTTGATGAACCAGGATTCTCTTGCATAGTAGATCAGTGGTGTATCACAACGCCAGCAGTGTGGATATTCATGCTCGAATTTCGGTGCTTCGAAGAGTTTTCCTTCTTTGTCCAGATCTACCAGAACCTTCGGATCCGCATCTTTTACAAAAATATCTGCATACGGTGTTTCTTTGGTCAGATGACCTTTTCCGTCTACAAACTGTACGAACGGCAGGTTGTAATTGCGTCCGATACGGCTGTCGTCTTCACCGAATGCCGGTGCGATATGAACGATACCGGTACCATCGCTCATGGTTACATAAGTATCACAGGTAACAAAATGAGCTTTCTTTTTCTGTTTTTCTGCTGCTTCGCCTGCGCATGCATACAGCGGTTCGTATTCTTTGTATTCCAGATCTTTTCCGGTGTATTTTTCAAGCACTTCGTAAGCCGGTTTTTCTTCGTCTCCCAGTTTACCAAGCACTTTGTCTAACAGAGCTTCTGCCATGTAGTAGGTGTATCCGTCTGCTGCTTTTACTTTGCAGTAAATCTCATCCGGGTTCACACACAGAGCCACGTTGGATGGCAGAGTCCACGGTGTTGTGGTCCATGCCAGAAAATACGCGTCCTCACCGATCACTTTGAAACGAACGATTGCAGAGCGTTCTTTTACGGTTTTATATCCCTGAGATACTTCCTGTGCGGAAAGCGGGGTTCCGCAACGAGGGCAGTAAGGTACGATCTTGAAACCTTTGTATAACAGACCTTTGTCCCAGATCTGTTTCAGCGCCCACCATTCGGACTCGATGAAGTTGTCATCGTATGTTACATATGGATGCTCCATATCTGCCCAGAAACCTACGGTAGAGGAGAAATCTTCCCACATCCCTTTGTATTTCCATACGCTTTCTTTACACTGCTGGATAAATGGCTCCATACCATATTCTTCGATCTGCTCTTTTCCGTCCAGACCCAGTTTCTTTTCTACTTCCAGCTCTACCGGAAGTCCGTGGGTATCCCAGCCGGCTTTTCTCGGTACCATGTAACCTTTCATGGTACGGTAACGCGGGATCATATCCTTGATAACACGGGTCAGCACGTGACCGATATGCGGTTTGCCGTTTGCTGTCGGCGGTCCGTCATAAAATGTGTAGGTTTCTCCCTGTTTTCTCTGTTCCATACTTTTTTCAAAAATATGATTTTCTTTCCAGAACTGTTCTGTCTTTTTCTCTCTGTCCACAAAGTTCAGATTGGTTGACACTTTCTGATACATCTCAGAATCCTCCTTTATTATTTTCAAAAGCGGTTTGTTATACTTCTTCCTGTAAATTCAAAAAGCCTTCGTCCCTGTAACAGGACGAAGGCTACATTACCATCGTTATACCACCTCTTACAATGTACGGGTTCTTCACCGATACACCTTCCCTTTAACGGCGGAACAACCGGCATCTCCTACTGCCCGCGGGTTTCAGAGTGCAACTCAGGAGTGATATTCATCTGACCGACCGGCACCGGGCTTCCACCTCCCCCGGCTCGCTGAGGCTTTCAGGCACAGACTACTGTCTCCGTCTTCGTTTTTACTAACCTTCATTATATATACCTTACAAAGCGGTTGTCAAGGAATTTTACTGTTTTTCAAGGGTAAATTTCGCTTTGTTTGCTGTCGTACTGTCTGTGCCGATGAAAACTTCAAAGACGCCTGCTTCGCTCTCGAAAATATGATTTTCGCTCAGGAAACGAAGCTGTGGTTCTGTGATCGTAAATTCCACGCTTGTCTCCTCTCCCGGCTGCAGGGTAACTTTCCGGAAATCTTTCAGTTCTTTGACCGGGCGCACCACGCTTGCGGCAACATCGTGAAGATACAGCTGGACGGTTTCGGTTCCGGCACAGGTTCCTGTATTTTTTACGGTTACTGCTGCCTGGATGCTTTCTCCGTCTTTCATGCTGTTTTTATCCAGAGAGACTTCGGAAACAGCAAATGTCGTGTAACTCAGACCGTAGCCGAACGGATACAGCGGTTTGTTCGGGATGTCCAGATATTTGGAACGGAAACGGTCTTTGTCTTTGCCTTCCACATGCGGACGGCCGGTCGCGTACTCGTTATAATGTACCGGAACCTGTCCCACACAGTACGGGAAGCTCATCGGCAGTTTTCCGGTCGGGTTGTAAGCGCCGTACAGAACATCTGCGATTGCTCCGGCTCCCTCTGTTCCAGGCATCCACACTTCCAGGATAGCTTTTGCCTTTGCTTTGATGGCACGGATATCTAACGGACGACCGGAGAACAGAACCACGATGATATTCTCATTCACTTCTGCTACCCGATCCAGAAGTTTCTGCTGGATCTCCGGAATCTGGATATTCGCATTGCTTGTCGCCTCACCGGACTGCAGGCGGTCTTCACCGATACAAAGTACTACTTTTTTGGCTCCGGCTGCTGCCTTTACTGCCTCTTCCAGCATCTGTACCTCTTCCTCCGGTGTGCTCGAAGACGTCTGTTCTCCCTCGGTAAATCCTTCCAGAACCACATCTGCGCCAAGCATCGGGGATCCCTGTGCAAAGACTGCATGCTCTGCCAGATCTTCCTGTTTCAGCATTTCCTCGATCGTCTTTACATCTTTTGCTTCTCCGATGATCGACCAGGATCCCATCAGGTTTCTGGAGTTTACATAAGGTCCGATGTATGCGGTTTTTTCGTTTTTGTTCAGTGGCAGGATATTCTCTTCATTTTTCAGCAGAACGAAGGATTTTCTTGCCGCTTCTCTCGCCAGTCTGCGGTGTTCTTCACACAGGATCACCTGTTTTTCTTTCTCCTCGTCGGCATCTTTATACGGATGTTCGAACAGTCCCAGCTTGTTTTTCAGCTCCAGGATCCGCATACAGCACTCGTCTACCAGATCCTCGGAAATTTTTCCTTCTTTCACCAGACGGCACAGGTTGTTGCTGTAGATTCCTGTCATCATGTCAATATCTACGCCTGCTTTCGCCGCACGGATCGCTGCTTCTTCCTTGTCGACACAGTAACCGTGGTAGATCATTTCCTCGATTGCTGCCCAGTCGGAGATCAGCACGCCGTCAAATCCCAGTTCATCACGCAGAATATCGCGCATCAGTTTCTTGCTGCCCGTAGCCGGCACGCCGTTCAGGGTATTGAACGATGTCATCACAAGTGCAGCTTTCGCATCGATTCCAGCCTTGTAAGACGGCAGATAAAACTCCTGGAAAGTATGCTCGGACAACTCTACCGTATTGTAATCTCTTCCTGCGGTCGGTGCACCATATCCTGCAAAATGCTTCACGCATGCGCCGATCCGGTATTCCTCGCTCAGATCCTCTCCCTGGAAACCATGTACCATGCTTTCACAAAAACGGCTGTTCAGATACGGATCCTCACCGGTGGATTCCATCACACGCCCCCATCTGGCATCACGCACCAGATCAGTCATCGGGGCAAAGGTCACATGCAGACCACTGACGGATGCCTCTTTCGCTGCGACAGCAGCGCATTTTTCTGAAAGTTCCGGCTCAAAAGTTGCTCCCTGTCCCAGCGGGATCGGAAATACGGTTTTGTAGCCGTTGATAATATCCAGCATAAACAACAGTGGAATGTGATGCGGGTGTTTTTCCATGTAGGCTTTCTGGATCTTTTTCACCGTCTCCGCACCCATCGATCCGATCACCGAACCGGACAGTGCGATATTTTCTTCGGTAAATCCCATCTCTGCCATCGGTCCTGTGATCACCGTATCGTCATCAAAAAATCCGCCGACTACCTGGCTCATCTGATTGACTTTTTCTTCCAGTGACATATCGTTTAATAAAGCGGTTAACTCCTCGTTTGTCATTTCTCTTCTCCTTTTATTTTTTCTGATGTTGATTTCCATAATACTGTGTCTGAAAATGTTTTCGTACTCTCACAGCATATCTATTTGTACTCACTATATAACAATCCAACCGTAATTTGCAAGTCCTGTTGTTACTGTTCTCTCCGTTCCCGGCAACACGCTTTTTGCGCTCTGTTTCTTACAATTTGACCGTTCCCGCGCTTTTTGTCGTATTTTACCTGTGGCTATGGTATAATAGATGAGATTGGGGTCTGGACCCCTGTATTTTATACAGTAACAAATCATGTAAAAGGAGTTTTTTATGAAGAGACAATTCTACCGCCGCCGCCTGCTGGCGCTGTCGACGGCTGTTTTACTGGGACTTTCCAGTCTGTTTCCATCCATAGCTGGTGCAACGGAGATTACCGCTGAAGAACCGGCAGTGACGGACACCGTCGATCCTGCTGCTTCCACGGACACTTCGAATCCTGCTTCTGCTGATACCGTGGAAACCGCAGACGGGGAAACAACCGAAGAAACCACAGAACCGGAACGCCTAGAGCCGGATGCCTACTTTGAGCCGATCCAGTCCAACGATACCGCCGACTGGCCACAGGGACCTGCCGTATGGGCAGAATCCGCAGTGGTGATGGATCTCGACAGTGGGGCTTTCCTGTATTCCAAAAATATGGATGACACCAAGTATCCTGCCAGTATCACCAAGATTCTCACCACACTGATCGCGATCGAACATTCCCGTCCGTCCGAAAAAGTCACTTTTTCGGAAAATGCTGTCTACGGCATCGAACAGGGAAGTTCCAATATCGGGATCCGGCTTGGAGAAAACCTGACTATGGAAGACTGTCTGTACGGCATGATGCTCGAATCTGCCAATGAAGTCTGTGTCGCCGTGGCGGAACATATCAGCGGCAGTGTGGATGCATTCGTGGAACTGATGAATCAGAAAGCGGCTTCCCTGGGATGTACGAACACGCATTTTACCAACCCGAACGGGCTTCCTGACGAAAATCATTATACGACGGCGCATGATATGGCGCTGATCGCACAGGCGGCATACAATAACGCCACTTTCCGCAAGGTCTGTCAGACCACTACCTACTGCATCGGAACCACCAACAAATGTGGGGAAAAACGATGGCTGAGCAACCATCACAAGATGCTCCCGGACAGGGATTATACGTATGAGGGATGTACCGGCGGCAAGACCGGATTCACCCAGGCGGCCTTAAACACACTGGTCACTTACGCAGAGCGGAATGGCAGACGGCTTGTATGTGTATCGCTTCGAACCAACGGAAGACAGATTTATACGGATACGGCTTCCCTTCTCGATTACGGATTCAATAATTTCCAGAATTATTCCATCTTCAACCGGAAAACCTGGGCAGATGCAAAGATGCTATACCCATCGCTGTACTTCGGACAGCCGGAGGCGGTTGCGAATCTTCGCCCGACCTGCACGGTAACGCTGCCGGCCGGCATGGATCTGTCCTCTATAGAAACCACCTGCAACCCGGGAGACGGAACCCTCTGCCGCAGCTATACATACAACCAGTATCCGGTAGGCTGCGAATCCATCCCGGACACTGCGATCCAGGCACTGTTACACAGTGAACCCACAAACATTTGCAAAAAGTCCGGGAGCGCTGCTGCATCTGATCTTGGAAATTCTGCAAAAGAAACAGCTTCCGGTATTTTTCAGAAAATACTCGCATTTGTCGCTCCTGTGGGCACGGTGATTACTTCTTTTGTCACCTCTGTCTTTACAGCTGTCCCCTGGTATTACTTTGCACTGGGCGGTGCGTTGTTTCTGATCATCATTATGGAGATTGTGCTTGCGATGAAGAAAAAGAAGAAACGGAAGAAGAAAAAAACAGCCAAAAAGAAAAACGTAAAATAAAGAAACAGGCAGATATGAATTCATAAAATCATATCTGCCTGTTTCTTTGCATCGTATACCAATAATTATTTCTTATCCACTTTTCTTCTGCAATCCATTTTTCAAACGTTACCTGATTTACGCCAGGGATCTTTGAAATCATTGCATTCGGTATATTTTCCTTTATCTATCATAGAACGACAAATCTCTTTTTTCGTATTTTACACTCCGATTAAATCTCTTTGCCTTTCGTTCCGATCACATGTACCACAAACGGAATAAACAGTGTGATCAGTGCTGCATAACCGAGGTAAGCATATCCTTTCTTAACAACCGTCATCAGACCGAACTGTGCGATCGCGAAAGCCAGGAAGGTAAAGATTGCAGTGAAGACTGCGTTTCTTGCCAAATGGCCTTTTGCTTTTTTCTCTTTGCTGTCCATGCGGCGTTCCATCGCGTTAACGCAACGGGTTACAATACCGGAGATCATGTTTACGGCTGTGGAGATAGCGCCTAGGATGATCAGGATCGAGATGATCGGTGTCAGGACGCCTGCACCTACGCCGTTTTGTACCAGAACCAGCATCGGAACGGATGCGGTTGCCAGATCTGCGACATATGCGATGGCAAGCAGACCGAAGATGGAAAGTTCCATCGCCAGGAAGTTGCAGATGAACATCCAGATGGCTGCTTTGTTGATCTGTTTTACATCGGTAACATCTTCCATATGCTGGTACATAACAGATACCGATGCCAGCTGGAAGAAGAAATACAGGATCGCGGACCACAGTGCCGGACCAAATGCACCGGTCTCAGACGAGATCACCGGCATCTCCCCGGAGGTCATCCGTCCGATGGAGGCTGTGATATCACCCCACTGTGCGATGATATTCGGAACCAGTACCAGTACCAGACCGATGATAATCAGCACACTCAGGGTAGAAGCACATTTTCTTACTACATTGGTTCCATACAGAGCAATGAAGAAGATAAATGCTGCAATGATCAGTGTACATACCCAATATGGGATGCCAAACAGTGTCTGTAAGGTAGAACCTCCGGTTGCAAATGCTGCAGCGGATGCGGTACCGATCATGATCAGGTAACAGATCTCATACAGGTTGGACATCACGTGGCGGGTCTTGCCATACAGGCTGTCTGAAAAACTTCTGTAGTCGTATGTTTTGTGTTTGTATGCATAACGCATGCCATACCAGAAAAACAGTGCATATAAGCCCTGTGTGACCAGTGGCAGGATCAGACACCAGATACCGTAATTAATAAAGTACTGATAGATCTGTGCGCCGGATGCGAATCCTCCGCCAAACTGTGTGGTAAATGCTACGAACGCAAGTCCCATCGCCAGAGGCATCTTACTTTTGTCGACCAGTAATGATTTTTTCTCACTCATACTTTCTTTCCCCCGATTTCCTTTATTTTCGGAATATTTCTGATTATTTATTAAACTCGATCACTTTACCCGGATTTAGGATCAGCTTATCGTCAAATGCCAGCTTGATGGATTTGTACAGCTGGATCATCCGCGGTCCCACGAACTCTTCCAGGAATTCCAGACGGCCGTTTCCGATACCATGCTCCCCGGATAACTGTCCGCCCAGTTCTTTGGACAGTGCATACAGCTCTGTCAGGCTGGCGTGGGTTGCTGCCTTCCACTCTTCGTCGCTCATCTCCGGTCCGCGAAGCATCTCGGTGTGAATATTTCCGTCTCCACAGTGACCACACGGCTCTACCCGGATGCCATGCGCGCTGGCGATCTTTTTCGCTGCCTTTACATACTCGGCGATTCGTGCTCTCGGAACAACCACATCACACTCTTCCTGTGCCACAGAATCCGCTTTCATGCCTTCCAGGATACCGCCACGCACGCTCCATACCGCTCCGGCACGTTCCGGAGTTCCGGCGATCGCACAGTCCAGCGCTCCATTTGCCAGTGCTGCCTCTGCCGCAGCTTCCACCGCACTATCAAGCTCCTGTTTGCTCGAAGCATCGTACATGACGATCAGAACCGCCTCGCCCTCTTTGACCGGGAACATTTTATTCAGGTTCCGCTCTACAATGTCTATCAATTCTCGCTCAAGGAATTCTATCGCAGTCGGTACAAACGGCAGTTCCAGTACCTTCGGAACCATGTCCGCACACTCTTCAAGGCTCTTAAACGGCATAACCAGCGTACAGGTGCAGGTCGGTGCCGGAAGCAGTTTTAATGTCACTTCCGTCAGGATACAAAGGGTTCCCTCGGAACCGATGATCAGGTCTTTCACATCATATCCGGTCGTATTTTTCACAACATTGGATGAAAAATTCATGATCGATCCGTCCGGCATAACTGCCTCGATACAGCGGACAAAATCTCTCGTCAGTCCGTAACGGACCGCTTTCATACCGCCGGCATTTGTAATGACATTACCGCCAATGGACGCTGTCTTTTCCCCCGGATCCGGTGGGTAGAACAGCCCTCCTGCTGCGGCTGCTGCCTGAATATCAATCAACAGTGCACCCGGCTGGGCGGTGATCGTCTGATTCTTCCGGTCGATCGGAAAAATCTTGTTCATCCGCATGATGGATAACATGATGCCGCCGTATTTGCAGGTAGCACCTCCTGCCAGACCGGTTCCCGCTCCACGGCAGACCACCGGGATATTTTCTTTGTATGCATATGCCATAATGGCTGATACTTCTTCTTTGTTTACAACTTCCACGTACAGATCCGGCTGATACACGCCGTACTCCGGCATCTCATCCCGATAATATTCGCTGGCGATCTCCTCTCCCACCCATACACGGTCAGGAGCGGTGACAGAACGGATATAGTCACAATCCTGGGAAGTCATTTTCTTATAAGGGTATGCCATGACTTAGTCCTCCTTCTGTTTTTTTGCCAATGCTGTCAGTTCCGGGACAACCTGGTATAAATCATCTACGATACAATAATCCGCCACACCGAAGATCTGTGCCTGCGGATTCGTGTTGATCGCTACGATACATTCCGATCCGTTCATACAGGACGTAAACTGGATCGCTCCGGATACGCCACAGGTGATGATCAGCTTCGGACGCACGGTACGACCGGACAGACCGATCTGATGCGCCGTATCGCCAAATCCGTTTTCTACCATCGGACGGGTAAATGCCAGCTGACCACCAAGCGCCTCTGCCAGTTCCCGGCACATTTCCACATCTTTTTCATTTCGCACGCCACGGCCTGCTACGACCAGCACATCCTCTTCTTCCAGGCTCTTGACTTTATCGATCACCTCAGAAGAAAGGATCTTGATTCTTGATTCTGCCATTTTATCATTGACCGGACAGACAACCACTTCGCCGTGCGGGTTCGCTACCACTTCAGCTTTATCCATGACTTTATATCGCACCGTCGCAAACTGTGGTCTGGACTTTGTGATTCCGATCTGTGCCATGATATTGCCGCCAAATGCAGGACGTACCTGGATCATATCGGTATTTGGTTTGATATCCAGTGTGGTACAGTCTGCGGTCAGACCGGTATGGAAACGGGTCGAGAGTCTCGGTGCCAGGGAACGTCCCAGTGCGGTTGCTCCGATCAGTACAGAACTCGGTTTATTTGCCGCGATACAGTCTGCCACTGCATCTGCATAGCAGTCTGCCCGAAATCCTTCAAATCCCGGATCTTCATATACATACACATGATCCACACCGTAAGGAAGCAGCTTCTCGGCATTTTCCTTCGTTCCTTTGCCGCCTACGATCACACAGTTGACTTCGTAACCGACTTTTCCTGCCATCTTTCTGGCCTCTCCCACAAGTTCGTAGGTCACCGGATGGATCTCTCCACGTTCCTGTTCCACATAGATCAGGAAGTTTTTCCAGTCATCTTTGTTAAATGCTTTTGCTTTCTGCTCAAACTGTATGGCCTTCTCCGGACAGTTTCTCACACAGAGACCACACATACGGCAGCTTTCGCTGACTACGATTCCCGCTCCCTCTATGGTCAGCGCACCAAAAGGACATTTTTCTACGCAGATTCCGCAGAGACTGCATTTGTCTGCATCAAATTTCATAAATTCCATATGTATCTGTTCCTCCTATATGATCTTCTTTCCGGTTAAGATGGAAAAAAGTTCCTCTGCTTTTTCTTTCGCACTGCCTTCCAGATAGACCTGTTTTTCTCCTTCCGGTGGTGCAAACATACGCTCTACAGAGGTAGGAGATCCTACCAGACCATATCGGCTCAGATCCTGATCCGGCATATTTTCAAAGCTCAGGATACGGATCGGACGGTCTGCGGTTGCTTTCTTTAACAGATAGGACGGCAGACGCGGTACACAGGTATCTTTGTCGATCGTCAGAAGACACGGATACGGTATCTCGGATATCTGGGATACACTGACGAGATCCTGTCTCACCTGAATGGCTTTCTCATTCACATCCACAATCTCTGCCACCCATGCGGCATGCGGAATCGTCAGATGTTCTGCGATCGCCGGTCCTACCTGGGCGGTATCGCCATCGGTTGTCTGTCTTCCGCAGATGATCAGATCCGCTCCGCCGATCACCTGAATCCCCTGCGCCAGCGCGTAAGAGGTGGCAAGCACATCGGCTCCCGCGAATTTTCTGTCGGAGAGGATGACCGCATCGTCGGCTCCCATCGTATAGGCATCGCGCATCATTTCCTCTGCCTGCGGCGGTCCCATCGTCAGTACCGTTACGGTTCCTCCCACTTTTTCACGGATCTGAAGGGCTGTCTCCAGCGCGAACAGATCGTACGGATTCGTCCTAGTCTCCCCGGACATTCTCTTCATGGCACCGGTTTCCGGATCAATATCCACCTTGGAACTCGCCGGTACCTGTTTCATACATACTACGATTTTCATACTTTCTACTTCTTTCTTCACTTTCTCGCTTCAACGCTTTAAACGGTTGTATTATTATAACATCATCTGATTAAATTGTCGAGGTTTTCAGGACAATTTGCACAGATAGATTATTCTTTCTGCTTTTCATCTGCCAAAATACTGACTGTCATATCCGGCTCTGTAAAATAATTTTCATTTTTTAGCATGGATTTTGACTCGCTGTTCACAAAAAAATCCCGGACAATTTTATCTTCTGTCCGAGATTCTTATTTCAACATCGTGTAAACTTGTATTCAAAATTTTTATACGTTCTGTTTCCCTATTTCTCTTCCATCTGCTTCCCGCATCGGATCTTCCGAAAGCTTACCGTAAAGTAGATAATCTCCGCGACTCCCGTCAATATCCAAGAGAACGTATACAGCAGATACAACGACGGAACCGTATGGAAATACGCAAAGATCGTGTACACCCAGATCACACGGAACACGCAGGAACCGAGGATCACAATCACCGTAGGAACACCACTCTTTCCGATTCCTCTCGATGCCGCAATCGTACAATCCATAAACGGCGCGATCATATAGGAAAACCACATGATCCGAATACGTTCCAGCCCTGCCTGAATGACCGGTTCATCCGTAGCAAACAGGCCGAGGAACTGCCGTCCGAAGGTCAGAAGCAGGATACCGAAGGTGGCACCCGCCACAATTGCATAGAACATGCTGATCAGATACGATTGCAGCATTCGCTTCTTATTTCCCGCACCCCAGTTCTGGCTGATAAAGCTGGCACAGGCAGTATAGAATGCCATCATAATATTGAAGATCAGCGTATCCGCATTCATGGCTGCCGCATTACCGGATACCATCACTGCGTCAAACGAATTCATCGCCGTCTGAATAAACAGGTTTGCAATAGCAAAGATCGCATTCTGAAGTCCGGTGGTGATTCCGAGAACCAGAACCGCTTTACAGGCACTCTCATGGAACCGGATCTTTGACGGGTACAGATGACATTCATCCTTCCGGCGAAGCAGATTGGCTATCACCAGTGCTGCAGATGCATACTGTGCGATCACACTTGCTGTTGCCACACCGTCTGCTGCCATGTGACATCGGATAACGAAGAACAGATTCAGGATAACATTCAGTACACCCGCAATACTCAGGTAGATCAGCGGTTTGGTCGTCTCTCCTCTGGCACTCAGCACGCCGTTTCCAAAGTTATAGACCGCCATCGCCGGCATACCAAAGGCATAGATTTTCATGTAGAGCACCGCTCCGTCCATCAGCTCATCCTTCGTGTTCATCAACGCCAGCATATTACCGGCAAATGCAAAACAGATCATGCAGATCACGATGCCGGTACAAAGGCAGATCAGCAGTGATGTATGGATCGTATCCTCTGCCTTTTTCCGGTTGCCGGCTCCAAGTTCATGTGCCACCTTTACATTGACACCACAGCCCATACCGATCAGAAAACCGGTAAAGAGTGTCACCAGCAGTGTGGTGGATCCCACCGAGCCAAGTGCCCGGTAATCGGCAAATCTTCCCACAACCGCCACATCGCTCAGGTTAAATAATACTTCCAGTACCTGTGAAAACATCAGCGGGATACTAAACAGAAAAATATTTTTCCAAAGAGATCCTGTCGTCATCTCTACGACTCTTTTTTTCTTCTCCCCTGTAACGCTCATTTTTTATTTTTCCTGAAAGAACTCGATCTCTTCTCCCACCGGTCCGTTGCAGAAAGCCACACGAACCGGAAATTCCGGCTGAGACGGGATCACGATGTCTTTTGGCTCTACGGTGATCGGATATCCTGCTTCACGGACTGCTTTCACACATCCGTCCACATCATCCGTCTTCAGTGCAAAATGCCGGATGCTTCCCTGAGGCAGCTGTCCTTCAGCATCGGTAAAGACTTCCACCAGGCCTGCACCCGTATCAAACATAAAGCCTTCAAGTTCCGGTTCTCCCCAAGAACGAATCACAGGCATACCCAGAACCCCCTGATAAAATTCTTTTACTTTTTCGATCTCCGATTTTTCGCATCGGATACATACATGATGAATTCCCTGTACCAACATATTATTTTTCTCCTTTCTTACGGGCCCGTCTTTTTCTTTTGATTTCTTCTTTTTTGGTCCGTATCTCCATGGCTTCCTCTTCCGTGGTATATTTCATGGTCTTTACCGCAAAGACTCTGCCCTGCTCCGTCTTCTTCATCCGGATCTTGCCCTTCATCCAGCCATGTACCGGACAGTACGCCAGGCAGTAATAATTCTTCTGCCCCGCCGCAAACCACCGGATCTTTTTGCGGATATTTTTTCTGCACAGATGACAGCGGCTGCTGGTGATCTCCTTATCCGCCATGGCTTCTTCTTTGGAGTCAAATTCCCGGGAAATAAATTTTTCATACCCCGGATAAAAGACTTTGATCTCTTCTTCCTTCCGTTTCGGATTCTGATAACAGTCAATAGAATAAAACGTGTCCACGATCTCGCTTCGGAGCCGCATCAAAACCTTTGCCGTATACCAGGAATCCGCCAGTGCCCGATGAAATTCCTGCTGTTTTTCAATCTCCAGTACATCCACGGCATATTCCAGAGACCTTCTGCTGTCTCCGTCCTCCCGGTCGATACTGAATAATTTTTGCACATCCAGATAACGGATCGGTCCTTTTAAAAGCTGCAGGATGCCGTAGTATTTCATGTTTCGCTGCAGTTCCAGCAGATCGGAATTGCCCCAGCTGCAAAAAAGGGCATCCTCACCGCACCATTTCAAGAATTCTTTGACAGCACGGTAAAAAGGAATCCCTTCCCGTTCCAACAGTTTCATATCCATCTGGATGATCTCTCTGGTACGGTGATGAAGTTTCTTATATACCCGCGGCTGTATCAGTACCTGATACTGGTCTATGATCTGTCGCTCACTGTTCAGTTTTACTGCTCCGATCTCAATAATCTCAAAGGGAATTCTTTCATTTTCCTGGCCTTTTCCGTAAGGACACTGATTCCACTCCAGATCAAAGACAATATAATTCATAAGTGTCGTTCCTTCCTTTTTCCTCTATCTGCAAGTATAATGTATTCTTTCTGTATGGTCAACCTGTTGTTACAGGATGTTGCGGTCACTCCATTCACAGCAGCTACAGAATTTCTCTGACCCTGCACACAGAATTTTCATTTGATTTTTCTCCTTTTTTTTGCCATACTGAGTTCAGAAAAATATATGTTATCCATAATCGGAGGTGTATGTTTTATGCGATTACTGATAGCAGAAGATGAAAAATCCCTGTCCCGGGCTCTGGCTGGCAGATATTCAGGAGCAGACAAAACACCTGACTTCCCTGACCAATAACCTGATTACACTCTCCCGGATGGAAGAGGAACGCACCCGGCTGCAAATGATCAATTTCCCATTCTCGGATGTGGTAGAAGAAACGGTACAGTCTTTTCAGGCACTTGCCCGCACACAGAACAAGACTTTTGAAACCTCGATCCAGCCGATGATCTCCCTGTACGGAGACGAAAAATCACTCATACAGCTGGTATCGATCCTGTTAGATAACGCGATGAAATACTCCACTCCGGAAGGCGAGATTTCCCTTCGTCTTGAAAAAGCAGGAAACAACGTGAAACTTTCCGTATACAACACCGCCGAATCCATCGACCGTGAACAGTTACCACACCTGTTCGACCGTTTTTACCGGACAGATAAGTCCAAAAACTCCCGGACCGGCGGCTACGGTCTCGGACTCTCCATTGCCGCTGCCGTGGTCAATACCCATAAAGGAAAAATCACAGCAACCACGCAGGATGAACACTCTCTGCTGATCACTGTGACGCTTCCGTTGAAGACGCAAGGACGCTAGAGCGTGTCTGAAAAATCATTTCCGCAATCTGCAAGCCCCACTTTGCGGTA
>ERZ840057.2050-NODE-2050-length-14828-cov-2.695593_pt1 | contig 14828 bp, 3 predicted proteins | sample MGYA00519907_ERZ840057 | MGnify/ENA primary metagenome ERZ840057 (study PRJEB31850, sample SAMEA3708862) | human gut metagenome | biome: human gut; feature: human-associated habitat; material: faeces | place: China | collected 2014 ...
CAACGGCAGGAGGGTGCTGGTGCACCGCCGCATTACCCTGATGTGTCATTGCGAGGAGCGGAGCGACGTGGCAATCTCAGGAAGGCGCTTACGTTTTCGCCGGAACTCCCCTGTTATCCGGCATTGTACTGTGAGATTGCCACGTCGTCCTTTGGCCTCCTCGCAATGACAAACCTTTGATTTTCACCATTTTAACGATAGCCTGTTTATTTCGCAGGTGCAGTGCCGGGCCCGGCTGTCCGCTCCCCTACAAGGCGTGTGCGTTCGGCGATGCCGCCCTATAACTTGCCAGTCTGCAAGGCGCTCAGTGAGCGCCGCTACATTCTTCTCTCGCCCGGCGGTCTTGCGCAGTGAGCGCCGCTACACTCCATACTTCGGTGCATACCGTTTATCGGCAGCCGGTACGGGACGGCAGTGCCTTCCCGAGATTGCCACGGGCGCAAAGCGCCCTCGCAATGACAATTCGGGGACCGGCACCATTTTAACGCCGTCCCGTTCGTAACGCAAGTGCAGCGCCGGGCCCGGCTGTCCGCTCCCAGCAGGAAGGAGCGGTGCTGCGCCAGAACGGTTTTTCCTGCAAAACACAAGATGGGGCTTGACATTTTGCCCGCTGCGGAGTAAACTCTGGTTAGAAATAACTAACCGAAAGAGGGAAAACGCATGGAGAAACAAAGCTTCTGGGACCGCCATGCGCGGCGGTATTCGCACTTCGTGCGCGCGGATCAGGAGGCCTATGCGCAGATGCTCGAGTGGATCCGTCCGGCCGTCCGTGACCGCACCGTGCTGGAGCTGGCAACAGGGACGGGCGTGATCGCGCACGGGATCGTGCACGAGGCGGCCTCTATCGAGGCGACGGATGCCTCTGCCGGGATGATCGACGTGGCACGAAGCCATTCCCATTCCCGCAAGCTGCACTTTTCTGTTCAGGACATGCGCTATCTGCCCTATGCCGACGGCAGCTTCGAGGTCGTCATCGCTGCCAATGTGCTCCACCTGCTGCCGGAGCCAGACAAGGCGCTCGATGAGGCTGCGCGCGTGCTCGCACCGGGCGGCCTGCTCATCGTGCCGACGTTTACGCATGCGGGGGAGGGCAGGCTTGCAAGGCTGCGCCTCTGGCTGATGCGCCGTGCCGGGTTCCCGCTGCGCTGGAAGTGGTCGCCTGCGGAGTTTCTGCAGTTCCTGCGCAGACACGGCTGGAAGGTCGTGCAGCACCATGTGCTGCAGGGCACGTTCCCGCTGACGTATGCCGCCTGCGTGCGCCGCTGTGCGGATGCGGAGCATGAAAAGCCTGTTACGGAACACGAAACGGCCTGAATTTGTAGTCATGTTATAAGATATCCATATCGGCCCGGACTGCGGAATTCTGCTGCAGACCGGGCCGATTTTTGTGAAGGTGGAAGGAGAAATATGACTTCTGCAGCAAGCTGATTCAGCAATTCGCACAAATCAATCGGTACGATTTTATGGAAAGCTCCAAAAATATTTTTGCGGATTTACAAGCGGATTCAAACGTGGTATAGTTCAAACATAGTTTGTTAAACGTTTAGCAGTGGGAAGTGTTTTCCGACTGCGGCGAAGTATCCTGCTAGATGTCATCAGCAACGAGGCTCTCTCGTCATTGCGTGCAGGGCAAGGAATGCCCGCGCCAAGGCTTCGCACACCGTTTGTCCGGCAGCTCGGCTTTATCAGGCGGTTTGTATGGTAATATCGTACAAAAATGCCTGCGGAAGGAGGGAAAGCGTGCGCTGACAAAGCTGTTACAAGCTGGAACGGGTCATTCCTGGATCGGAATCCACGCAGGATACCAGCCTGCCCTGTTGGGCGATATTTTTTCACCGCAAATGTTAAACGTTTAGCATTTTCGACGGAACTCGAAAGGACTATAGAATCTGAAAGGAGAGAACATTTCATGCAAAGAGTGAACCACCTGCCCAGACGTGTGATCTCGATCGTGCTGACCATCGTCATGGTCGCGTCCCTGTTCTCCGGCATTCTGCCGGGCCTCGGCGTGACGGCGAAGGCTGCAGCGAACGAAATTGCAAATGACAGTCTGAAGATCTCTGTCGGTGATCTCGGACAGATTTCTACGCTCAACATCGTGAATAATCCCAGAAATCGAAGCAATCGTGAGATCAACTTCGTCCTCCCCAATGACACCCGTCCCCAGAACGGTGTGCAGCATCAGTGGATGGGCGAAATGATCTTCTCCGTCCGCTCCAGTGCGGACGGCAGCTTCCCCGCCGACAACACCGGCTTCGTCGAGGTCGACACGAACAAGACCCTCGCAGCCGGCGGCTCGACTACCGCTTCCAACATCGCTTCCGATAACCCCTATATCGAGAAGACCGTTGTCAGCGACAAGAAGGTCGAGGTCAACTTCATCGGCCAGGACCTGAGCTCCACGACGGACCGTACCATGAAGGGCTTCGATGTGAAGTCCACCTATGATATGGATACCGAGGACGGCTCCCTGCTGTGGACCATCACCCTGAAGAACAAGAGTGATGCGTATCTGGAATTCGGCGACGTCGGCCTGCCGATGCCGTGGAACAACAAGTACACGAACCAGAACAGCGTCTACTCCGAGCGCGTCACGGCCCATACCTTTGCAGGCGCGGACAGCGGCTATGCCTATGCGATCCGCTGCAGCGGCGAAGGCAACTATATCCTCTTCACGCCGGTCGCCACCTCCGGTGCCCGCATCGAGTATGTGGATAACTGGATCGGCAGCAACAACGGCGTCAGCGACAACCGTACCGGCAGCACGTTCTCCAACTGGACGGGCGACTCCGGCGAATGGCAGCCGGGCCTGAGCGTTTACTACATCCACTCCAAGGATATCCACAAGACCGGCCGCAGCTACTTTGAAGATGCGACCAGCCTCATCCTCGAGCCGGGTGAGAGCCAGACCTACCAGTTCAAGTTCTCCGCTGTCCGCGCGGGCGACAACACCCCGCAGGAAAGCGCCGAGAGCCCGAACAACGCCTCTGACTCCATCGAGCAGCGCGAGACGAACATGCGCTCTATCCTCTATCAGAACGGCCTCATCGACGCCATCGCGGTCCCGGGCTTCCAGACGGCTCTGAATATGGACACGCGCCTCGACCTGCACTATGATGACAGCCTCATCAAGGTCGACTCCGTCGACATCCAGTGCGTGCACGAGAACGATCCGTTCGACGAAGCGCATACGCCGGAGCACCGTTCCGGTATGGTCAACAACAGCCGTATCGGCCGCGGCCTGCATGACGGCAACGAGGGCTATGAGGAATCCGTGAGCTTCGTCGAGACGAAGACCGTCGACGGCGAGCAGCACCACATCTACGACCTGCACTTCGGCTGCATCGGCAACAACAGCGTTCGCGTCGAGTACAAGCTGAAGGTCGGTGACGAATGGGTCAGCAAGTTCACGCAGTTCGAGTTCAACGTTCTGACCGAGCTGGATCAGGCATCCGACACGCATGCCGACTTCATGGTCAATGAGACGCAGGACACGAATCCTGACAGCGCGACCTACGGCATCTACAGCGACTGGTACTTTGCCAGCGGCAGAGATTCCAACCAGCGCAACCACTGGGGCGATGACTGGAGCCATGACAACATCAACTTCATCGCCATGAAGAACTATCTGAACCCGGATGCCGAGCAGGTCAAGTCCATCGAGACCTACCTGATCGACTTCATGTGGAACACCTACATGAAGAACACCCAGGATAACTTCATCGTTGCGAACTACTTGTCCGCTTCCGGCGCTTACAGCACCTCCAGCGGCCCGTACACCCGTACGTTCTCCGAAGTAATGGAGGCCACCGGCTTCTTCAACATGTACCGCATCGTCAAGGCTTATCCGGACCTCATCGAGTACCGTAAGCCTGCAGCGTGGTATCTGGAAAAGGCCTACGGCATCTACTCCAATCGCGTCGGCACCGGCGCCATCGGCTTCTACGGCGAGCAGCAGATCCCCGACATGATCGAGGCGCTCTATGCCGAGGGTATGGACGAGGAGGCCTTTAACCTGCAGGAGCGGTTTGCATGGTACAAGGCGAACAATTGCATCAACGCCACCTATCCGTACGGCTCCGAGTTTGCCTACGACAACACCGGTGAAGAGGGCGCCTTCGCCGCCATCCAGGCCCTGACGAAGTACTGGCCGGACAGCGACGCCGCCAAGAACGCCTACAGTGCCATGAGCATGGCCAACCACAAGACCCGCGCGATGCGCGGCATCCAGCCCACCTGGTACCAGTACGCCGACCCGGTCTTCATCGGCGGCGAGAGCTGGTGGAACTTCCAGTACACCGCCTCCCTTGCAGGCTCCATCATGGACGATTGGATGCGCTACGAGGAGCTCGAGGACGGCGATACCACCGCATGGGCTGCCCGCGTGAACTACGCGGCCAAGATCTCCAACTTCAACGCCATCAACATGGGCCAGATCTCCGACAAGTATGTCGGCAACGTTTCCTGGCGCTACAACATGTATAAGGGCGGCTACGGCGCGATGAACGTCAACGACGGCGGCACCCGCGTCATGAACAACGGCTGGCAGGACTTCTCCGGCGAAAGCGACGAGGGCCTGTACGGCTCCCTGCTGCGCATCAGCGCAGACGTCGTGAACGATCCGATCTTCGGCCTGTATGGCTACGGCGCGAACGTCACTGCCGACGAGACCTCCTACACGGTCGTCCCGACTGACGGTTTCGGCAAGCGCGTCAACATCCTCGACCAGAAGATCTACGTCGAAACGACGCAGGACACCATCACCAGCGCAAAGTTCGCTATGGACGGCAGCTCCATCGAGCTGAACGTCAAGGGCTACACCGCTGCAAGCCATGTTTCCCACATCGCTCTGAGCGGCGCCGGCCTGAAGGACGACTTCTATGCCATCAACGTCAACGGCGAAAAGGTCAGCCAGGTCTATGTAAAGAACAATGAGGCCAACGCGACCATCACCATGCCCGCCGGTGAGACCAATGTCGTGACCATCACGGCCGATCCGAACGGCGAGAATGCCGCTCCGCAGGCCGCCATCAAGGTCTCCAGCGACGATCTGCAGGCCATCGTGACCTACACCCTGACGGCCGTTGCCTCCGACGACGGCTATCCCGACGGCAGCCTGACCTATCTGTGGGCCTTTGAGAGCCTCGCAGGCGAGGGCGCAAGCGCGTTCCTGAGCAGCGACGCCGCTCCGACAACGCAGTTCTACGTCAGCGAGGCGGGCGAGTATGTCATCTCCCTGACCGTCAGCGACGGTGAGAAGTCCACGAAGGTCGAAAAGACTCTCGTTGTCGGCGAAGCGCCCGAGCGATCGATTCCGCGACCGGCACGCCCGTTGTCGGCAATCCGACCGTTGCCGATCTCAAGGCCGAAGCCACGGTCGACCCGCTGTATCAGGGCGTCCCGCGCTTCCACTGGGAGCTGGTCAGTCAGCCCGAGGGCGGCAATGCCATGATCGGCAATCCGAACGAGAAGGAAGCCAAGCTCCGCGTCGACAAGGGCGGCGAGTATGTTGTCCGCCTGACTGTCACCGACGAGGACAAGACCTCCTCCACGGAAGTCACCGTCACCATGACGGATGCTGCCGACGGCATCCAGCGCGTGAAGACCGTCATCACGCAGGTCGGCGTCGCACCGACGCTGCCGAACGGCGTGGTCGCTGTCCGTGACGACGGCACCTACTCCGGCGGCGCAGTCGATTGGGACGAGATCTCCGAAGACAAGTATGCACAGGCCGGTGAGTTCGAGGCCTACGGCACGCTCCGTACCCAGACGACCCGCGTGGCCGTCAAGGTCATCGTCGTGAAGGGCGACCGCAAGAACGTTGCTCTGTTCGCGACCCCGACCGCCATCATCAACACCCCGTCCGACCTCGGCGGCGTTGCCGGCCTGAACGACGGCTTCGACCCGAGCAGCTCCCGTGATACGAGCCACGGTGTCTGGCACAACTGGCAGGGCGCGCAGGGCGACGCTGCATGGGTCATGTACACCTGGGATGTGCCCGTCACCATCGACGGCGCGGATGCCTACTACTTCACCGACGGCAACTTTGCGCCGAAGGATGCGAAGCTGGAGTATCTGGCAGAGGACGGTCAGTGGCACGAGGTCCCGAACGTCAGCGGCCTTGGTGTTACGCTCAACCAGTACAACACCACGAGCTTTGATCCCATCACCACCACGAAGCTCCGCATGACCATGAACCCGAAGACGCTCGGTATCGGCGTCATCGAGTGGAAGGTCTACGGCTACGGTGAATTCGTCGACCGCTCCGCTCTGAAGAGCGCAATCGCAACTGCGAAGGGCATCAACACGAACCTCTTTGTCGAAGGCAGCAAGTATCTGCTGGATCTGGCCATTGCGAAGGCACAGGCCGTTCTGAGCGATACGGCTGCTACGCAGGAGCAGGTCGATGCCGCAGCGGCGGAGCTGAATGCGGTCATTGCCGGTCTCGAAAGCGCGGACGGCAACCTCGCCTACTCCGCTGCCGTTACCACGAGCTTCTGCTCCAGCTGGGAGTCCCTGTCCGCCGTGAACGACGGCATCGTCCGTTCCAACTCCTACGACCCGTCCAAGCCGCGCTACGGCACCTGGGGCAACACGTCTTCCTATGAGACCGTGACCTACACCTGGGGCAGCGAGGTCATCATCGACTCCACCGACCTCTATCTGTGGTACGACGGCACGGAGGGCGAGTACACCAGCGGCGGCATCCTTGTGCCGAAGTCCGTGGAATTCGAGTACCTCGATGCGGAAGGCAACTGGAAGTCCGTTCCCAACGCCGAGGGTCTCGGCCGCGAGATGGACAAGTTCAACAAGACCACGTTTGATCCCTTTACCACCACCGCCCTGCGCGTGAAGCTGAACAAGCAGGCCAACGACAGAAACGGCGTCGGCATCATGGAGTGGAAGGTCTATGGCAAGGTCGCCGGCGGCGAGACCCTCCCGACTGCGGTGAAGGTCGTCATCGCCCGCATCGATGCCATCGGCGAAGTCACGCTCGACAGCAAGGACGCCATCGAGGCCGCCCGCGCTGCGTATGACAAGCTGACTGACGAGCAGAAGAAGCTCGTTCCGAACTATGAGACCCTGACCAAGGCCGAGGAGACCTACGCTGCGCTGGCTGACGCCGCCGCTGTGAAGGAAGTCGAGGATCTGATCGACGCGATCGGCGAAGTTGACGAGAACAGCAAGGACGCCATCGAGGCCGCGCGCGCTGCCTATGACGCGCTGCCCACGCGCCTGCAGCCCGAGGTCAGCAACTACGACAAGCTCGTCAAGGCCGAGAAGGATTACACCGATCTGCTGACGGCTGTCGAGGCTGCGCAGAAGGCCGCCGAGGATGCCCGCAAGGCATTCGAGAACGCCAAGGCTGCGCAGGAGAAGGCCGAGGCCGCGAAGGCTGCCGCCGAGGCTGCGCAGAAGGCCGCCGAGGAGGCCGCACAGGCTTCCGGCGAAAACAGCGAGGCTGCCAAGAAGGCGCAGGCTGCCGCCGAAGAGGCACAGGCCAAGGCTGAGGCTGCCCAGGCTGCTGCCGAAGAAGCACAGGCCGGTGCCGAGGCTGCCCAGAAGGCTGCCGAGGACGCTGCTGCCGCCGCTGCCGCGAACAACGCGCTGGCCGCCGAGGCTGCCGCAAAGGCCGCCGAGAAGGCTGCCAAGTCCGCTGAGGAGGCCGGAAAGGCCGCTGCTTCCGCCGAAGCGGCTGCGAAGTCTGCTGCCGACGCCGCCGAGGCCATGCTGAAGGCCCAGAAGGCGCAGAAGGCTGCCGAGGATGCCGAGAAGGCTGCCGAGGAAGCCGAGAAGAAGGCCGAAGAGGCCCAGAAGAAGGCTGAGGAGGCCGCCGCCTCCACCGCTGAGGACCGCGAAGCCGCCGAGAAGGCCGCTGAGGAAGCCAAGGCTGCCCAGAAGGCCGCCGAGGATGCCCGCAAGTCCGCCGAGGACGCCAAGTCCGCCGCGGAGCTGGCTATGCAGGCTGCCGAGCAGTCCAACAAGGAAGCCGCCGCATCCGCTGCGCAGGCTGCCGAGTATGCAAAGAAGATGGCTGAGGCCTATGAAGAGATCGTCCGCATCAAGGCCGAGCTCGTCGAGTACCTCGCCAAGGCACAGGCCGAGGCCGAGCGCGCCGAGGCTGAGCGCAAGGCCGCCGAAGAGGCCCAGAGAAAGGCCGAGGAGGCCGCTCTGGCCGCTGCCAAGTATGCCGCCGCTTACGAGCTGGCTCAGCTCCAGCAGAACGGCGAGGGCCTGACCGGCCACGCGAAGGAAGCGTATGACAAGGCTCTTGCCGACGCCGCTGCCGCCATCGAGGCCGCAAAGACGCCCGCTGAGGTCGACGCCGCTCTGGCTGCCGCCCGCGAGGCCCTGAACAACGCCGTCTGCCCGAGCGCAGCGTTCACGGATGTCGAGGAGAACGTCTGGTATCATGACGGCATCGACTTCATGGTGAGAAACGGCTACATGAACGGCGTTGCCGCCGACACGTTCGATGTCGAAGGCAGCCTGACGCGCGCCCAGCTCGTCACGATCCTCTACCGCATCGCCGGTGAGCCCGAGACCAGCGCCGCCATCCCGTTCGCGGATGTCGCCGACGGCCAGTGGTACACAAAGGCCATTGTCTGGGCCGCCGAGAACGGCATCGTTAAGGGCGTGAACGAAACGACGTTCGCCCCGAACGATCCGATCACCCGCGAGCAGATCGCCGTCATCCTCTACCGCTATGCGCACGAGGAGAACACCGAGGACGGCAAGCTCACGAGCTTCCCCGACGCAAAGGACATCTCCGGCTACGCGCTGGAGGCCATGAACTGGGCGGTCGCCAGAGGCCTCATCAACGGCTCTGACGGCAAGCTGCTCCCGCAGGACACCGCGACCCGTGCACAGATCGCCGTGATCCTTGCCCGGTACCTGAACGCCTGATCTTTCCCCCTGCTCCCCATGCGGCCGAAGCCGCATGGGGAGCCCCCCAGCATTTCCCGGCAATTGGACCCAGACAAACAATATGCTCGAAAATCGAACTTGGGAGGAACAATAAACCATGAAGCATGTGAAACAGCTGCTTTCTGCACTGCTTGTGCTGGCTGTTGTACTCTCGCTGCTCCCGGCTGGCGTTCTGAAGGCATCCGCCGCAGAGGCCCTCGCAGCGCTGGACATCGGCTACCCCACATTCAAGAACACAGAGCTTCTCGACGAGGTCTATGACCTGTCGAAGCTCGGTGTGTCCTATTCCGAAAAGGACATCATGATGGCGATCTATAAGCAGGATCTTGCCAATGGCGGCGACTCCTTCTATATGGACCGCATCCTCGCCCGTGAGGGCGTCTGCAACGGCAACGCCGGTTCGAACGGCAACGCCGACGGAAACACCTTCCTGACCCGCGGCCGCGCGCTGTATATGTACACGAGCAGCCCGTCCGTCATCGGCTTCGGCGGCAACACCGCCTATCATCAGCCGCTTGGCCGGGGCGATCTGGTCCGCGTTCTCTTCTCGAACGCCGACGGCAGCCTGACCACGAAGGAAGACACCAGCAAGCGCGTTAATGCGCCGAGTAACTGGTCTAGCACCTACTCTGTCGGCAGCAACCTGACGCTGGATGTCGTGAAGTTCATCCATCAGGAGAACGTCGCCGTCACGACGATGACGCTGACCAACAAATCCGCAGAGGATCAGGCAATTACGGTGGCAGCGGACTCCATCTTTGCGACGGAGCCCGGCAAGGTCACGGTCAATGGTGCAGAGCAGACAGAGCTGACCGGCACCTGCTCTTCCCCTGCAGGCCTTACTACCATCTATGCCCGCATGACCGGCGACGGTTTCGAGGCCGCTTCGTCCGACGACTATTGCTGGCTGTCCCGCGACGTCACCGTCCCCGCGGGCGGCAGTGTGGAGCTGAAGGTCGTCATCGCCTTTACGACGGAAGAGATCCCGGAGTCCACCGAGCAGTACCTCCGCTTCGCAGGCCTCGGAAACCTTGAGGCTGTCCGTGCGCAGAAGGCGGAATACAACCTCTACTGGGCGGAGAACCTGCCCTACATCGACGTGCCGAAGAAGGCCGTCCAGAAGGCGATCGATTATCGCTGGTGGCTGGAGCGCTTCAACTCGCTCGATGCCAACATCCCCGGCTATGACTATCAGTACCCCGTCACCATCGAGGGCGGCCTCGGCTACAACAACGCCATCATCCTGACGCAGCCGATGCACCTGCAGGATACGAAGTGGCTCCGCTCTCCGTATCTGGCTTACGGCCAGCTGCTGTCTGCGGGCAACTCCTCCCAGAGCAGCGCCTTCCTTGATAACCCCGGCAACCGCAACAACTGGAACAACCACTATGGTCAGTATCTGGCTGAGGCCGGCTATGAGGCGTTCAACGTCATCGGCGGCGGCGCGGAGGTCGCGGAGAACTTCGCGTACTACTTCGGCCACGATGCTACCGGCCAGCTGGAGCACTACGGCAACCACATTGAGGGCCGCGACCTCATCGCTTACCGCAACAACTACATGACCGGCAACGACGCCGATACCATCTCCATGCATGCTCCCGGCACCGGCACCTGGAAGGCACACGGCGAAAACGCCTACGTCTGGGCCGCTGCCGACGCCGCCGCGAAGCTCTATGAGCAGCTGGGCAACACCGAGCAGGCCAAGTATTACCGCGATCTGGCCGACAAGATCAAGGCCGACGTCCTCGAGCTCATGTGGTGCGAGGAGTGCCAGAAGTTCGAGACCTATGCCGTCCGTCCGACCGGCACACAGCATAACGCTAACCAGCCCAACCTCGTCAAGTACACCGAGTCCAACAACTACAACTACTTTGCCGTGGGCCTCGTCCCCGACGATGCCGCTTCCGTCACGAAGTACAAGGAAGCCCTCAAGGCCTTCTCCAACGGCAAGGAGTTCCCGATCTTCCCGTTCTACACCGCCAACCAGGTCCACAACCAGGAGGTCAGCGGTTCGAACAACTTCTCGAACATCAACTTCACCGTGCAGCTCCGTCTGTATGAGTCCGCTCTGCGTACCTATGACAAGGAGCAGACCTACATCACCGACGACATGCTCGCCATGATGGCCGAGTGGATGGCATGGAACGTCTACCCCGATGCAGGCGACATCCGCTATCCGAACAACAACGAGTTCCACAACATCGACGGCAGAACCTATGAGAACTACTATCGTTCCTGGATCTACCACAACATCCTCGGCAACTACACCTACCTCTTCATCGAGGACATGGCCGGTATCCAGCCGCGTGCCGATGAGAAGATCGAGCTGAGCCCGATCGACTTCTCCTATGACCACTTCATGGTCAACAACGTCCGCTATCATGGTCATGACCTGACGGTCGTGTGGGATAAGCCGGACGACGGCAAGACCTGGTACAACGAGTGCCCCGAGGGCTACTCCCTGTACATCGACGGCACGCTGGCCTTCACCCTGAAGGATCTGGCCCATGTCGTCTATGACTCCGCCACGAAGGAAATCTCCTTCCCCGACGGCGCTGTCGAGATCGTCACCAATAACGGCGGCGCTGCCATCCCCACCGCGATGAACACCGCCATCACCGAGAAGAAGGTCCTCAACATGCTGGAGAAGTCCGGCGTGCACGGCATGACGAACCTCGCCGAGGGCGCGGAGGTCACCGCCACCTTCACCCCGGACAAGGCCCGCGCCGCGTCCTGGGCAGAAAAGCACCGCGCCGACGGCAGCGACTCCACCTCCAAGGCAGTCAACGAGACTGTGCCAGATCCGCAGGCAGTTGTGGACGGCACGACCGTCGATATGCCGTTCTGGGGCAACTACGGCAGCGTGAACGAGCGCGACAGCCTGACGCTGAAGCTCTCCTCCAAGCAGACCGTGGACATGGCGACGCTGTACTTCTACAACGACCGCCAGACGAACGGCTACTCCGAGCCCTCCAAGTTCGCAGTCGAGTACTGGGACGGCGAGGCCTGGCAGGCCGTCCGGCAGCAGACCCGTACCCCGTCCGCTCCGCGCGCGAACTACAACGCCGTGTACTTCGCACCGGTCGAGACGGATCAGTTCCGCTTCACCTTCACCAACAAGGACAAGGGCTTCACTGCCGTGACCGAGATCCAGCTCTTCAACGAGGGCGGCGACCGCGATCATCCCGCGCAGAACACGGCTCCGTCCGTCAAGCTCGCGGAAGACACCTCCATGACCGGCAACCTCTACACTACCCTGAAGGCGACCTGCACCGACGACGGCCTGCCCTATGACAAGGACATGAGCTACGCCTGGGAGCTTGTCTCCGCTCCGGAGGGCGCCGAGGTTATCCTGAGCAGCGCCAACAAGCCCACCACGACCATCTCCGGCTCCGTGGAAGGCGAGTACACCGTTCGTTTCACCGTCAGTGACGGCGAGCTGAGCGCGACTGCCGAGCTGACCGTCACCCTGAAGCAGGGCGCAGCGGGCGGCCTCGGCGAGGACGTCGCTCCGTCCGCTTCCTCCGTCGAGAGTGACTACACCTCCAGCTGGGAGAACCTGAACGGCATCAACAACCCGAGCTTCGAGCCGACCAGCTCCAACGTGGGCACCGGCAAGGGCTGGGGCAACTGGCGTCAGAGCGCCGGCTCCGAGCACTATGTCGGCTATACCTGGGATGAGGCCGTTACCATCGGCGGCGCCGATATCTACTGGTATGACGACGGCGGCGGAACGCGAATTCCGTCCAAGCTGCGTATGCAGTACCTCGATGCCAGCGGTACCTGGCAGGATGTCAACATCACGACCCCGTTCGAGAGCTGCATTGCCAAGAACACCTACAACCGTGTCGAATTCGACCGCGTTACCACCACCCGCCTGCGCCTGTATGTGACCGTCCGTTCCGGCGCGGAAGCAAACGGCATCTACCGTTTCAAGGTCTATTCCTCCGTTGACGTCGCTTCCCTGAACGAGGTCTTCCTCGCCACGAAGCCCGGCGTCATGCCGACGCTGCCCTCCAACGTTACGGCAGTCACCTCGGACGGCGCGCTGATCAGCGTCCCCGTTACCTGGGAAACCCTGACGCAGGACATGATCGCCTCTGACGGCGAGGTCAAGCTCCGCGGCGTGAACAACTCCACCGGCAAGATGACCACCTGCACGATCTATGTCCGCAGCGACATGGACAAGGCCACCATCACGAGCGTCGAGCCCGTTGAGGTCACCACGACGCAGGGCATCGTCCCGACGCTGCCGAAGACCGTGAAGGTCGGCTACAACAACGGTGCGTTCGACAACCAGACCGTCAAGGTCACCTGGCCCGCCATCACGGCTGCCGAGCTGGCCAATGTCGGCGACGTGAACTTCGAGGGCGAGGTCGAAGGCACCGCCACGAAGGCCATGCTGACGATCCACGTGCTCAAGGCCCCGGACGACCCCGCTGTTGCTGCGGTCAAGGAGCTCATCGACGCCATCGGCGAGGTAACGCTCGACAGCGGCGACGCCATCGACGCTGCCCGCACCGCCTATGACAAGCTGCCCGAGGCCAAGAAGGTGCTTGTCGACAACTACGAGAAGCTGACTGCGGCAGAGGAAGCTTACACCGCCCTGGTCGACGCCGCTGCCGCAAAGGCTGTGGACGACCTGATCGATGCCATCGGCGAAGTTACTGCCGACAGCGGCGACGCGATCAAGGCTGCCCGCGCCGCCTATGACGCCCTGACCGACACGCAGAAGGAACTGGTCAAGAACTATGAAAAGCTGCTCGCTGCCGAGGAGCTGTATGAGGAACTGACGGCATCGGCTGCGGCAATCGCCCAGAAGGCCGCTGAGGAAGCCAGGAAGGCACAGGAAGAGGCCGAAGCCGCGCAGAAGGCTGCCGAGGAAGCCGTTGAGGCCGCCAAGGCCGCGCAGGAGGCCGCTGAGGCCGCCGCTGCCAAGGCCGGTGAGAACAACACCGCTGCCGAGGAAGCCCGCAAGGCTGCCGAGGAAGCTGCGCTTGCCGCTTCCAAGTATGCCGCCTCCTTCGAGCTGGCACAGCTCCTGCATGAGAGCGAGACCCTGACCGGCCACGCCCGTGAGGATTATGCCAAGGTCATCGAGGACGCCAAGGCTGCCATCGAAGCCGCCAAGACGCCCGAGGAGGTCGACGAGATCCTTGCGGCCGCACGCGAGGCCCTCAAGACCGCAGGCTGCCCGAGCACGAACTTCACCGATGTGGAGGAGAATGGCTGGTATCATACCGGCGTCGACTTCATGGTGAAGAACGGCTTCATGAACGGCGTCGCGGACGATGCGTTCGACGTCGACGGCAACCTGACCCGCGCCCAGCTCGTGACGATCCTCTATCGCATCGCGGGCGAGCCGGAGAGCACGGCCACGAACCCGTTTGCCGACGTGGCGGACGGTCAGTGGTACACGAACGCTGTCATCTGGGCAGCGGAGAACGGCATCGTCAAGGGTGTGAACACCACGACGTTCGCCCCGAACGACCAGATCACCCGTGAGCAGATCGCGACGATCCTCTTCCGCTATGCCAAGGCGGAGAAGGTCGAGGGCAAGCTCGCCGGTTTCCCGGATGCCGAGAAGGTCTCCGATTACGCCGCCGACGCCATGGCGTGGGCAGTGGAGCAGGGCCTCATCAACGGTATCTCCGAGAGCGACGGCAAGACCTACCTCGCCCCGCAGGAGACCGCGACCCGCGCCCAGATCGCCGTCATTCTGATGCGCTATCTGACTGCGGAGAACTGATCCAAAAAAATCCCTGTCCGCTGATGCGGGCAGGGGAGGAGCCGCCCACCGGGCGGCTCCTTTTTGACTTTTGCGGCGCGCTGTCGATCGTACCCTTATTGTAGGGGAGCGGCATGCCGCTCCCGGCGCACCGCTGCCGACTCGTACAGGC
>ERZ840057.2058-NODE-2058-length-14799-cov-5.270686_pt1 | contig 14799 bp, 10 predicted proteins | sample MGYA00519907_ERZ840057 | MGnify/ENA primary metagenome ERZ840057 (study PRJEB31850, sample SAMEA3708862) | human gut metagenome | biome: human gut; feature: human-associated habitat; material: faeces | place: China | collected 2014 ...
AACCACGCTTGATAGCGAAAATATAAGAAGATAGACCTAGATATGTGAGGTTTACAACAAAAGCAAAATGCCCGTAGAGCCGATAAAATAAGGCTTTACGGACATTTAAGAAGATATAAAAAGATAGTCAAAAAGACATATATAATTTTCTTTGAAATTTTATCGTTTTTGAATGAAGTTTTCCAATAGATAATGTATATATGAACGAAAGATTTATAGATAAAAACTATAAATATTAAAAGGTATTGAAAGTGATGTCGAGGATAACTGGAAAAAGGAGAAGTTGTCAGGTCTTTAGGGAGAAGTTATATTCCAGGATGTGAGTTATGCGTACAAAGGAGAGCAAAAGGAAAGGTTCTGATTTACAGTAACATATCATTAAGTACCAAATGTTATTACAAACTATACTCTTTGTTTAAGTGAAAAAATATGATACAATAGGGAAAGTAATGCGATGATAACATGTGGAAAGGATCTGGATTATATGAAGTCAGTAATATCTATTGGAAATCAGGATTTTGTATCGATCAGAAAAAACAACTGCTTTTATATTGATAAGACTGATTTTATCAGGGAATGGTGGGAAAATCAGGATAGTGTTACACTAATCACCCGTCCGAGAAGGTTTGGAAAGACTTTAAATATGAGTATGACAGAATACTTCTTTTCGGTGAACCATGTAGATAGCAGAAAATATTTTGAGGAACTTAATATCTGGAGCTATGAAAAATTCCGTGAACTTCAAGGCAGCTATCCGGTAATCTCACTTAGTTTTGCTGATATTAAAGCAACAACATATGAGTCAGCCAGAAGAGCAATTATCCGAAAGCTTGTGAGAATGTACAGCCAGTTTGAATTTCTAAGAAACAGTGAGCAGCTGAATGAGAAAGATCGTGCATATTTTGATTCAGTTGAGGAAACAATGTCTGATGATGCAGCAGCAATTGCAATTAACTATATGTCTGATTACCTGGAAAGATATTATGGTAAAAAGGTAATCATTCTTTTGGATGAATATGATACACCTTTGCAGGAGGCTTATGTTCATGGATATTGGAAAGAACTTACTGCATTTGTCAGAAGCTTGTTTAATTCAACATTTAAAACGAATCCATATATGGAGAGGGGATTATTGACTGGGATTACAAGAGTAAGTAAAGAATCTATTTTTTCAGATTTGAACAATCTTGAAGTCGTGACAACAACATCCGAAAAATATAGCGGTTTTTTCGGATTTACGGAAAAAGAGGTCTTTAATGCTTTAGAGTACAATGGACTGTCAAGGGAAGAAGAAAATGTCCGCTATTGGTATGATGGATTTTCTTTTGGGAAGCGGAAAGACATTTATAATCCGTGGTCGATTACAAAATATCTAGATACAGGAGAATATGGAACTTACTGGGCAGATACCAGTGGAAATGTACTTGTATCCAATTTGATTCGTCGAAGTCCGGCAAAGATTAAATCGGAGATGGAAGATCTGTTGCAAGGTAGAACAATCAGCACAGATTTGGATGAACAGGTGATTTTTGAGCAGCTTGGAAGAAAACGTGGAGCCATCTGGAGTCTTCTGCTTGCCAGTGGTTACCTGAAAGTTGACCGGTATGAGATGGATAACAGAACCGGTAAGCGTCAATATTATCTGAAAATCACAAACCATGAGACGATGCTGATGTTTGAGAAGATGATCGAAGACTGGTTCTCAGAAGAAGATTCTGCATATGGCAACTTTAAAGATGCATTGATTGCAGGAAATCTAGATTATATGAATCAGTTCATGAATCAGGTTGCACTTCAGACCTTTAGCAGTTTTGATACCGGGAATAAGCCATCCGAAGAACAGAAACCGGAGAGATTCTACCACGGATTTGTTCTTGGACTGATCGTGGATCTGGCTGACAAATACAGGATTACTTCCAACAGGGAAAGTGGATTTGGACGTTATGATGTAGTTATGGAACCATTAAAAGCAGATTTGGATGCAATTGTAATGGAATTTAAGGTTCAGAATATAACAAAAGAAAAATCACTTGAGCAGACAGTGGAGAATGCACTGCGTCAGATTGAAGAAAAAGAATATGATACGGAACTGCTTGCCAGAGGAATTAAAAAGGAGCGAATCCGCCATTATGGATTTGCATTTCGTGGGAAAAAAGTTCTAATAGGAACAGAAGAATAAAGAAATTGAGAAAAAAAGCAATAGGAGAAAAAGAATGAGTATATATGATTTGAATGCATATGAAGTGCTCCAAACAGAAGATTTATCTGATCTGAAGTCAAAGGGGACACTTCTGAAGCATAAGAAAAGCGGAGCACGAGTGCTCCTTATGGAAAATGATGATGAGAACAAGGTGTTTACGATTGGATTCCGTACACCACCGTCAGACAGTACAGGAGTTCCACATATTATGGAACATTCTGTTCTGTGTGGATCAAAAGAATTTCCGGTGAAGGACCCATTTGTAGAGCTTGTGAAAGGTTCTCTGAATACATTTTTGAATGCGATGACTTATCCGGACAAGACAGTATATCCGGTGGCAAGCTGTAATGACAAGGATTTTCAGAATCTGATGCATGTTTATATGGATGCAGTATTTTATCCAAATATTTATCAGCATGACAAGACATTCCGCCAGGAAGGATGGAGCTATAAGCTGGATGATCCAGAGGGAGAATTGACGATCAGTGGTGTTGTTTATAATGAGATGAAAGGAGCATTCTCTTCTCCGGAAGGTGTGCTTGACCGCGTGGTTCTGAATTCTCTGTTCCCGGATAATGCGTATTCCGTAGAGTCCGGTGGAGACCCGGAGGTGATTCCGGAACTTACTTATGAGCAATTTTTAGATTTCCATAGAAAGTATTATCATCCATCTAACAGCTATATTTATCTGTATGGTGACATGGATATGGAAGAAAAATTAAGATGGCTTGATGAGAAGTATTTGTCAGATTTTGAGAATGAACCGGTGGATTCAGAGATTCATCTGCAGAAGCCATTTACAGAGATGAAGGAAGTGGTTCAGGAGTATTCCATCGCAAGTGAAGAGAGTGAGGAGGACAACACATATCTTTCTTATAATAAAGTGATCGGTACGACACTGGATGAGAAGCTGTATCTTGCATTTGAGATTTTGGATTATGCACTTCTGTCCGCACCGGGAGCACCGCTGAAGAAAGCACTTCTGGATGCAGGTGTTGGAAAGGATATTTCCGGATCTTATGACAATGGAGTTTATCAGCCGATCTTCTCGGTAATTTCTAAGAATGCGAATGTAGAGCAGAAGGAAGAATTCGTTCGTGTGATTGAAGACACACTGAAAGACATTGTGAAAAATGGAATCAATAAGAAAGCACTCCGTGCCGGAATCAACTATCATGAGTTCCGTTTCCGTGAGGCAGATTTCGGAAATTATCCGCGTGGACTGATGTATGGATTGCAGTTGTTTGACAGCTGGCTGTATGATGAGACGAAACCATTTATCCATATGCAGGCAATTCCGACATTTGAATTCTTGAAAGAACAGGTGGAGACAGGATATTTTGAAGAACTGATTCAGAAATATCTTCTTGATAACACACATGGTTCTATCGTTATTATCAAACCGGAGCGCGGACGTACTGCAAGAATGGATAAGGAACTTGCAGATAAGCTTCAGGCATACAAAGACAGTTTGTCAAAAGAAGAAATCGATGCACTTGTGAAAGCAACGAAAGAGTTGGAAGAATATCAGGAAGAAGAGTCGGCACCGGAAGATCTGGCGAAGATTCCTGTACTCGGACGCGAAGATATTTCAAGAGAAATCGCACCGATTTATAATAAAGAGCTTGAGACAGGCGGAGTGAAGCTGGTACACCACGAAGTTGAGACGAATGGAATCGGATACACAGCGCTTTTGTTTGACTTGTCCGGTATTCCGGAAGAGAAACTTCCATATATCAGTATTTTGCAGAGTGTGCTTGGAATTATTAATACAAAGAATTATGAATACAGTGAATTATTTAATGAGATCAATGTACACACAGGAGGAATCGGAACTTCTCTGGAGCTTTATACAGATGTAACAAAGGTAAAAGAGAAAGAATTCTGTGCGACATTTGAAATCAAAGGGAAAGCGCTGTATCCGAAGATGGATGTTTTGTTCTCCATGATGCGTGAAATCTTAATGGAATCTGACCTTGGAGACGAGAAACGTCTAAAAGAGATCTTAGCAATGCTCAAATCCAGACTGCAGATGTCCTTCCTGTCATCCGGACATACGACAGCAGCCCTTCGCTCTCTGTCTTATACTTCACCGATGGCGAAGTTCAAAGATGATACAGATGGAATCGGTTACTATGAGGTTGTAAAAGAACTGGAGGAAAACTTTGAAGAGAAGAAGGCTGAGCTGATTGCAAACTTAAGACAGATTGCACAGCAGATCTTCCGTAAGGATAATCTGATCATCAGTTATACTTCATCAGCGGATGGTCTTGCACCGATGGAAGAAACATTTGCAAAGATTGCAGACACACTTCATACAGAGGAAAAAGAAGCAGAGACACCGTGTGAAATTCATTGTGTGAAACGCAACGAGGGATTCAAGACATCTTCTAAAGTTCAGTACGTTGCAAGAACAGGTAATTTTATCGACCGTGGTGTTGAATATACAGGAGCACTTCAGATTCTGAAAGTCATCTTAAGCTATGATTATCTGTGGCAGAATGTCCGTGTGAAGGGCGGAGCTTACGGATGTATGAGCAGCTTCAACAGAATCGGTGAAGGTTATCTGGTATCTTACCGTGACCCGAATCTGGAGAAGACAATGGAGATCTACGAAGGGGTTGTAGATTATCTGAAGAACTTCAATGTAGATGACAGAGATATGAACAAGTTTATTATCGGAACGATCAGCAATATCGACCGTCCGATGAATCCGGCAGCAAAGGGAAGCAGATCAATGAATCTTTATATGAATCATGTATCAGCTGAGATGATCAGGGAAGAGAGAAATCAGATTCTTGATGCACAGCAGGCAGATATCCGAGCACTTGCCGATGTGCTGCAGGCACTGTTGGATGCACATGAACTTTGTGTGATCGGAAGTGAAGAGAAGATTGAGGAGCAGAAAGAGATGTTCCTTGAAATAAAGACACTTTAAAATGGAAAAAGAAAGGAAAAAGTATGCAGGAGAATTTTAAATCAGGATTTGTCACACTGATCGGAAGACCGAATGTCGGAAAATCTACTTTGATGAATCGTCTGATTGGACAGAAGATCGCAATTACATCAAATAAACCGCAGACAACAAGAAACCGTATCCAGACAGTTCTGACAACAGAGGAAGGTCAGATTGTGTTTGTAGATACACCGGGAATTCACAAAGCAAAGAATAAGCTTGGTGAGTATATGGTGAATATTGCAGAACGTTCTTTGAATGAAGTGGATGTTGTGCTTTGGCTTGTAGAGCCATCTACATTTATCGGTGCAGGTGAGAAGCATATCATCGAGCAGTTAAAGAAGGTAAAGACACCGGTTATTATTGTTATTAATAAAGTTGATATGGTGAAGAAGGAAGAGGTTCTTACTTTTATAGATGCATATCGCAAGGAATGCGATTTTGCGGAAATCGTTCCGGTATCTGCAAGAAGAGGCGATAATACGGACGAGCTTGTAAATGTAATTATGAAATATCTTCCTTATGGACCACAGTTCTATGACGAAGATACAATCACAGACCAGCCGGAACGTCAGATTGTAGCGGAGATTATCCGTGAGAAAGCATTGCATAGTTTAAATGAAGAGATTCCACATGGAATCGCAGTAGCAATCGATCAGATGAAAATGAATCATAAAGTGTGTCATATTGATGCAACAATCATTTGCGAGAGAGATTCCCATAAAGGGATCATCATCGGAAAACAGGGAAGTATGCTGAAAAAAATCGGAAGTACTGCAAGATTTGAGATCGAGCGTCTGCTGGATTGCAAAGTAAATTTGAAGCTGTGGGTGAAGGTTCAGAAGAACTGGAGAGACAGCGATTATATGATGAAAAATTTTGGATACAGGGAAGACGAGATGTAAGCCCTGAAATGCATTTGTGGTAAATTCTAAAGATATTCTAAAGAAAAAAGTGCTGTTCCTTAAAGAATGGCACTTTTTTCTTTAATAAATGCCAAAGCCTATTGTTATTATGAAAAAGTGGGATAAAATAATGTTCAAGGATTGTGGGAAGTGCATAGCAATGAAGCAATCCGGTTACATCATAAAATGGGAAAAGAATGGAGAAAACAAGAAGTGAGACAAAGGACAGGGAATTTGGACAGAAAGAGAATAATAGAAATCTTACTCCCACCGGTAATTACTTTTCTGGTGAATTCAGCTGTCTACTGGGGATCACCTAGATTGGCAGATACAGGTGAGTACCATAACCTGTCACTTGCATTAGACGCAAAGATCCCGTTAATCCCAGCCTTTATTCTTGTTTATTTTGGATGTTACATTTTCTGGGTGATTAATTATCTGCTTATATCATTGCGGGAGGAAGAGATAAAATATAGATTTTTTACGGCTGATTTGTATGCAAGAATCATTTGTTTTCTGTTTTTTGTATTTTATCCGACAACAAATGTAAGACCAGAACTTGTCGGAAATGGAATTTTTGTTCAGGGCATGCGTTTTTTATATCAGATTGATAAACCGGTGAATTTATTTCCATCAATCCATTGTATGGCAAGCTGGTTCTGTTGTATTGGAATCAGGAGAGATAAAAAAATACCGGTGTGGTATAAGATCGTATCTGTAATGATCGCGGTGTTGGTCTTTGTTTCTACGCTTGTAACAAAACAGCATGTAATTGTGGATGTGATCGGTGGAGTTGTGGTAGCGGAGCTTACCTGGTTTGTAAGCTGCCGGACAAACGGATGGAAAATTTACAGAAATCTGGTTCGAAAAGCAGGAGGAGAAAATGGAAAATAAAAAGAAAATGATATTTAATGTACTTTTTCTCTTTCTTGTCTTTGTGGCAACACTCTATGGAGTGTTCCATGGAGAGGATTTAAGCGAGATTGCAGAAATCCTGAAAACAGTGAATTTATACTGGTTGTTTCCGGGTGTTGTCTGTGTGATTATCTTTATATGGGGAGAGTCAATTATTATATTTTATATGATGCATACGCTTGGTATTCATCTAAAGAAATGGAAATGTTTCCTGTTTTCCTCTGTGGGATTCTTTTTCAGCTGTATCACGCCATCCGCAACAGGAGGACAGCCGGCGCAGATTTATTATATGAAGAAAGAGAAAATTCCAATCCCGGTATCAACACTTGTGCTGATGATTGTCACGATTACATATAAGATGGTTCTCGTTGTGATCGGCCTTGGACTTATGATCTTCGGTAGGGGATTCATCAGAACACATATGTATGAGATCCGTCATATTTTTTATCTTGGAACAGGTTTAAATGTGTTTTGTGTGGCTTCTATGCTGCTCCTTGTATTTCATCCGGTGCTTGCACGTTCTATTCTTGTGAAAGGAATGGAACTGCTGGAAAAAATGCATCTGATGCGACATAAGAGTACAAGAATTGAGAAACTGAATGCATCAATGGATCAGTATCATACAACAGCGGTTTATCTGAAAGATCATATGATGGTGCTGGTTAATGTATTTGCAATCACACTATTTCAGAGGTTCGCACTGTTTACAGCAACCTGGTTTGTATATAAGGCATTTGGACTGTCCGGAACGAATGCATTCGTGATCATTCTTCTGCAGTCTGTGATTTCAGTTTCTGTGGATATGCTGCCACTGCCAGGTGGTATGGGCATCAGTGAAAAACTGTTTTCGATGATTTTTGAACCAGTTTTTGGAAGCACACTTTTGATTCCGGGAATGATCTTAAGCAGAGGACTTGGATATTATACAGAATTACTGATCAGTGCAATTTTTACGATCGTGGCGAATTTTACAATAGGAAGAAACTTAAGGAAGAAAGCATAAATAACTGGAGAGTTATTCTGAAAAGAATAAAAACAAGGGGGAAATAAAATGTTAGGTGTTTATGATTACACAGTTATACTTACATATATCAGTCTGTGGATTTCGATTGGTGGGATGATGCTGTCATTGAATGGACATCTGGATCTTGCAGTATTGTGTCTTGCACTGTCCGGTCTGTGTGATATGTTTGATGGGAAGATTGCAAGAACAAAGAAGGATAGAACAGAAATAGAGAAACGTTTTGGAATCCAGATTGATTCCCTGTGTGACATTGTCTGCTTTGGAGTTGGACCGGCGATCATCTGTTATTGTATGGGAATGAATGGGATTGTCGGTGTTCTTATTCTTATGTTTTATGTATTGGCAGGATTGATCCGTCTGGCATGGTTTAATGTAACAGAAGAGTCCAGGCAGGATGAGACAACAGAGAACAGAAAGTGTTATCAGGGATTGCCAATCACATCCATGTCGATCGCATTACCGATTCTTGTTGTGCTTCGCCCATTTCTGCACTGTGATTTCAGAATTGTACTGCATGCGATGGTTCTTCTTGTAGGACTTCTGTTTGTTATGGATTTCAAATTAAAAAAGCCGGGGAATAAGACACTTTCTGCATTAGTCGGAGTAGTAGCGGTTGCAGTAGTCTGGACATTGAGACGAAGATTCATGTAAGAGGAGAGATTATGATTTATGCAGACAGAAACGGAAACAGGACGGAGAAAACAACAGGACAGGACAGATTCCTGGAATATATCTATGGACATACATTGACAAGAATGATGCTGAAACCATTGCTTGGTTCCAGGGTATCCCGACTTGGTGGAAAAGTGCTGGACAGCAGAGTATCCAGGCTGTTGATTCCATCGTTTGTCAGAAAGAATCAGATTGATCTGTCAATCTATGATAAGAATCATTATTCTTCTTATAATGACTTTTTTACGCGTAAGATTTTAGCAGAGGAACGTCCGATTGACGGAAGAAAAGAAGTACTGATCAGTCCTTGTGACGGGAAAGTGACAGTTTGTCCGATTCAAAGGGATGGACTTTTTCTTATCAAACAGACACAGTATACAGTCCGTAGTCTTCTGAAGGATGAAAAGCTTGCGAAACGCTATGAAGGTGGAACAGCTTATATAATCCGTCTCACGGTAGATGACTATCACAGATATTGTTATGTGGCAGATGGTGTGAAATCTGCACAGCGAAAGATCAGAGGAGTATTTCATACAGTAAATCCGGTGGCAAATGACTATGCTCCGATTTACAAGATGAATACAAGGGAATATTGTCTTGTACAGACAGAAGAACTGGGAACCGTTTTGCAGATGGAAGTCGGTGCTCTTATGGTTGGACGGATTAAGAATCATAAGAAGAAAGTATCTGTTGTACACCGGGGAGAAGAAAAAGGAATGTTCGAGTTTGGCGGGTCTACAGTCGTTCTTTTGACAGAACCGGGAAAAGTGCAGACGGATGAAGATCTGGTGAGAAACAGTGCAACCGGTGCAGAGACATTGGTAAAGATGGGTGAGAAAATCGGTGAAAAATGTCAGAAAGAACCGTTTTCGGGCGAGAACTGAGGATTTTCTATAGCATTCTAAATTAAAGTGTGCTAAAATGGCTGTGTTTGTTAAAGAAACATAGCCATTTTGTGCAAATATGGAGATAAGACAGAGAGAAGGAGGAAAATTCAGGTGAAAAAGAGAAGAATGCTTGCAGTTCTTTTGATTGTTGCACTTGCAGTTGCTTCTTTTTCCGGTTGCGGAAAGAAGAAAGAAAAGGAAGAGCCAAAGAAAGAGACAAAGCAGGTAGTGCAAGAGGAAGAAGAGCCGGAAGAAGTAGAAGAGCCGGAAGTGAATCAGGAGACATTTGCTATTTTTGGAGTTGACTCCAGAGAAAATAATCTTGGTAAGGGAACAAGATCAGACTCCCTGATGGTGGTAAATGTAGATAATACAAATAAAAAAGTGTATATTGCTTCTGTCTATAGAGATTGTTATGTACAGATTGAAGGTCATGGTCTGGATAAGATCACACATGCACACTCTTTCGGAGGACCGGAGCTTGCAATGGATACATTAAATACAAACTTTGATCTGGATATTCAGAAATATATTACAGTTAACTTCATGAATGTAGCAGAACTGGTTGATGATATGGATGGAATCGAGCAGGATATTACAGAAGAAGAAACAAAGTATATCAATGGTTATATTGATGAGCTTAATGGAATCAGGGGAACATCTTCTGCACACATTACAGAAGCAGGTACTTATACATTAGACGGAACACAGGCGGTTGCATTTAGCCGTATCCGTTATACAGAAGGAGGAGATTATAAGAGAAGTGAAAGACAGAGAACAGTTCTCTTTAAGATTTTCTCAAAAGCACAGGAGCTTGATAAAGCGAAAAAGATCGATATTGCCAAGAGCATGCTTGATAAAATTAATACAAACTATTTAGAGAGCGAAGTACTTCGTCTTTTAAGTAAAATTACAGAATACAAGGTGGAAGCAATGGATGCATTTCCAAAGGTATTCTATTCCGGTAAGATTGATGGTGTGTTCTATGAAGTTCCGGTTACATTGAATGACATGAGTACACAGATGCATACATTTTTGTATCCGACAGAAACGTATACACCTTCTGAGACAGTTCAGTCTATCAGTGCTCAGGAAAGTGCGGTAGCACCAACAGCGAATAATGATTTTACACAGCAATAAGAGCATTTTAAACTGATTTTTGAAAAGAGTTGTGAAAAATAGAGAATAATTTCGTTTTTCACAGCTCTTTTTTGTATATGAAAAAGTCGTGTTCTGGTTACTGTTCTGATATAGAAAAACGTCTACTCGGGTTGCGATTACTTTCAATTTTATAAAATGTGTGTTATCCTAGCATTGGATGCTGTTTGAACGTTTAACTAAGATAAGAAAAAAAGAAAAGGTTAGATAAGGGGTAAGAAAATGAAATACGAGAAGATGAACAATCTCTTCCTGCGTCAGTCCTATCTGGATTCCTGGGAAGATTATGAAAGAAGTTTAAAGAAAAAAAGCTTTATCAAATGGGATTATATTATATTGACAGCATCAAATGAAGCACAGGCAACGGCTTATCGGAATCAGATCGAGAACCGTCTGGAAAAAGGTCTTCTTCCGGAAGAGACAACGTATGCGGTTCTTCCAGATCCGGAGGGAAAACGTGTGGGATCAGGAGGCGCTACATTTCAGGTGATGCGTTATATTGCAGATCAGGAGCCTGAGAGAGAGAATCCTTTTAAGAATCGTAGAATTCTTGTGATTCATTCAGGTGGTGACAGTAAGAGAGTGCCGCAGTATTCTGCAATCGGCAAGCTTTTCTCACCGGTTCCAAGAGAATTGCCGGATGGAAGAAGTTCCACTTTATTTGATGAGTTTATTGTAGGAATGTCAGGAGTTCCATCCAGAATCCAGGAGGGAATGCTTGTTTTGTCAGGTGATGTATTGCTTTTGTTTAATCCACTTCAGATTGATGCGCAGTTTGACGGAGCAGCAGCAATTTCCATTAAAGAGCCGGTAGCTACAGGAAAGAATCATGGCGTATTTCTGAACGACGGACATGATTATGTAAAGTGTTTTCTTCATAAACAGACAGAAGAGCGTCTGCGAGAGATGGGAGCTGTCAATAAAGCAGGAAATGTAGATCTTGATACAGGTGCGGTATTGTTTGGCAGCGCACTGTTGCAGGCACTGTTCCGTCTGATTTCAACAGGGGGCAAAGTAGACGAGAAGAAATTCAGGCAGTTTTGTAATGAAGAAGCAAGAATCAGCTTTTATGGGGATTTTTTATATCCGCTTGCAAATGATTCTACATTAGAAGATTTCTATAAAGAGGCAGCAGAAGGACAGCTCAATGAGGCACTGCATGAATGCAGGACACAGATCTGGAATGCGATCCATCATTTCTCAATGAAGCTGTTGTGTCTGTCACCGGCGGAATTTATTCATTTCGGAACAACAAGGGAATTGAGAAGTCTTGTAACAAAAGATGTGCAGGATTACGAGTTCCTGGATTGGAAGATGCAGGTGAATTCAGCGGTGCAAAAAGAAGGATTTGCAGCGCATAATGCTTATGTAGGAAGCCGTGCGAAGATAGGAAAAGAAGCATATCTGGAGAATTGTTATATTCTTGGTAATTCTGAGGTCGGCGACGGAACCGTTCTTTCCCATGTGCGCATTATGGACCGGAAGATTCCGGAACAGATCGTCATGCACGGAACTGAACTGACAGGTGGGAAAAAAGTAATCAGGATTTATGGTGTGCCAGATAATCCGAAAGGAAAATATCCGGGAGAGGTTTCATTTCTCGGCACGACATTGAATCAGTTTATGGCTCAGAATAAAGTGACGAAAGAAGAACTCTGGAAAGGAGAAGAGACCTATCTGTGGTTTGCAGATCTTTATCCGGTGTGTGATGACTGGGAAGATGCACTTGATATGGCTGAAATCATTTACAAGATGGCACATGGTACTGCAACAAAAGAAGAGATTTCCAGATGGCGCGAGACTGAACGCATGAGCCTCTATTCCAGTTTTAATGCAGCAGATATTGAGGCATCCTGTGATCAGGAGAGGTTTCTTGAAAACCGTATTCTTGCAAGGTGTTTCATCAGAAAACTGGAGCAGGGAATGTATTATGCGGAGGCACTCAAGATATTTGGAAAGCGTGGAATATCGAAAGAAATCTTTAAGTTGCTGATTGAAGATGCGGAAGAAGCAGGTTTCTCATTGAAGATCCGAATCTATCATGCAGTTTCCTGTTATATGAAAAAGACAAGAACGATTTATGATGATCTGCATTATGATGCACTCGAAAATGACTGTTTTGGAACAATCCAGGAGGCAATTTATGAAGAAGCAGAGAAGAAGCTTCCAGATAGTGCAGGATATAGAATTGTAAAAGATCAGGTTGATATCGCCCTTCCGGTCCGCGTGAACTGGGGCGGAGGCTGGACGGATACACCACCACATTGTAATGAAAAGGGTGGAGTAGTTCTTAATGCTGCAATGAAATTAAGAGGAATCGATCCGGTACAGATCACGGTAAAGAGATTAGATGAGCTTCATGTGGAATTTGAAAGTAAGGATATCGGAGTCTATACAACTGTAGACAGTGCAGCTGAGATCCAGGATTGTCATAATCCATATGATTCATTTGCACTGCATAAAGCAGCTTTGATCGCCTGTGGAATTATCCCGGTCAAGGAAGAAGCAGATCTTCAGGAGATCTTAAAGCGGATGGGAGGAGGAATCTATCTTTCTACCCAGGTTTACGGAGTACCGAAAGGATCAGGACTTGGAACAAGCAGTATCTTATCAGGAGCGTGCGTAAAGGGAATCTTTGAATTCCTTGGTCAGGAGCGTACAGATGCAGAGATCTATGATGTTGTCCTTGGTATGGAGCAGATCATGAGTACCGGAGGCGGCTGGCAGGATCAGGTTGGCGGACTGACAGAAGGAATTAAACTGATCTCAACAAAACCGGGGATTGCCCAGAAGCTTGTTGTAGAGAAGATAGAGATGCCGGAAGAGGGAAAGAAGGAACTGAAAGAACGTTTTGCATTGATCTATACTGGTCAGAGACGTCTTGCAAGAAATCTGTTGCGTGATGTAGTTGGTGGCTATATCGGAAGCAGACCAGAGTCATTGAAGGCATTAAAGGAGATGAAGGCAATTGCCGTGTTAATGCGTTTTGCGCTGGAGCAGGGAGATATTGACGAATTTGCTGAGCTTTTAAACCAACATTGGAAATTATCCTGTATGTTGGATGCCGGTACAACCAATACCTGTATCGATCAGATCCTTCTTGTATGTGAAGACCTGGTAGATGGGAAGTTTATATCAGGAGCCGGTGGAGGAGGATTCATTCAAGTGATTCTAAAGAAAGATGTGACAAAAGAGCAGCTGCATGAACGTTTGCATGGCGTGTTCCAGGACAGTGGTGTTGATGTGTGGGATTGCGAACTACTTGTTTAACGTATAAGTAAGGTGAGAAACTAAAATTTGACAAAGTATTTCTACATGGTATAATGAGCAAAAAAGAAAAGCAGTATATCAGTTAGGAGTAGATTTTTGAAGAGCAATAAGAAAACGAATAGAGAGAAGAACAGGAAGCTGACGATGATCTCGTTTTTGCCGGCAATCATCTGGCTGATCCTTCTTTTGGTTTTGTCAAGCCAGAATGGACCACAGACAGCAGCAACCAGTCTGCCGGTGGCAGAATGGATCCAACAGCACTTTTTTCCACAGGACAGTGTAGACGGTGTACACATGTATCTGAGGAAATGGGCACACTTTATCGTTTATTTCATAGAATCAGGATTATTGGTTCTGGCAATGAAGAATGTGATGAAAGCCTGGAAAGCGGCGTGTGCGGTATTCGGACTTTGTACGATCCTGGCAATTGCGGATGAGGCACACAAGGTTCTGATCGTAGGAAGACACTGTCAGTGGGATGAAGCAGGAATTAACATTGTCGGTGTGATTATGGGAGTGCTGCTGACTTGGAGTATTCTATGGCTGATTCGTTGGGCAAGGGGAACACTCGAAGATTAGAAGGAATATTTTCACAGGAAGCTTCATATAATGACATCAGGAAGACAAGCTGTGAAAGGGGAAATCGGAAGGTGGTTCTTGGATATATTGTCTGTTTTCTCGGTGGTCTGATTCTGGGCGTAGTTCTTATGTGTTTGCTTCAGATAAAGAGATGATTTGTGAGAGAGGTTGAGAGACCTCTCTTTTTTTATATATTAGGAAAGTTCTTTCCTAATATATAAAAACGCTCCGCC
>ERZ840057.2059-NODE-2059-length-14796-cov-54.290414_pt1 | contig 14796 bp, 17 predicted proteins | sample MGYA00519907_ERZ840057 | MGnify/ENA primary metagenome ERZ840057 (study PRJEB31850, sample SAMEA3708862) | human gut metagenome | biome: human gut; feature: human-associated habitat; material: faeces | place: China | collected 2014 ...
CTTTTTATATATTGAAGGAGTGCAACAGAATGTGACTGTGCATCAAGGTTTAAAAGGCGGTATATATCTAACCCCTGTCCAGCAGGGATATGGTCGATTACTACACCATTTTGCAAAGAATCTATATTTAACATTATAATCTCCATTCTATTTTACTATAGTACTTTTTTTCCTGTGAGTGGGTCTGTAAGTTCAAGTAAACTCATAATAAGAGCCATACGGATATATTTGCCATTCTGCACCTGTTCAAAATAGGCGGCACGCTTATCGGTATCAACATCAGTTGATATTTCATCAACTCTTGGCAGAGGGTGAAGAACCGGCATGTCGGCAGGGGCAAGCTGTAATTTCTCTTTATTAAGTATATAAGTATCTTTTAATCTTATATAATCATCTTCATTAAAGAAACGCTCACGCTGTACCCTTGTCATATAAAGCACGTCAAGCTCTGGGAGTGTATCTTCAAGGCTTCTTACTTCTTTATATACTGATTTATTAGGAATAAGAGTATCTTCTATAAGATAATCGGGAACTTTTAATTCTTCTGGTGATATAAAATAGAACTTATTGTCATTGAAACGTACAAGGCTGTTCACAAGAGAATGTACAGTTCTTCCAAATTTTAAATCACCGCAGAAACCAACAGTCAGGTTATCAAGACGTCCCTTTCTATGGCGTATTGTCATCAGGTCAATTAATGTCTGGGTTGGGTGGTTGTGACCTCCGTCACCAGCGTTGATAACTGGAATTGATGAATACATAGAAGCTCTTAAAGGCGCACCTTCTTTTGGGTGGCGCATTGCAATAATGTCGGCATAACAGCTTACAACACGGGCGGTATCTGCGACAGTTTCGCCCTTGGTGGCACTTGACTGGTTAGCACCGGCAAAGCCTAAGGTCTTTCCTCCAAGGCTTAACATTGCTGACTCAAAGGATAAACGAGTTCTTGTGCTTGGTTCATAGAATAAAGTAGCAAGCTTTTTGCTGTCAGCAACGTGGCTGTAGGCTTCTTCATTAGAAGCAATCCTGTCAGCTAAGTCTAAAATGCTTATTGTTTCATCAAGTGTAAAATCAAGAGGGTCAATTAAATTTCTCATAGCCATTCTCCCTTTGTCAAATATTGATTTCTTTCAGCTCCTACAGAGATAAACTGAATCTCATGATTCAAAAGATGTTCAAGAGTTTCAATGTATTTTCTTGCATTTTCAGGCAGCTCTTCATATTTCCTGCATTTTGAAATGTCAGTATTCCAGCCGGGAAGCGTTTGGATGACAGGAGTCATGCTGTCTAAATCGTCTAATGGATCAAATTCAGTTATGAGTTCATCGTTTAATTTATATGCTGTGATTACCGGAATTTCATCCATCCGGCTTAACACATCCAGTTTTGTGAGTGCGATTTTATCAGCATTTTGGCATTTCAGACCATAAGCAGAGGCTACGGCGTCAAATGGACCGACACGGCGAGGACGTCCTGTTGCAGCACCGTATTCACCGCCGTGAGCACCAGCGCATTTGGGATGCGGGCGATGAGCACAGCCCATGCATAGCCGTAAAAGATGTGGAGCGCCAGCGAGTTGATGACCATCGAGCCGACGAAGTGTGCCGCCAGCACACTGCACCACAGCCGGTTGCCGGTGCGCAGATGGGAAAGCTTCTGCCAGCCCAAGCCACCGACCAGGCCGATGGACGCCGCACCCAGCGTGATGAGCGGATTGATGGCATAGCCAGCCAGCACGCCGCCGATGATGTCGGCCACCATGCCCACGACGAAACCCGCCCACGGTCCAAAGAGGATGCCTGCCAGCAGCACCGGCAGACTGCCCAGATTGAACCGGACAAAGCCGGTGGAGATGCTCAGCACCCGGGAAAAGACGATGCTCATGGCGATGAGCAGGGCCATCGCCGTCAGGGTGCGCACGGAGATCCTGGATTCGTTTTTCATATCAACTGTCCTCCTGTTTTTCAGGAACTGCGGGGGAGCAGAAAGAAACGCCCTCCCCTGTGACAAACCGCACAAAGGAGGGCGTGAGTTCAACAAACTTCACTTCCGGACGACGCCGTGCAGACGGCCTCGCCCGCACCCAAGTCCATGCAGCAGCGGGATGCAGGCCATGCACCGCGGGTCTCCCTTCGTCCGCAGCACAACTCCCCGTTGATGCGGCACTTGACGCGCATAGCCTTACTCTGTTGATACTGTTATTATATGCTTTTTTCCGCCCTGTTTCAATCACGGGATGCAACAGGTTTGCTAAAACAAAGCCGCAGAATTTATCACATATGCTCAAAGTCTTTCTTTTTTGGCCCAAACGTGATAAGATGGGCATGATATTGAAAGGGGCTTTCCCGCCCCGGAAAGGATTTTTCACGATGAAATTCAGTGAGATGACCTATACCCGCCCTGACATCGACGCGCTGCTGGCCCGCTGCAAAGAGCTGACCGCAAAGGCAGCTGCCGCTGACAGCGGCGAGGCCCTTGTGGAGGTTTACTACGAGCAGAGCCGCGCCTTCGCCGACTACAACACGGCGGCCAACCTCGCCAACATCCACTACACCTGCGACACCCGCGACGCCTGCTGGAAAGCTGAGCAGGACTTCTTCGATGCCAACGGCCCGGCAGTGTCCAACGCCAGCGTCGAGATCAGCCGCGCCTTCCTCGCCAACCCCCATGTGGACGCCCTGACCGAGGCCTTCGGCTCCACCTGCGTGGCCGGCATGAAGAACGCCGTGCTGGGCATGGACGAGCGCACCGTGGCCCTTCAGCAGGAGTACAACGCCCTCGTCAGCACCTACCAGCAGATCTACGGCGGTGCGCTGGTGGAGTTGGACGGCAAGCAGCTCACCATCCCCCAGCTTGGCCCCTACAAGGAGAGCACCGATGCCGCCACCCGCCGGGCCGCTTATGAGGCCGAGGCCGGTTACTTCGACGCCCACCGCGCCGAGCTGGACGAGCTGTACACCAAGATCGTCAAGAACCTGAACCAGCAGGCTCAGGTGATGGGCTTCCACGACTACAGCGAGCTTTCCTATGTGCGGATGAATCGCATCGGCTACGGCCCTGAGGACATCAAGCGCTTCCGCGACCAGGTGGCCCACGACGTCGTGCCGGAGCTGCAGAAGGTCATCGCTCTCAAGAACAAGCGCACCGGCATCCAGCACCCCACTTTTGCCGACCTGCCGGTGGCTTTCAAGGACGGCAATCCCAAGCCCATCGAGGGCTATGACGCCCGGATGGCCGCCGCCCGCACCATGTACCATGAGCTCAGCCCCGAAACGGCAGAGTTCATCGACTTCATGCAGGACAACGAGCTGTTCGACGTCGAGAGCCGCCCCGGCAAGATGTCCGGCGGCTACATGACCAGCCTGCCCTCCTATAAAGCCCCCTTCATCTTCGCCAACTGGAACAATACTTCCGCTGACGTGGATGTTCTGACCCACGAGTGCGGCCACGCCTTCGAGGGCTATGTGGCTGAGCGCGATCCGAAGATCCCCGCCGACCTCGAATGCCCCGGCATGGAGAGCGCCGAGATCCACTCCATGGCCATGGAGTTCCTCACCGCACCGTGGCACCACCTGCTCTTCGGCAAGGACACCGACAAGTACGCCCTGCTCCACGCCGAAGACAGCTTCCTCTTCCTCGCCTACGGCTGCGCGGTGGATGAGTTCCAGCACATCATGTACCAAAACCCCGATTTGACCCCCGACCAGCGCAACCAGACCTGGCTGGAGCTGGAGCACAAGTACCGCCCCTGGATCGACTTTGACGCTCTGCCCTTCTATGGCCGCGGTGCAGGCTGGCAGCGTCAGCTCCACATCTACGAATGCCCCTTCTACTATATCGACTACTGCCTGTCCACCATGGCCGCTCTGCAGTTCTTCCTGCTGAGCCTCCATGACCAGAAGGATGCATGGGAGCGCTATCTGCGCCTCGTCCGCCGTGCCGGCACGGCCAGCTACACCGAGCTGTGCGAGACCGCCGGCCTGCAGGTGCCGTTCAACGACGGCTCCATCAAGGCCATCGCCCAGCAGATGAGCCAGTGGATCGCAGAGCATCAGGTCTGACTTGAAAATATTGCCGTCTTCTTGTATTATATAGGTATAGCATGCCATCTGCGGCAAAAGGAGCGGTACTTATCATGTCAGAAAAGAAAACCAGCGGCATCAAGAATTTCTTTGAAGAGTTCAAAGCCTTCGCCATGCGCGGCAATGTGCTCGACATGGCAGTTGGTGTGGTCGTCGGCTCGGCTTTCACCGCGATCGTCAACTCTCTGGTAAACGACATCATCTCCCCCATCATCGGCCTGTTCTTCAACGCCGATTTCTCGGATGTCGTCATCCAGATTGGCGATGTTGGCATCGGCGTCGGTGCTTTCCTCAACGCCATCATCAACTTCCTCATCGTGGCCTTCGTGCTGTTCGTGACCATCAAGGCCATCAATATGCTGCACAAGAAGCCCGTGGAAGAGCCGAAGGAGCCCACCACCAAGAAATGCCCCTACTGCCAGAGCGAGATCGCTATCAAGGCTGTCCGCTGCCCCCACTGCACTTCGAAGCTCGAGGGCTTCCCCGAAGCAAAGCTGTAATTTTCCCTGTTTTCTCCCCGGCGCTGTCCGCTCTTTGGACGCCGCCGGGGCTTTTTTGTGCCCTTTTTTCGGGGCGCAGAAAAGAAAATCAGAATTTTTTCGAAAAAAGTATTGCTTTTTCGGGCGAGTCATGGTATTATATCAGAGTCGTCACGACGCAACAGAACATGGACGGTTAGCTCAGCTGGTAGAGCATCTGCTTGACGTGCAGGAGGTCACAGGTTCGAGTCCTGTACCGTCCACCAAACGAAAGCCTCTAACGAAAGTTAGGGGCTTTTTTCTTGTGTCTGCCACTGTCTCACGTCAGAGCAGGACGGTACAGGACTCGAACAGGGCGGCTCTGACGACGCCAAGTCGGCAGAGTAAGCAATCAGCCCGTTGGGCTGTTGCTTAGCCCGCGGTTCCTGGACCCGTAGGAATGTCTACCAAGGTCGTACGAACCCGATTCTCTATGAGAAAGGGTTCGGGTACGTTTTTTGTTTACAGGAGGTTTTGAGAAAGGGCTACTCGGCCCATAAGCCGGAATGTGAAAGGATGAGAAGATGATCTTTTTAGAAACAAATCGGCTCAGACTAAGAAATGTAAGTCCTAAAGATGCGATTCAGATGGTTGATTATCGAAATAACGAGCGATGCTCGAAATATCAACGAGGCCAGACGAAAGATTATAAGGATATTGTTGCTTTGATCGAGCGTAATAAAGACAATGCCCTGAATATCGCATCGCCGACTATGATTAGTGTTGCATTAAGAGAAACGGATGTCATGATTGGCGAAATTGTCGTTATGCCTAACGAGGGCACAATTTCTTTAGGGTACACATTTTCTTATAAAGTTCACCGAAACGGTTACGCCTATGAAGCCTTGTCCTCTTTAATTGAGTATTTACACAAGCACTATCCTCAGTGGGATTTTATCTGTTTTACTGAAAGAGAGAACATTCCAAGTATGAGCCTTTTGAAGAAGCTGGGATATACGAATTTGGGTTATCTGCCGTCAAAGAATTCTCAAGTATTTGGAAAGTGGCTTCGCCAGGACACATTAGAAGAAATCACAAGTGCGGTTCGATAACTCCTGGTTTATCGCAACCTCAGAAGCAGGGTTTGGGGCACCGCACGCCCCAACAAGAAGCTGTTCCAAAGGGAGCAAGAATTTTCAACAACTGAAAATTTGTGGCCACGGGACGGTTCTTGCTCTCACGCTTTCACTCTCTTTGCGATTTTCTTTCTTGAAAGTCTATCGTTCTTTCGTTATAATAAAACTGAAAGAAGGTGGGCATTATGACTTTGCAATATTTTGTCACAGCATCCGATACGGGCAATAGGATTCCGATTGAGGTTGACAAGTCAACTCCCGCTGACCTTGCTGCAACCAAAGAAAGCTGGCAGACCGACTGGACAAGTGAGTTCATCGGTGACCCCGCACTGGAAAAGTACACGGCTAAAACCGAAAACGGCGAAATCGTAGCATTGGGTGCTTACCGCGAAACAGAATCCAGCATGTTCGTTTATATTGAGTACATCGAAAGCCACCCGGAGAGCAACCCGACGCTGACCATTCAGAAAAAATATCTGGGCATCGGGCGTATGATGATCGCGTTCGGCATCCAGCTTTCCATTGATTCCGGTAAAAACGGCGTCGTCACTTTTGAAGCTAAGACGGATGAACTTGCAAAACATTATATCCGGGATTTTGGCGCGATCCGGGTCTTTGCCAAACAGTCCGGCGGGCCGATCATGCTGATGCTTGCCGACAATGCGGCGCTTTCGCTCTTCAATACGTATCTTTCCTGAAAGGTGGTGCTCCCATGGATATTGAAGTCAAACGAATGTCCCCTACTGCTATTGAAATGCTTGACCAACTCAGCGCAGTCTGCAAACGGTTCGGCGTCGATTACTATGCAGCCTCCCAAAATCAGCGTGATCTGCTGGACAGCATTGCCCTGCACGAATACCAACTGAAAAAAGCACACGAACAAGGGCTGAAGCGTTCCGAAGTGCCGCCGTTTCTCGGTTTGAAGCGCTCTGACCGCAGCAACGATATGCCTGCTTAAGGGTTCGACTGCTGCTGACAATGCTCCACCAGAATAAGCACCGTAGGTTCGTTAGAATCTACGGTGTTTTCTTTTGCAGGTACACACTTTCGTACCCACTATATTTCCCAGCAAAGCAACCGTATAGCCCCCCAAAAAAGCTCGTGCTGTCAGATACAATAACGGCAAGACTCTGTTTCGGCCGATTTCCACTCCTCTTTCCTCACTCCATAGAATGTTATAAATTTCTCACATTTCTATTGACACCGAAGCTTTCGTGTGATATATTCATCACATAGCACGTGCGAAATTTCTCACTTTATGGATGCAGATAAAAGAAAGGGGCTTACCATGAAAAAGGTGTCATTACGGGAACTGGTTGCTGATAAAATCATTTTTTCTATCCTGATTGCCATGTACTATTGGATGTGGGCACGGAACGACTGGAAAGATTATTACACGACCATTCAAAACGTTATTTTTGCTTTCAGCTTTTATTATTTCGTTTCCCGCGCCATCCGGGTCAAAAAATACAAGCAGGAATCCCCCGATGAAATGGCTGAAGCCAACCTGTGGAGATGCGATGCCATCTGCTTAAAAATCAGCGTGGCAGCTTTTATTGTGATTGGCTTTACCTGCGCTGTCGGCCGTATGGTTCTTACCACAGAAATCATCGGTTATGGCTTGATGGCCGCACTGATTTTGATTTCGGTGGTGCGCACGATCATCTTCTATCTTATGGATAAGAAAGGGCTTTGAACATGGCCTTATCAACCAAACTGAAAGAATACCGGGAAGCAAAGGGCCTTAAGCAGGCAGACCTTGCCGAGCTGGTCGGCGTCCGGCGCGAAACCATTGTGAACTTGGAAAAAGGGAAATACAATCCCTCCCTCAAGCTGGCAATGGACATTGCAAAAGTGTTCCATACCACGGTAGAAGAGCTGTTTTTCTTTGATGATTAACCCACAAGGAGCGTGCTTTTATGCCTGAAACAGTTTTGGTAAATGGCAATGCCTACTCCCTGCTCAAACTGCTGGGCAAGGGCAAAGGCGGGTATTCTTACCTGGCGCAGATGGCGGACGGGCAGCAGGTCGTGGTTAAGCAGATTCACCATGAACCCTGCGTCTATTACCAGTTTGGCAATAAGATCGAAGCCGAACTGCGGGATTACAACCACCTGCAGGAAATCGGCATTCCGATGCCGCGTATGCTGGATGTTGACACCAAAGCGGAACGCATTGTGAAAGAATACATTGCTGGCGAAACCGTGTATACCCTTGTGCTGAAAGATGCCCTGCCCGAAACCTGCCTCCGCCAGGTGCAGGCCATGTGCCGCCTGCTGTACCCGGCGCACACCAACATTGACTATTTTCCCACCAATTTCATTTTGCAGGGCGATACGCTGTACTATATTGACTATGAGTGCAACGACTACATGGACGAATGGAACTTTGAAAACTGGGGCTGCAAATACTGGGCAAAAACGCCGGAATTTTTGCAGTATGCCGCCGAACACCCGTAACGTTTGCCCATTGCCAAGGGGGTTGGAAAAGGGTATAATCTGTTCTGGTTCTGCTTTTTCAGGGCAATACCGCATAATTCTAAGTGCCGATGCGGCGAGCGAGGTGCGGCAGATGCCAAGCCAAAAGCGCAGATAATACTGGATGCTGCAAAGGTGAGCGCCGCCAGTGGCGGAAACAGCGAACCGAAGCAGGGGCAGCGGTCGCAGAGTGCGAGGGGCTTTTGCCCCCGAAGCACGATGCGGGTACCGCAACCCGACATTATCGAGCATTTTGGCAACGCAGATGCCGTGCCGCAGCTGCCGGAGCGGTGCTTAAGCCGCAAGGCGGGAATTGTGCGGTGCTGCCCTAACACATAACCAAACGGCCCACCGGCACAAAGCAGTCACACGCTTTATGCCGGTGGGCTGACGATATCTCGTTTTCCTGCTTACTCGCTGGGATAATCTGCCTCGTCCGGCAGGGCGGCGCTGGTTTCGGCGGCCTGCTGTTCGGCTTCGGCAGCGGTTTGGGCCGCGGTAATCAGGCCGCTCACCTCGCCGGAGGGCTTTTCCAGCAGGTAGGCACCAACCGGCTTTGCTTTATATACCAGCAGCACACAGTAGGTGTCTGTTGCGCCATCTGAGCGCGCCGGGCAGAGTACCGTCCATTTTTCCACCGTTTTTCCCTTATAGTCCGCCAGGGTCAGGCCGCTTTCCCCCACCACCTGGTTAAAGGCAGTAAAGCTGTCGTCCCACTTTTTGGGGATCTTCACTTTGTCCACCGCGGCGGTGCTTAAGTCCACCTCAAAACCGTAGCCGGTAAAGTAGGTGCCGATATCCTGGGTATTTTCAATTGTGGTTTGCACTGTAGCGCTGGCAGCCACGCTTTTGCCCGCCAGGCGCACCGCCGCCGTAACCGTGCCAGCCAGACAGACAGCGCAAAGGGCAAGCGCCCCCGCCTGCCGCAGACCAGGTTTGGTAACTGTAAATAAAAACATAAATGCAGCCCCCTCAAAAACGTTGCAATGCTTTTACGCAACGATATGAGGGGGCTGCTGTATTTAGAACCGCGGTTCTTATTTGTACTTGACTTCCGGGTGGTACCACTGGAAGATGACGGCATCGTACTGTTTTTCCAGCGCGGCCTGGTCATGCTCCGGCAGGGCGGTCCACATAACCATCATGGCACCAAGGCGGGCGCACAGCCGCACGGCCCAGTTCTGTTTGTCCGGGCACCAGGCAATAAAGTCCGGCCGGGCCATAAAGTTGCCAAAGCAGTGGCTGATGACAAACGCATGGATGGGGTTCGCGCCTTCCTTACGGTAAGCACGGTAACTATCCACCAGCTGGCCACGCAGTACCTGCGGCGCAAATTTACGGATGCGCATGACCACGCGGGGGTCAAAGCTTTCAATGCAATAGGGGCCGTTGTAGCCTTTCAGGCCGTCCAGCGTGGCGTGACACAGGGCGTCCAGATATTCGCCGGTATATTCATGGCGGCTCTTGATCTCGATAATCAGCGGGGTTTTGCCGTCCACTGTCTGCAAAAACTCACTGAACAGCGGGGCGTGCTCGGCGCTGCCTTTCAGCGGCATCTGGCATATCTGGTCATAGGGATAATCCCGCACCCAGCCTTTGGTGCCGGTCATGCGGGTCAGGGTATCATCATGGAACACCAGCAGCTTACGGTCGCTGCTGAACTGCACATCCATCTCCATGCCGTATCCGTTTTGCACGGCGGCGGCAAAGGCGGGCAGGCTGTTTTCCGGCGGGCGCTGATCCTTGCCAAAATAGCCGCGGTGGGCAAAATTGCGGCCCGCAAAGGGGGTGCGCAGCTCCTTGCGGCCAGCGGCGGGAGCCACCAAAAACAGCACCAGCGCGCACAGTGCCGCCACAACAATCAGCAAAATCAACCAGAACATGCGATCAACTTCCTTTTTTCATCCGGCGCACGTTGTAAAATATGTACCGGGCATTGCATCCATATTGTAGCGCATTGCCCGCGGGCTTGCAAGAGCTGGCGGAGCAAAATTACGGTACAGTTTGCGTAATAGACCGTGGCGGATAAAAATTTGAAAAAAGCTTAAAAAGTTTTCACAAATTCTCCACGGTTCGCCGCTATTATGGTATAGTAATAGTAACTCAAGGGTGATTTGCGCCCAGATGAGGTGGATTAGAAATGGCAAGAGTATTGATCGTTGACGATGAACCGCGCATTCGGGATTTGATCCGCGAGCACCTGCAGTACGCGGGCTTTACCTGTGCCGAAGCCGGGGACGGCACACAGGCGCTGGCCGAGCTGGCAAACGGCGGCATTGACCTGGTGATCCTTGATATTATGATGCCGTTTATGGATGGCATGACCTGCCTGCGCGAGATGCGCACCCGCAAGATCATGACACCGGTGATCATGCTGACCGCCCGCAGCGAAGAATATGACAAACTGGCCGGGCTGGAGGGCGGCGCGGATGACTATGTGGTAAAGCCGTTCAGCCCGCGGGAGCTGGTTGCCCGCGTGAAGGCCGTACTGGCCCGCACCATGCCCGCCCCGGTTGCCGAGGGTAATGTGTATACCTTTGGGAATCTGGTGATCGACACCGCCAGCCACAGCGTTAAGGTGGCCGGGCAGGAAGCCCCGCTGACCCCCAAAGAGTTTGACCTGCTGGTGTTTCTGGTCAACAACAAGGGCATTGCCCTTTCCCGCGAGAAAATTTTGCAAAAAGTGTGGAACTATGACTATTACGGCGAGGACCGCACGGTAGATACCCATGTTAAAATGTTGCGCAGCCACCTTGGCAGCTGCCGCGGCTATATTGTTACCGTGTGGGGCGTGGGGTACAAGTTTGACCCCGATACCGCACAGTAACGTTAGGGGGCCGCGATTTTGCGTAAACCAAAGCAACCGGGCAGCGCACCGCACACCCATGGCTGGGCGCTGGGGGTGCAGGGCCAGCTGATGCTGTTTTTGTGCGGTATTACTGTGCTGACCCTTGGGTTGGTGTGGGGGCTGATCACCTATGGCCTGCAGCCCATGTACAACCGCAACATTCAAAAGCGGCTGGAACGCGAATCCAGCGTGATCGCCGGAATGATTGATTCCGCCGGGGGCCAGATTTCCAGCCGGGATTATGGTTCCCTGACGCTGCAGAACGAAACGTTCTGGTCCAACCTGAAAACCGCACTGGAAAACGGCGTGATCAATGTGGACAACTGCTGCATTGATATCAGCGATAACACCTGCCGCAGCGTGCAGTTTTTGGAGGGGCTTTACCCCTGCATTTTACACAACAGCATGGCCACTTTCGGCGATAACATGACGGTATATACCCCAGACACCCGAACCGCCATCCTGGCCCGCCATGCCCTGTACAATGAGGGTTCGCTGTACAAAATTATTGAATCCGGCGGCAACCGGCAGATGCTGGTGGGCTGCCTGACCAAAGACGGCAGTTACGGTGTGATCGTATCCGCCAGCCTGGCACAGATTGAAACAGCCGCCGAGGTCATGCGCAGTGTGCTGCTTCCGGTTGCCATCTTTTTGATTGCGCTCAACCTGTTGGTGGCGGCGCTGTTCAGCCGGTGGTTCACCCGCCCGATGCGCCAGCTTTCGGAGGGTGCCCGCGAGATTGCCGACGGCAACTATGATGTTCAGGTGCCGGTAGTCCGCAATGATGAGCTGGGCCTGCTGGGGCGGGAGTTCAACCACATGGCGCAGGAAGTCAAACGCTCCGCCCAGCTGGAAAAAGATATCCTGGCTAATGTCAGCCATGACCTGCGCACCCCGCTGACCCTGATTAAGGGCTATGCCGAAACGGTGCGCGATATTACCGGCGATGACAAGGCCAAGCGCACCGAACAGTGCAGCATTATTGTGGACGAAACTGACCGCCTGAGCGCGCTGGTAAACAGCGTGATGGAGCTGAGCAAAGTTTCCAGCGGTGCAGAAAAGCTTAACCCCGTTGATTTTGACATGAGCCAGCTTTGCTTTGAGGTCGCGGGCCGCTATGACGCCGTGTGCGAGCAGAATGGCTGGACGCTGCAGCTGGAAGCCAACAAGGAATGCATGGTACGCGCCGACCCCGCCATGATGGAACGGGTGCTGCACAACCTGTTGGGCAACGCCACCCACCATATGGGTGCGGACGGTGTGTTTGTGCTGCGGGCCATCCCCATGCCAAACGGCGGTTGCCGGGTGGAAGTGGAGGACCACGGCCCCGGCATCCCGCCGGAGGAACTGCCGCACCTGTTCGACCGCTACTATCGCGCCCGCCAGGATGCCGGCAAGACCGGTACCGGGTTGGGGCTTTCCATCACCAAGGCCATTTTGCAGCAGCATGATTTTCCCTTTGGGGTAAACAGTACGGTCGGCAAAGGTTCCACCTTCTGGTTTGAGATGAAAGCCCCACAGTAATCAAAGCATGCCGCATGCAGCCCATACAAGAGAGGAGTTTTGCCCCATGGAAAAGCTGAACAAACAGATGGACGATGCCCTGAACACCAAAGTGGCCGCCCTGAATGCCACTGACGATGAAACCGGTGACGGCAAGGTGGACGTCCTGGACCTGAAGCACCAGCTGGACCGCGTGGAAGCGCAGCTGGAATTGCAGGATCAGCAAAACCGCGCCCTGCTGCGCAGCCAAAAGCGGCTGCTGTGGGCCGCTATTGCCATTGTGGTGGTGCTCTGCCTGATTATGGGCGGGCTGCTGCTGCGGTTCAACACGGCGTATAACCAGGTGATCACCACCTGCGCCCAGGTGAACGAGATTGCCGGCACCTTGCAGGACAGCCTTGCCAAGCTGGACACCGAACAGCTGGACAGCATGATGCAGACCCTGCCCGACATTGCCGATAAGCTGAGCCAGATCGATGTGGACGCCCTGAACGATGTGATGGCCAAGCTGCCCGCCACCATGGACGCAGTGGCCCAGCTGCAGCAGCAGTTGAACAGCGTGGCATCTTTCCTGGGCAACGTGGGCTCCATCTTTGGGTAAGCGGCTCCCCTGCTGTTTTTGAAAAACGGTTATCCATAACGCAAAAGCGCATGTGCATCTTTCCCGGTTCGGGAACAGCACATGCGCTTTTTGTTACAATTTTACGGCAGGATGTCAGCCGATAACTTCGACCTTTTCCATCACGACCGGGGTGCGGGGCTTATCGTTCCAGTCAGTGGCAACTGCGGCGATTTCATCCACAGCGTCCATGCCGCTGACAACATGGCCAAATGCAGCATACTGGCCATCCAAATGCGGAGCATCCTGGTGCATGATGAAGAACTGGCTGCCGGCAGAGTTGGGGTCCATAGCGCGGGCCATGCTGATCACGCCGCGGGTGTGCTTGATGGGGTTGTTCACGCCGTTCTGCAGGAACTCGCCCTTGATGTGCCAGCCGGGGCCGCCGATGCCGTTGCCGGACGGGTCGCCGCCCTGGATCATAAAGCCGGGGATGACGCGGTGGAAGGTCAGGCCGTTATAAAAGCCCTGATTGACCAGTTTCAAAAAGTTTTCGCAGGTGATTGGTGCTGCGGTAGCATCCAGTTCAATGTCAATGGTTTTGCCGTTCTGCATCGTAATACGAACCATAAGTGTTAGTTCCTTTCGTGTTGTAATAATCTATCCGCAAAGGTCGGGCGCGGGGATGTCAGGCGGTTTCGCCTGCCTGTTCCGCATCCGGCGCTTGTTGGCTTTTGCTTTGCTCGGTTTCGGTACCGGTGATGTAGCTCATGCTGCCAAGGGTCTTTTCCAGAATTTCCTCGTCCAGCTTGCCCATCCAGTGGCCAAGGGCGGCCGTCATAAACAGCTCGCAGCGGTGCTGGGCATCCTTCAGCAGGGCAAAGGCACCGCCGTGGCGCTCTTCGCCGGTGGCGGGGTCAGTCCAATCCTCCGGCAGGTTCAGCTTGAGGTGTGCCGGGGATACATGCCCGGTGATGAACCCGCGCCCGCCAAAAAACAGCTCCAGCACCCAATAGAACGCCCGCCGCACGCCGTAGCGGCTGGTGAAAAGGCGGCGCAGGCGGTAGGTGTAATAAAAGCTGTCCGCCAGGGCTTCCACGCTGATATCCTGCCCATATACCTCCAGAATACACTGGTGCAGCAATGCGGCAATTTCCGCCAGGTCCTGCCCGACCGGCACCGGGCTGGAATCATCCGCCGGGACCTCCGAAACGCCGGTATCCTCGGCATGCAGGGTGGAATCCAGCGCAATTTCAAAGTAGCCGTGGCCGCCTTTCATGCCGTAGGGCTGGCCGGGGCTGCTGACGAACACAATGTAAGGGTGCATAACGGTATCCGCCGCATAGTGGCACAAAAAGCCCAGCGTATACTCGATCTGCGCCTGGGTGTGGGTGTGGTGCAGCAGGGCCAGCAGAAAGGCGCCAGTCTTATCCTCGTGCATACGGTTGCCAAGCAGCGGCAGGTTATAGGTGCGGTTTTGGCCCTTTTTCCACACTTCATAGCAGAAAAAGCTGTCCGGCCCATTGGCACCGGCGGCAAACGCTGCGGGGCATTGCAATTTATAATGGATGGCATGCGCGGCCTTTTGGGCGGTGCGCACATGGGTGTAGCCTTCCGGCATAGGGGGGTCACTTCCTTTTGAGATAGCCCTAAGGTGTCTCTGAAACGTCGAAAATATATTGGCAACACCGCACAATTCCCGCCTGACGGCTTAAGCACCGCTCCGGCGGCTG
>ERZ840057.2063-NODE-2063-length-14775-cov-2.542799_pt1 | contig 14775 bp, 10 predicted proteins | sample MGYA00519907_ERZ840057 | MGnify/ENA primary metagenome ERZ840057 (study PRJEB31850, sample SAMEA3708862) | human gut metagenome | biome: human gut; feature: human-associated habitat; material: faeces | place: China | collected 2014 ...
ATCGTTTTTTTAAGCATAAGCAAATAGTATTAGTTTTAAAACAGTTATCTATATAGAAAATGCTTGAACAAACAAAATACTGCATTGAAGAAACAATAAAAAATAGTACATTCCTACTCTATTATTATACTGCAAAGTTCTGCATATTTTTTGCAGTCGCACTGCATATGTGTTGCAGCACCACTGCATATGTGTTGCAGTCGCGCTGCATATATATTTGCAGTGTCACTGCAACAGCTCTGCAGTGCTACTGCAAAATATATACAGCAGCTTTGCAGTAACGTGATTGATTTCACCCGGTTATTGTTGCCAATTCCAGCACCCCTTCCGGCAAATATCCGCTGCGTATGCGCCATTCCTGGGGATAAAGATTATTGGCACGGTTACCTATATTCTTGACAAATCCTAGAGGTATCTGTTTGTAGGTGAGCAAGACAATGCCGCGCGGAGCAGTCTCCGAAAGGACAACAGCCTCCTTGCGCAGATAGCTGATGGCCTGCTCGCGGCCTATCTCTTCATGGGCAAAGGCATCCGGATTCAGTGCTATACTCATGGCGAGCCCATGAGCAGGCATCCAGTCTTTTCCTTTCAACTCGGCAACATCTACCCCAGCCTGCACGATACGGAGTGACGAACGCAAAGCCGACAGTTCGGAGAGATACGCTTTAGGGAAAGCGCTGACGTTGTTGCCATTGACGATAAATTCGTAATTATCCGGAACCGCAAACCACTCATGCAGTGCCGAAAGCTGTTCTTTGGAAACACCCGGAGTTTTCGCTCCTTTTCCTTGAGGTTTTCTTCCTTTTTCCCAGGATTTCACCTGCCCGGCCCAGGTATTCCCATCGCTCACGCCCGGTTTGCGGAGAACTGCCAAAAAGAATCCTTCCCCCTTCGTCCGATGGGGCAGGAAACGATAGGCGGGAAAGTCCTCTCCCGACAATAGATTACCCGTAATATTCCAGTCAGTAGAAATTTCCAACGGCAATACCTCCGCCCCGAATTCATCCCGTATCCAACGGATGTTCTCTTCGTTTTCCTTTGTATTATAGGTACAAGTACTGTAGATGAGAATGCCTCCGGACTTCAAGCAAGGCCAGATATCCGTAACGATGCGACGCTGGCGCTGCCAGCAGATTTCCACATTCTCCCCACTCCACTCACTTACCGCAACGGGGTCTTTACGGAACATCCCCTCGCCAGAGCAGGGGACATCCGTCAATATGACGTCGAAGAAGTCCGTCAAGGAAGAAAAATCCGCCGGGTCATTATTAGTGACCACCACACCGGAATGCCCCCATTTCGTAAGATTCTCCGCCAATACCTGCGAGCGGTTGCGGATTACCTCATTGGCCACCAGCAGACTGCCTGCGGGCAACACGCTACGGGCATGCGTGGATTTCCCGCCGGGAGCCGCACAGAGGTCAAGCATCACCACCGGTCCTTCGCCCACATACCGCCTCAAAGCCTGCTCCACAAACATAGACGAAGCCTCCTGCACATAGTAGCAGCCTGCATGAAACAGCGGGTCAAAAGTGAATGTCAGCCGCTTGTCCAGATAGTATCCGGCAGCAGACCAGGGAACATGCTCCAAAGAGGAACGAAAAAGACTGAATGAAGATTCCGGTAATTTATCTTCATTCAGTCGGATACTGACCGGCTGCTCCCCTTCCAGGGCGGCAGCCAGCTTTTCATATTCTTCCACACCCAAGAGGGCGCGTGTATAATCGGTGAAAGATGAGGGTAGCTTCATGCTTTGAACTGTTTTATGGCAGCAAAGATAGTGCAAAATACGTTTCACCAATCTACGGGGCTAAACAAAAAGCACGGTTCAATACTCTTTTTAAAAACTGAGTTTCACCCCTGCAAAATAGGAACGCGGTGCACCTGGTCCGTAGATATAACCGGAGTCACGGCTTGCCCCCTTGTCAAAATCTTTTTGATAAGAATTGAATATATTCTGTACACCGGCATTGAGCTGCAAACAGAACCCTTGAAAATCAAAGTCGTAAGCTATCTTTGTTCCAAGCTCAAAGAAGTCCGGACTCTTTACCAATACATCCGCCTCACCGTTCACCTCCGAAAGCAGATGGGGAACGTACATCCGCCCGGTATAATTGCCATTCAAAGCTATTGAGAAGGCTTTAACCGGCATATAGGTAGCTGTAAAGTAGCCGTAAACGTCGGGAGTACGCAGTATCTTGTCGCTGTAACGTTCTTTCTCCGACAAGTGCTCCTCATCCGCACTCCATTCTTCGGGAGAGTCATAGATACTTCGTTGAAGCGTCAGCCCTGCCTGCAACTGAACCTTATCCTTATAGGCAACCTTTCCTTCCAATGTGCCGCCATACACTTTAGCTCCCGAACCATTGATACGGGTCTGTATCAGATAAGCGCTACCATCCGGGTCTTTCACCGGAGGCGTCAAGACAAACGGGTCGGAAAGTTTCGTGTAGAAGCCTTCCACCAGTAAGTTTGCCTGGAAATCTCCGAAATAGTGGTACCAATCTACCGAAGCATTGAAGCTGCGCGAACGCTCTTCCTTCAATCCTTTGGCGCGGACAATGGAAACCAACTCTCCACCCACATTACTGATATGCAGATCTTCATCAAACGCTTGTGGAGCACGGAATCCCTCAGCATAACTGAAACGGATATTCACATCCTGAGTAGGATTGTAACGGATATTGGCACGGGGACTGAAAACAGCCTTGTCCATGATGCTGTTTTTATCTACGCGCCCGCCAATCAGGAAACTCCACTGTTCGTTCTTCCACTCATTCTGGGCATAGACGCTTGCTATATTCACCACTTGGTTCAACGGGGCGGGGGTATATTTCTCAATCAGTTGTTGCAAGCGGTCACCCGTTGCCGTAGGATCTTCGGCCAAAGCAGCATCACGATACTTCTGTACGTCCGTTGCCTTGTCATGCAGATTGTCGTGATTGAACTCAATGCCTCCGGTCAAATCGGCAGGCATAAACAGACACTTGTCAAAATGATAAATATACTGGGCACCCAGCACACCGGTAAAGTCCGTAGTCATCCCATAAGCGCTGTAATAACTATTGCGCACGATGTGCTGAGCCGAAGCATAGGTACTGAACGTATGTTTCTGGTTTTTGGAGAAAGCCGTGAACTTGAGCCCACCCGTGTTGATGGAATGTTTCAGCTGTTCCACCAGTCCGGGCGCCCCGGTACCGTTCAATCCGGCATCCTCGGCTATATGAGGGGGAAGGCTGAAGCCACTTCCACCACGGCGGAATTCCTCCATATGATGGTATTCAAGGCTCAGCTTGGAATAGGCACTTGTCCGGTAGTAAGCATTCAGACCGACAGTCTGGTTCTTCAGCTTCGGTAATTCGGAAAAACCGTCTCCGTTGGAGTCCCATGCCGAACGATGCCTGCTCTGGCCGTACACATAAGCCCCCATCTTACTGTCCGAAGAAACCAAGGAAAGATTCAGGGTCGTGTTGTTGTCGAACGAGCCGGAACCGTCGAAATTGGAAATGGTATGCGAGAAAGAACCGGAATTGCGAATCGGTTCCTTCGTAATGATATTCACCGTCCCGGCAATGGCCGAAGAACCGAACAAGGCTGAACCACCTCCACGCACCACTTCCACACGCTCTATCATGTTGGCGGGAATCTGTTCCAACCCATACACACCGGCCAGAGAGGAAAAGATGGGACGTGAGTCTATCAATATTTGGGTATATTTCCCATCCAGCCCGTTGATGCGCACTTGTGAATAACCGCAATTCTGGCAATCGGTCTCCACCCGCACACCTGGCTGAAAGGCCAGTCCTTGCGACAAAGTATGCGAGTTTGTCTGCTCAAACAGTTTAGGAGTGACCACTTTGACCAAAGTGGGTGCCAAGCGCCGGGCAGTCTCATTGCGGTTGGCTGTGACTACCACCCCGTCCAGTGCCACCATGTCTTCTTCCAACTCAAAGTTCTCTTCCAAGGTCTTACCACGTTTCAGAACGACTTTGCGCTCCTGCGACTTATACCCTACAGCACTGACGGACAAGGTAAACTCACCTTCGGGCAGATTCTTTAGAAAATAGTGACCGGTGGCATCGGTCATGGTCCCGATGGTGGTGCCTTTCAGCGAAACTGTCATATAAGGCAAATGTTCCCTTGTACTTTTTTCTATTACATGACCGACAATATTGGCATCGGTACTCTTCAAATCTTCGGCATAAACGGTTGATGAGAGTAACAGACATACTGCTCCCACCACAAAAAATATATATTTTTTCATGTACTTCTAAAATAATATGTTAATCAATGAAGTTGACGCAATCCCACAACGGAATTGCCTTAATCTATCGGATTTGAAAAAAAGAAGGGGGAGCACGCAGGCAAATACCGCCACGAAGCTTTACACACTTGATGCATTCCGTGGTAAGAATGCTCAGTACACACAACAAAACAAGGAAAACCGTCGCGGCAACCGGAAGCAACGGAAGGGAAGAAGAGACGAAAGAGGCTAGATAGAAAATGGTTTCCAACTGCACCTCTGTATGCTCATGCTGGCCCTTGAATGGATGGGAATGCACAATGATAACACCATTCACCACATGCGAGTGGGTAAACAGCGTAATTCCTCCCAGATAGGCAATGAACAGCAGAGGGAGGAAACACTTCATTATATTCCTCAACTTCATCAAGACTTCCCAATAAAAACAGATGCGCAAAGATAACAGTATTTACAATAAGAAACAACCCGGTTTGTATATTTACCTCTATTTACAGTCGCAAATACCTACTTCTTGTTATTCCGGAAAAAAGACAATAAGACATTTTCACGGAAAAATATCGCCTTATTTCCGGTTTTCTAAAAAAAATATCTTCTCTTTGCAACTTTATAAAGGTGACGACACGTCTAACCAACAAAGAAACAAATTAAAAGACCATAGATTATGAAACGTATCATTTTTGGATTAATGCTCGCCATGATGTTCTGCACACTGGTGCAAGGCGCAAACAGAACCGTAACAGAGAACGACGGTCAAGGGAACAAGAAAAGAGTCATCGAATTGAGAGACACTGTCATCAATGGAGAAACCGTAACAGACACACTCAGCATCATGACTTATGAAAACGGTACCGGCAGTAGCGATGCTCCGGAAAAATGGAGAACCCACCACAGCAGTATGGACTGGAACGGGTTCGACCTCGGGAGCAAGACCTCGGAGACCGTGATTGCCGTAACAGCCATCGTCTTTGTATTCGGACTGCCGCTACTCATCATATTCGTAGTATTCTTCTTCCGCTATAAAAACCGGAAAGCCAAGTACCGCCTGGCGGAACAGGCCCTGGCCAGCGGACAGCAACTGCCTGAAAACTTCTTCAAAGAAGCCGCAGCAACGGATATCCGCAGCAAAGGCATCAACAACATATTCGTCGGCATCGGCCTGTTCATCTTCCTTTGGGCCATTACCGGAGAATTCGGTCTCGGATGTATCGGCTTACTCGTCATGTTCACCGGCTTCGGACAATTGGTGATTTTCTACAGCCAACAGAAGAAGAACGAAGAAAAATGAGTCAGATGGGTGACATATCGTTAGTCGCACAGGTCGTGGTGTTTCACAACACCAGGGCCTTCGACCAGTTGGTAAAGAAGTACCAGTCGCCCGTGCGGCGGTTCTTCCTGCACCAGACCTGCGGCGACAGCGAGTTGAGTGACGACCTGGCACAAGATACGTTTATCAAGGCCTATACAAACATCGCTTCGTTCAAGAATCTGTCCAGCTTCTCAACCTGGCTCTACCGTATTGCCTATAACGTTTTTTATGATTATATTCGCAGCCGGAAAGAAACGGACGATTTGGATACGTACCGAGTGGACGCTCAATGCAGCACACTGCAGCAGGACGTGGGACAGCACATGGACATTTACCGTGCCCTGGCCACACTGAAGGAAATGGAACGCACCTGCATCACGCTCTTCTACATGGAAGACCAAAGCATCGAAAAGATTGCAGGTATCACCGGATGTCCGGCGGGAACGGTAAAAAGCCACCTCTCGCGGGCGAAAGACAAAATGGCTTCCTACTTAAAACAAAATGGTTATGATGGAAAATGATGATAAACTCCTGACTTCATTCTTTGCCGAACACCGGCAGGAAATAGCCGATAACGGGTTCAGCCGCCGCGTACTGCGACATCTGCCCGACCGTAGCCGCCACTTGGCGCAGATATGGACAGCATTCTGCTTTACTCTGGCCCTCGTACTGTTCGTCTCCCTCGACGGAGTGCAGCTGATACTGGACACCTTGCGCGAAACCTTCGATACTGCCATCCGGAGCGGAGCTTCGGAGCTTGACCCCAAGTCGTTAATCATTGCCGGAGTGGTATTGCTCTATTTCGGTTACCGCAAGATTTCATCTATGGCATAGTTGTTTTTCAATGATAAATCGTATCTTTGTCCCCTCATAAAACTAACTAAGAGGAGAAAGTTTTGAGAAAGATTCTATTCATCATATTATTCGTTTTTTCTATTGGGAATGCCGGGGCGCAAGCAACAAGCGATTCCATTGTCATGAATTACTTGAAGGAAATGGGCGCCCCCGTCACTTATAACAATGAAGTGAAATTGCTGATGACCGGCCATGACAAGTTCGTCGATCTCTTCGAGAATATCCGCCATGCCCGGCATCATATCCATTTGGAATACTTCAACTTCCGCAACGACTCCATAGCCAATGCCTTGTTCAGCCTTCTGGCAGAGAAAGTCAAGGAGGGAGTTGAAGTCCGCGCCATGTTCGATGCCTTCGGCAACTGGTCCAACAACCAACCATTGAAGGAACGCCATCTGAAATCCATCCGCGCCCAAGGCATCGAAATCGTCAAGTTCGATCCTATCACTTTTCCCTGGGTGAATCATGCCATACACCGCGACCATCGGAAAATAGTAGTGATTGACGGAAAGATAGGTTATACCGGCGGCATGAACATTGCCGACTACTACATCAACGGATTGCCTAAAATCGGTAAATGGCACGATATGCACATACATCTTGAAGGAGATGCCGTGCGCTATCTGCAGGGCATCTTCCTGACCATGTGGAACCGGGAAACGGGACAACACGTAGGTGGACCTGCCTACTTCCCGGATACTCAGCAACTGCCCGACAGTATTGCCGAAGAAATAGCCATCGTGGACCGCACGCCACGCGAAACACCACGCTCCATCAGCCATGCCTATGCAGCTTCCATACAAGCCGCACAGAAGAGCATCCGAATCGTGAATCCTTATTTCGTTCCGACCAAATCAATCCGCAAGGCAATCAAGAACGCACTGAAAAAAGGTACTGAAGTGGAAATCATGATACCTGCCGTGTCAGACATAGCCTTTACACCGGATGCCTCATTCTACATAGCACACAAGCTGATGAAGAAAGGAGCCAAGATATATCTCTTCAACGGCGGCTTCCACCATTCCAAGATAATGATGGTAGACAGCACTTTCTGCACGGTGGGTACTGCCAATCTCAACAGCCGCAGCCTGCGCTATGACTACGAGACAAACGCTTTCATCTTCGACCCCAAGACCACCAATGAGCTGAATGCCATGTTCGAACGGGACGTGCAAAACAGTACGCTACTCACTCCCGAAGTCTGGAAAAAGCGTTCCGGATGGAAGAAATTCGTAGGCTGGGTGGGAAACCTGATGACCCCCTTCCTCTAATTTTTAATTATTAATTATTAATTATTAATTAATTCTCCTACCTTTGCGTTCGGATAAAAACAGAGCATTACATCATGAAACAATATTTAGACCTGCTGAACCGCGTACTGACCGAAGGCGTAGAGAAAAGCGACCGTACGGGTACCGGCACCATCAGCGTATTCGGCCACCAGATGCGTTTCAACATGGATGAAGGCTTCCCCTGCCTTACTACCAAGAAGCTGCATCTGAAGTCTATCATCTACGAATTGTTATGGTTCCTGAATGGAGATACCAACGTAAAATATCTGCAAGATCATGGCGTACGCATCTGGAACGAGTGGGCCGACGCGGATGGTAGCCTTGGGCATATATACGGTTACCAATGGCGGTCATGGCCGGATTATAAAGGAGGATCTATCGACCAGATCACCGAGGCCGTGGAGACGATCAAGCATAACCCGGATTCACGACGAATCATTGTAAGCGCATGGAACGTGGCGGACTTAGACAACATGAACCTGCCTCCTTGCCACGCTTTCTTCCAGTTTTACGTGGCGAACGGACGGTTGAGCCTACAATTGTATCAACGCAGCGCGGATATTTTCCTTGGCGTTCCGTTCAACATTGCCTCCTATGCCTTGTTATTACAAATGATGGCACAAGCTACCGGCCTTAAAGCCGGAGATTTTGTTCATACGTTGGGAGACGCCCATATCTACAGCAACCATTTGGAGCAAGTTAAGTTACAATTGACACGTGAGCCACGTGTGTTACCCCGTATGGAGATCAACCCGGACGTAAAGAGCATCTTCGATTTTAAGTTCGAGGATTTCAATTTGACCGGATACGACCCGCATCCCCACATCAAGGGAGAAGTGGCTGTCTGAGAATTGGCAGTTGACGATGGACAGTTGACAGTTAATTCATAAATCATAAATTACAAATCATAAATCAATAAGTCTATGAGTACAATTTCTATCATCGCAGCAATCGCAGATAAAAGCGCGATCGGAAAGAATCAGCAATTATTATGTCACATGCCTTCAGACATGAAGCGTTTCAAGGAATTAACCACGGGACATGCGGTAATCATGGGACGTAAGACATTCGAGTCTCTCCCTGTAGCGCCACTGCCCAATCGGAAGAATGTCGTATTGACGACTATGCCCGAGGCTGGTTTCGTGAATTGTTTCGCTTGCGAGTCTATGGGGGCCGCTCTGGATTTATGTGAGAAAGAGGACGAGATATTCATCATTGGCGGCGCGTTGGTCTACAGACAGGCCTTGAGAATAGCCGACAAAATGTATATTACCCGCATCCATCATGAGTTTCCCGACGCTACCTCGTTCTTTCCCGTCGTAAACTGGGACCTTTGGGAAGAGACTGAACGTGAGGAACATCCCGCAGACGAGAAGAATCCTTACCCCTACACCTACATCACTTATGTGCGTAAAAAGTAAACATTAACGTACGTTTTACAACTTTTTGCTCTTTCTTTGTATCTATATAGGAAAGGTTTATTGTTAAACTTATAAAACCCAAAAGATATGAAGATAAGAGCAATTATTTTATCTGCCCTGATACTTTGCGGCATCTCGGCGGTTATTATGTATAGCCGGGCCGCCCAGCCTCAACAAACAAGTTCTGTTATCACGCAAGCGATAAACGACAAGAATACCCCTATGGTGATCAAGAATCTTATCCTTAAAATGAAAGAACAGATGGAGGTAAACGATGATCAGTTCCCGGAACTGATCAAGGAGGTGGAGAATTACACCAACAGCCTAGCCGACTCGGCTTCCGTGGCGGTATTACATTCCATGCTGGCGGAGATGTATCAGAGCTACTACCAACGGAACCAGTGGACAATCAACCAACGTACTCAATTAAGCGGTTATATCCCGGAGGATATCCGGGTATGGACTTCCAACTTATTCACGAATAAGATCAAGGAAGAGATCGATTTATCATTGCGACCTACGGCCTTATTGCAAAATACGCCTGTCAGCAAGTTCAAGGATATTCTGGAGATCGGAAAGGACTCGCAAACCCTGCGTCCGACCCTCTATGAGTTCCTTGCCTTCCGGGCACTGGACATCCAACCGACCGTACAGATCTATAAAGACTTGATCGCCTTTCAAAATAAGGAGCCGAATATGAAATCGGTCCTCCTTACGGAATTGGATTACCTACGATTCCTTTACGGGGATAAAAGGGATAAAGAGTCTTTCGTGGCTTACATGAACGCATTGGATGAGCTTTACAGGAACTTAGCTTCTCAAAACTATGCCGCCGAGATCTTAATCGCCAAATTGGATTTGGTTAGCGGCGGTATGTTTCGTTACGTCTCTACCCAATGGGATTCTATCAAAGCGGAAGAGGTGAAACTATGCGAGGAGGGGATCAAGCGGTATTCCGGTTACCCTCGCACGGCTATCTTAAAGAATCGCTTGGCGCAATTGGAACAACCTACTTTATCCGCATCTACAAACAATACGGTTTATCCGGGACAGCAACTGGGGATCAAGCTGGAATATAAGAATGTACAGAAAGTCATCGTACAAATCTATCGAAGCTCGAAAACACCTTTACAAGCGGCAGCCCATACATCCGCAAAAAAATCAAGTAGCAGCACCTTGGGACAACTCGTAAATGAGAAGACATTCTCTTTGCTACTGCCCAACAGCTATTCGCAGCAAGATACGACCTTACATATATCTATGGATCAACCGGGATTGTATGAATGTGTCGTAACCGTACCCGGACAACAGCTAAAGACGATCAATACGGTTAGCGTAACCCGATTGGCCGCGATCTATCGTAATCTTTCCGGTAATAAACAAGAGGTCATGGTTACCGACTATCTTAGCGGGAAGCCTGTTGATGGGGCTATCGTTACTTATTACGGAGGTCAGCGTCGTAGCTTGCAAGAACTGGGTACCGTCAAGACAGACCGGGAAGGCTTGGCCACGCTTCCGGCGAACAGTCAAGTATTGGCGTTCCAAGCCAGCAGACCAGGAGATACCAACGCTATGTTGACAAATATCTATCCGATGGGTTCCGGCCACAAACCGGAAAAGAACCCGGTAGAAGTCTCAATCTTTACGGACCGTGGGCTTTACCGTCCGGGACAAACCATTTTCTTCAAAGGCCTCGCCTATGTAAAAGACGCGAACGACCCGCATGCCGTGGCCGGACAGCCTTTTACGGTGACTTTATACGACGCTAACGGGAAAGAGATAGCCCAGAAGAAAGTCACGACCAATGAGTTCGGTTCCTTTAACGGAGAGTTCTCCCTCCCCAAACAGACCCTAAGCGGTGTCTTCCGGTTAAGTACCGGACAGATGAGCGTATATATTCATGTAGAGGAATACAAACGTCCGACATTCCAAGCGTACTTCCTCCCGATCAAGGGCGATATCGCTTTCGGCGATTCCGTAACCATACAAGGCAAGGCGGCTACATTCTCCGGCGTGTCGCTGCCCAGCGGAGATGTCACTTGGCGTATTACACGCAGGCCCTTCCTGTTGTGGAGGTATTTCCGTCCGAGCGCTCCGACACAAGTTGCGGAAGGGAGTACCACCCTTTCCGGCGATGGGACATTTAGCGTATCTTTCCGTCCCCAAAAAGAGGAGGATACGAATCCATACGCTTCCGCATACCAGACCTACGAGGTATCGGCTACCGTAACCGATAGCAAGGGAGAGACCCAAGAGGCGAATTACACCTTCTCGGTAGGAGAATCCAGTATCGTCTTATTCACGAACCTACCGCCACAAATCGAGAAAGACTCGGTAAAAGCCGTAGTCGAAGCCCGGACAATCAATGGGGAGATGGTTTCCACCTCCGGTACTTTCAAGATCGTAGAACTGATCGCGAACCGATCCGATAAGAACAGCGGAGAGAGCTATAAAGAAGGCAAGCAAGTAGCTTCCGGTAGCTTTACCAGTGGCAAGGAGATCAGTCCAGCTATTTTCAACCCATTGCCCTCCGGACGTTATCGCATTTTAGTAGAAGCCAAAGATAGCCAAGGACGACCCAGTAAAAACCAGTCCGATTTCATCCTATACGGAAAGAACGACAAGCGTCCTCCCGTATTTACCCATACTTGGCTGCTGAAAGAGAAGACAACTTGTTTACCCGGGGAGGAAGCGGAGATCGTATTCGGCACCTCCGACAAGGACGCCTACGTACTCTATGAATGGTTTGCCGGAAATAACCGCATCCATCACGAGTTGATAAAGCTAAGCGACGCGAACCATCGGTTTAAGATCCCGTTCAAGCCGGAATATGGAGAGGGAATCATCGTATCCTTTACGTTCGTAAAAGAGGGTGAGCTATATATTACCCAAGTACCCGTAGAGCTTCAGCTACCCAACCGGCAATTAACCATCAAGCCGATAACCTTCCGGGATCGTTTACTTCCGGGAAGTAAAGAGAGCTGGAAATTCCGTATCACCGACGCGGACTCCACGATCGTATCCGCCGAGGTACTGACCAGCATGTATGATGCCTCGCTAGATAAAATCATACCATTCAATTGGTATTTCTCCCCGCGGCGAACGATCCTGCTACAAGCTCCCCGTTTCTCAACCGGAGCCGGATTCCAGCGTAGTTATCAATATGACCAGACAGAGGCCAAGTATATAAAAGTACCTCAATATCAGTATGACCGTTTAAATTGGTTCGGTCTATTCATACGAGGATACGGCTCCAGCAACCGGGCTTTCGCCACGGGAGGTATCATGTTGAAATCCGCGGCAGCCCCAGTAGTGGCGGAATCCATGAACATCATGGAAGACAGCGCCGTGTTAGAAGAGCCTAGTGTGGAATCTACGGAAGGGGAACCCGTGTTCAGCCTATCCGATCCTTTCGCCAAAGAGAGCAGCCAGCCGATAAGTCCGGAGCAAATCCGGCAGAACTTCGCGGAAACCGCCTTCTTCTACCCGACCTTACAAACGAACGAGGAAGGAGACGTATTCGTAAATTTCACCCTGCCGGAAAGTAATACGACTTGGAAACTACAGATGTTGGCCAATACCAAAGACCTAAAATACGGTCTGCTTACGAAAGAGGTCATTAGCAGCAAACCCTTGATGGTTCTACCGAATCTGCCTCGTTTCGTCCGCCAAGGGGATGAGGTCAGCATCAGCACGCAAGTCATCAACAATTCCAAGGAAGCGGTATCCGGCCGTGTACGCATCGAACTATTCGATCCCGCTACAGACCAACCGATTATCTGCTTGAGCAAGTCACAACGTCCGTTTGAGTTGCAACCGGATAGCATCGCTACTGTAAGCTGGATAATCCCGGTCCCCAAACAGATCAGCCTACTGGGCGTACGTATCCTAGCCGACTCTGAAAAGGGAAGCGACGGGGAGCAGCAGATCGTACCGGTTCTTTCCAATCAATTGCTTATCACGGAAAGTACCCCGTTCTATTTGCTCAAGGAAGGAGAGAAACAAATCCGTATCTCCGGGAACTCGGAGGGAGCGACACCGTTCCGTCTCACGCTGGAGATGACCGGGAATCCGATTTGGTACGCGGTACAGGCATTACCAACGATCACACAGCCGAACAATGATAATATCTTATCTTGGTTTGCCGCTTATTACAGCAATACGTTGGCTTCCTATATCGCCCAAGCCCATCCCCGCATCCAGAAAGTGATCAACCAATGGACCGCCCAAGGAGGGAATGCCTCTACCCTCTATTCAAACTTGGAAAAGAACCAAGAGCTGAAGAACATACTCTTGGAAGAGACGCCTTGGGTACTGGCCGCCGATAACGAGACAGAGCAAAAACAACGCTTGTCTTTATTGTTCGACCTAAACCGTGCGGACGGATTACGGGAAGCGGCCTTGCAACAACTGATCCAACAACAGAACGAAGAGGGTGGATGGAGCTGGTTCAAAGGTTTCCCCGCAAGCCGTGCGATCACGCTTTCTATCCTGAAAGGTATGTCACAGCTTGTACAGCTAAACGCGATCCAATATGGGCAAGCGGAGAAAGAGATGCAAATGAAGGCCCTCAAGTTCTTGGACAAAAGTATGCAAACGGATTATGAGAACTTGCTGAAATACGATAAGAAATGGCAAAACGCATGGCCCTCGCCGGAGCAGGTAGAGTTCTTATTCGTCCGCAGCTCCTACCGGGATATCCCGGAACTGGGAGACGCCCGGGAAGTGATCCGTTTCTATACGAACCAAGCGGAGAAGCACTGGAATCAATATTCTTTAATCAGCAAGGGCGAAATCGCCTTGTTAATGCATCGAAACGGTAAAAAGGAGGTGGCGACAGCGATCCTGACAGGACTAAAGAAGACCGCTACGATCTCCGAGGAGAAAGGTATGTATTGGGCAAACAACCGCAGGGGGAGTGATTATTTCACCTCACCGATCGACACGCATTGCTTATTAATGTCCGTCTTTAACGAGATCGCGCCGGATACCCAGAATACAAACCGGATGAAACAATGGTTGCTAAACCAGAAACGTACACAAAACTGGGAATCCGTACCCGCCACGGTAAACGCCATTTACGCCTTGCTACTCACAGGTAGCGATTGGCTGAACACGCAAAACACCTGTGTAGCGACATGGGACGGCAAGACCTACAGTACCGCGGAAGGGGAAATCGCCATCGGTTACCTCAAAACGATACTTCCGAACGAGCCGGCAAATAGTTCCGCCAATCCCGTGCTCTCGATCCGCAAGGAAGGAAACACGCCGGCATGGGGAGCTGTTTACGAGCAATACTTCCAAGAGATCGACAAGGTAAAAGGACAAAAAGGGGTGTTGAGTGTCGAGAATAACGGTACCAACCGCCAAATCCGTCCCGTAACACCGGAGCAGCCGCTCCGCATCGGAGACAAGGTAATCGTTCGGCTAACGATCCGGACAGACCGTGAAATGAATTACGTATTCTTGAAAGATCTACGTGCGGGCTGCTTCGAACCGGCCGATCAACTTTCCGGCCCGGAATCAAGAGACGGTATCTGGTACTACAGATCCCCGAAAGACGTATCCGAGAATTTCTTCATCAATCGTCTGCCGGCAGGTACGTTTGTCTTGGAATATCCGGTCTACGTATCCCGT